>FLNZ01004408.1_pt1 | contig 57453 bp, 47 predicted proteins | sample 1140391 | NCBI WGS metagenome assembly FLNZ01 (sample SAMEA3878171, study PRJEB12797) | bioreactor metagenome | biome: Moose rumen | place: Sweden | collected 2011-10 | reverse complement strand
AAAAAATTGTTGTTTTCGTTGTTATTTGGTTGTGATTGTTGTTTTATATAACTGCGACTAAGTCAATTAGTAACTTTAGAAAATTAAAAAAGCATCTCGAGGGGGCTTGCTATAAAAAACAAGTCACCCATGCAGTTGACATGGATGACTTGATATTTCAGGAATTGTCGTGGGTGTTAATCGCTGCTCTTTGCGCAGATGTACTCACGGTTGAGGCGTGCGATGTTGCTGAGCTTGATGTTCTTGGGGCACTCGGCGGCGCAGGCACCAGTGTTGGTGCAGTTGCCAAAGCCCAGTTCGTCCATCTTCTCCAACATAGCCTTCACGCGCTTCTTAGCCTCGGCCTTGCCTTGTGGCAGGAGGGCAAACTGGCTCACCTTAGCCGCCACGAAGAGCATAGCCGAACCGTTCTTGCAGGCTGCCACACAAGCGCCGCAGCCTATGCAGCTGGCGCTATCCATTGCCTCGTCGGCATCCACCTTGCTGATGGGGATGGCGTTGGCATCCTGAGCGCCGCCGGTGTTGAAGCTCACGTAGCCGCCAGCCTGCTGAATCTTGTCGAAGGCGTTGCGGTCAACCATCAAGTCTTTGATAACGGGGAATGCTGCCGAGCGCCAGGGCTCTACGGTGATGGTCTCGCCGTCACGGAAACGGCGCATATAGAGCTGGCAAGTGGTAGCTCCTGTGGCGGGACCATGAGGATGACCGTTGACATATAGCGAGCACATGCCGCAAATTCCCTCGCGGCAGTCATGGTCGAAAGCGACAGGCTCCTCGCCCTTCTCAACGAGCTGCTCATTGAGGATATCGAGCGTCTCGAGGAACGAGGTGTCGGTAGGAATATCCTGCAACTCATAGGTCACAAATTCGCCCTGCGCTTTAGGATTAGCCTGACGCCAGATTTTGAGTTTTACATTTATACTATTTTCCATATTTTCTCTTAGCTAACAAGCAGACGAGAAACAAGCTAACAAGGCAATTGCATTATCACACCCATTATCTCGTGCTACTTCATTAATAAATTATTTCATTTTCATTCAAACGAGTTATTTCAAGCATTCATTGACAGTATCGGCTAATGAAGACAACATCTTAATAATTTCGGATAAACGGTTTATTAAATCGTTGTAAACTTCATCATCAATATATCCAAGCTGAAAACACATTATCAACTGTGTCTCAATCTCAGAAGCGGAACCAAGAGCAAAGCACAAGAAACGGTATTTCTCTTTCTCGGAGCGTCGCCCATAGCCTTCGGCAATGTTTGAAGGGATAGAAATAGCAGCCCTTCTCATTTGAGAGGTGATACCATACAGCTCATCACGTGGAAATTGCTTTGACACACGATAAATCTCTGTGGAGAAATCTATGCTTTTTTCCCACACTTTTAATTTTTTATGTGTAAAAGGTATCATCGGAGAATGCTCATCTACTATTGCCTTGTTTCCTTGTCAGCTTGTCAGCTTGTCAGCTTGTAAACTCGTTTACTAATACTAAACTAAGACTTATAATTTCTTGTTTGTACCTTGATTGCCTCGTAGTGGAGCGGCTCCTTAATCAATGACGGGGCGTTGGTGTCATCGCCGTTGTATTTCCAGCAAGCCACGTAGAAGAAGTTCTCGTCGTCGCGCTTGGCTTCGCCTTCTTCGGTCTGGTGCTCCTCACGGAAGTGTCCACCGCACGACTCCTCGCGGTTGAGGGCGTCGTAGGCAATGAGCTCACCCATAGTGATGAAGTCGCGCAGGCGGAACGCCTTGTCGAGCTCGATGTTCATGCCGTCTTGAGTGCCGGGGACAAAGAGGTTGGTCTCAAACTCCTTGCGCAGCTCTTTGATTTTCTCAAGAGCAGTCTCCAGGCTCTCCTTGGTGCGACCCATGCCCACATAGTCCCACATGATGTTACCCAGCTCCTTGTGGATGGAGTCAACCGAGCGTTTGCCCTGGATAGCCATCAGGCGGTCGAGGTCGGCCTGCACGCGCTCCTCGGCTTCCTCAAACTCTGGTAGGTCGGTCGAGAAGCGAGGCACAGTAATCTGATCGCTGAGGTAGTTCTGGATGGTGTAAGGCAGCACGAAGTAACCGTCGGCGAGACCCTGCATCAGCGCCGAAGCGCCGAGTCGGTTAGCGCCGTGGTCGCTGAAGTTGCACTCGCCAATGGCGAAGAGACCCTTGACCGAGGTCTGCAGCTCATAATCTACCCAGATGCCACCCATAGTGTAGTGGATAGCGGGATAGATCATCATGGGGTTGTAGTACTTCACGCCGTCAATCTCATTGGCAAGTTCACCAGGATTCACGTCGGTGATCTCCTCATACATATCGAAGAGGTTGCCATAGCGCTGGCGCACCACGTCGATGCCCAGGCGGTTGATCGCCTCGCTGAAGTCGAGGAACACGGCTTGCCCGGTGTTGTTCACGCCGTAGCCCTTGTCGCAACGCTCCTTGGCGGCGCGGCTTGCCACGTCACGCGGCACGAGGTTACCGAAGGCGGGATAGCGGCGCTCGAGGTAATAGTCGCGCTCCTCCTCGGGGATGTCGCTGCCCTTGATTTGTCCTGCTTGCAGCTTCTTGGCGTCTTCAATATTCTTAGGTACCCAGATGCGTCCGTCGTTACGCAACGACTCACTCATCAGGGTGAGCTTCGACTGCTTGTCGCCGTGGCGTGGGATGCAGGTGGGGTGAATCTGAACGTAGGCGGGGTTAGCGAAGTAAGCGCCCTTGCGGTAGCAAGCCATAGCTGCGCTCACGTTGCAAGCCATAGCGTTGGTCGAGAGGAAATAGGTGTTGCCATAACCGCCGGTGGCGATTACCACTGCATGGGCGGCAAAGCGCTCGAGCTCGCCAGTGACGAGGTTCTTGGCGATGATACCGCGTGCGCGGCCATCGATAATCACCACGTCGTGCATCTCATAGCGGTTGTAGCTCTTGACGTTGCCCATCTCGATCTGGCGGTTGAGCGACGAGTAAGCGCCCAGCAGCAGCTGCTGGCCAGTCTGACCCTTGGCATAGAATGTGCGGCTCACCTGCGCGCCACCAAACGAGCGGTTGGCGAGCAAACCGCCATACTCACGGGCGAAGGGCACACCCTGTGCCACGCACTGGTCGATGATATTGTTCGACACCTCGGCAAGGCGATAAACGTTGGCCTCACGGGCGCGATAGTCGCCACCTTTCACGGTGTCGTAGAAGAGGCGGTAAACCGAGTCACCGTCGTTCTGATAGTTCTTAGCGGCATTGATACCTCCCTGCGCGGCAATCGAGTGAGCGCGGCGGGGAGAATCCTGAATGCAGAAGTTCAGCACCTTGAAGCCCATCTCACCCAGCGTAGCAGCTGCACTGGCACCTGCCAAGCCAGTACCCACGACGATGATGTCGAGGCGGCGCTTGTTGGCGGGGTTCACGAGTTTCTGGTGTGCTTTATAGTTAGTCCATTTCTCAGCTACAGGTCCCTCGGGGATCTTAGAGTCAATAGCGGGCTGAGCAACGTTGTTCTTTAAGTTTTCTTCCATTTTTCGTAAAATTTTAAATGATTAATTACTCAGCATTCTCTTAGCAAGCGCCCACGCATGACCAGCCCCAGGCAAACTTGCCGGTGAGAGCGATAGCGCAAACGGCAAAGAGCAGCATCACGATGGTAGCCCACCACCAGCCTATGCATTTCCAGCGGTTGAGCCACTTGTCGTTGTTCACACCTATCGACTGGAAGGCACTCCAGAAACCGTGGGTGATGTGGAACCAGATGGCGCAGAAGCCAATCAGATAAACTGGCAGTACCCACACCTGTTCGAAGGTGGTCTTGAGAGCAACATAGCCCGAGTCGGCAGGTTCGCCCATGATCTCTGGCAGCTGCATCTTAGACCAGAACTGATAGAGGTGCAACACGAGGAAGCACAGCACAATGATGCCCAGCACGAGCATGTTCTGTGATGCCCACTCCACGCTCTTGGGACGAGCGGTGACAGCATAGCGGTTGCTGCCGCGCGCGCTGCGGTTTTGCAGCGTGAGCCAGAAAGCGTAGATGATGTGAATCACAAAACCTGCGGCAAGCACCGCAGTGCCTAGGAGGGCATACCAGTTAGCGCCGAGAAACTCGCACACAGCCTCATAAGCATCAAGCGAATAGACTGCCACGGCGTTCATCAGCGCATGGAATGTTAAGAATAGGATAAGGAAAAGACCAGTGACACTCATCACCACTTTCCTTCCTACCGAAGATTTAAATAACCACATAGTAGTTTTGAATTTAGTTATTAATTGATTTAGTTAGTTAATTATCAATGCAATAGCACCCACCAGCGGATACTCGCGGCGGAATTAAAGTGCAAATGTAACATTTTTTGTCGTGATTTGCAACCACAGAGCATTAAAAAAGCTCCCCACCTTGCGTTTTATCAATATTTTTTATAATTTTGCAAAAAAATTATCACACACATTATCATAAAACAAACTCAACAAAGATGTGTTTTTTTGTCAAACAATTACAGACAATTCTTTGTGAAAATTTGTATAAATTAATGGTTGGGTGTTAGTTGGCGCAGCCACTTAACACTTAAAACTTAACACTTAATAATTACCACATTAAAATAATAAACCAAAAAATGAAAAAAGGACTACTATTTCTCTTGTCATTTGTAATGTGCCTGCCGTTGATGGCAGAACAACGCACAGTAAACGAAGCCCAGGCTGTGGCTTCAAGTTATTTGCGCTCAAGATAATATTCTCACAATGAGACTTAAATGGATATTGCTTGGTGTCATGCCCCTGGCTCTCATGGGGTGTGGCACCAAGTCTTTACTTGCTAACAGCGATGAAATGGTCACAGTAAATCATGTAGAGGCAGCTGGCCACAAACTCATGGTGATGAACCCCAGCGAGAAGGCACAAGTGCGCTTCATCAGCCACAAGCAGAGCGATTTCAATGGCGCGCCGAGCATTGATGACGCAAGCATCGTCATCAACGTGGCGGCGGCGTTCACGCTCGACACCGAGACGATGGACGTGTGTGGCGACCATGTGGTGGCGGGCGAGCGCATCAAGGGTTATGACGACGTTACCGCCACAGGTCATATACTAATTCTTGACAATAAAGCGACCATCAAGAGCAACAGCTGCCTCGACGAGTCGATAAAGGTCGCCGTCGAGGGCAAGGGCTACCTGTTCCAGCAGTGCCACATCGTGGAAGACGGCAAGGGCGTGGTGGAGCGCATACCAAAGGCGATACGCGACCGCAAGGCGCACATCATCTACCGCGCCGCTTGCGTGATGCGCGACGGCTCATTCGCCATTGTGCAAGGCGATGAGCCTATGTATTGCGGCGAGTTCATCGACGCCCTTGTGGCACTTGGCGCCCAGCAAGCCCTCTACCTCGATATGGGTACCTGGGCATGGGGCTGGGTGCGAACCGGCAAGACCACTCAAGAACTTTCAGAGCATTTCTCCAACACCCGCTATCAGAGCAACTGGCTGCAGGTGGTAAAGTAGCTAACAAGCTAACGAGCAAACAAGCTGACGAGACAATGGTGCGCTAACGCAGACTTGCAGAGTAATTATCTATTGCCTTGTCAGCTCGTCAGCTTGTTAGCTCACGAATAGTTAGTAGCCGGGGTTTTGGCTATCGCCAGTGAGGGAGAGCACTTTGCCCGGGATGGGGAACACTGTGGTGTAGCCGCTTGCCTCGCCAGGAAGCTGTGGGCGGTCGGTATAGGCTCTTGTGAAAAGTCCATAACGCACTAGGTCGTTGCGACGCCAGCCTTCCCAAGAAAGTTCAAGCATGCGCTCATCGAGGATATTAGCAAGAGTTGCTGTGCGATGCGGCGCACCCACACGGTCACGCACCATGTTGAGCGGCTCGTCGCCGTTGCCACCGTTGCGCACCATCGCCTCGGCTTTCATCAGCAGCACGTCGGCGTAGCGGAATAGCACGATGTCGTTGTCGCTCTGGTTGCCGTCTTTGGTGCCGGTGGGGTCCACCTCATATTTACGCATTCTCGCTCCCGCCGTCTTTTCCCAGGCCTTGCCGCTCACGTCAAGCGCCACATTCCACGGCTCATAGACCAGCTGGGTGCCGTCATCAAGCAGCACAGGGTTGCCGTTGAGGTCAAACACCTCGTCGGCATAGTAGCTCATGACGAAACGCGGGTCTTCATCGTCGGTGCCATAGCCAAAGGTGTTGAGCACCTCGATTGTCGCACTTGAGCCGTTCTCGCCGTTGAGACCTAAAGCGGCGGCATGGTTGTAGTGGCGCGAGCGGAACAAGTAAATGTACTGATTGGTGTAGAGATACTTGTCCATTGGTATCGTGAAGATATTCTCAGAAGAAACCTCGTTGTTCACCACAAACGGCGTGACGAAATCATTGTCGAGAGTGTAACCGTAGGTTTTCAACATATCGCAGAAGTAAATGGTGGCTTCCCAAGTGTTGTATTTGTTGCCATATATAGTCCAGATGATGTTCTTGCCATCGGGACGGGAGGCATCGGTCCAGTTGTCGTGGGTATAAACCTCGGCGTTAAGAGCCAACTTTGCGAGCAGGAATAGCGCCACAGACCCAGTAAAGCGCCCGTAATAGTCGCCATGTCGATTGCTGCGCTCATGGCTTAGCAACAACAGCACGTCAAGCAGTTCGCCGCGAATGAAGTCGAAGGTCGTGCTGCGAGGTTGCAGCTTCATGTCGGCGACATCGGGGCTAGACTTGGAGAATACCGGCACACGGCCATAGAGGTCCATAGCATAGAAATAGAACATCGCCCTGAGTCCCCGCACCTCGGCGCGGTAAGCTGCCACGTTGTCGTTGCCCGGATGCTGCGCGAGGAAGGCGTCGATGTGCTCAAGCGACTCGTTACACTTGATGATGGCTTGGAACAGATAGTCCCATGTGCCGTCGATGGCTCCGTTGCTTGTTCCCCACTGGTGGGTGAAGAGGTCTTGCCAAAAGCCTCCGTCATACCAATCGGCGCCGCGCGTGGGCATGATTGCCTCGTCGGTGGTGAAGGTGTTGAGGTCATAGACCCCTCGTCCAGTGCCTTGCAGTCCCTGGCTGTTGCTGTTGCCACCCACATATTTATAGAGTGCCGCCACGGCATTGCGGTAGAGGTCTCCCTCGGTGTTGTAGGCCTCGGTATCGGGAATACGGTCGGTGGGGTTCTCCTCAAGAAACTTGTCACATGAGGTGCATGCCAATATCAACACTGCCCAAAAATATATAATAATTCGTTTCATTTTACTTGTGTTTAGAAGGTGATGTTTACTCCCAATGTGTAGTTGCGCGCCAAAGGATAAGTGCGCTTGTCGTCAACGCCCAGAGTGCTGTCCACGTTGTTGCTGTTGATGATGGGCGTGAGACCGCTATAGCTGGTGAAGGTGGCAAGATTGTTGATGGTCACCGACAGTCGCAAGCGACTGATAATCTTGCTCTTCACTGGCACATTCCATCCAAGCGTCAGATAGTCGAGATTGAGGTAATCGCCGTTCTCGAGCCAGTAGTCGGTGGCGGTCTGGTCCACAATGTTGGCATCGGGAGCGCTGGCAAGCACGTTATATCCCGGCAGACTGTTCATGTTCATATAGGTTAGCGAGGTGCCGTTGTAGATTTTGTGGCCAAAAGCGCCGTTCATCTGCAGCACAACGTCAAAGTTCTTGTAACGGAAACTGAAGTTGGTGCCGAGCAGCGCCTTTGGTGTGGCTTGTCCGCACAACTGGCGGTCTTTGCCGTTCTCAAGGTCGATGATGCCATCGCCGTCGAGGTCGGCAATCTCGTAGGTGTAGCTGCCGTCGTCGTTAGCCTTCAGCCCTGTGCAATGTGGCAGGTAGAAGGTGCCAAGAGGCTGTCCCACAATCTGATAAACGATATTGTTGTCGCCGCCGTGGAATCCTGCGCCGTTAAGGCTTGAGATTACCACATAGTCGTCGGCATTGATTTGGTAACCCTGATATTCTCCGCTCAACGAAAGCAGCTTATTGCGCTGGAACGCCAAGTTTATGTTCACATTAAGCTCCATGTCCTTTGTCTTGAACGGAGTAGCGCCAAGCGAAATCTCCACACCGCTGTTGCGCATCTGGCCCAAGTTGGCGAGCAGACTGCTGAAAGTGAATGGCGGCACCGGCACACCGTAGTTATAAAGCATATCGACGGTCTTGCTGGTGTAAAAGTCGATTGAGGTGAACAGCCGCCCAGCTAGGAACGCAGCGTCGATGCCGGCGTTGAAGGTGCGTTTCACCTCCCACTTGAGGTCGGGGTTAACGTTGCGCAGAGTGGCGAAGGTGACCAATGCCTCATTGCCAACTGGTGCTACACCGGCAGGCTGCGCGTAACGCACGCTGGAATAGGAGTCGATACCTCCCTGATTTCCCGCAAGGCCATACCCCGCTCTCAACTTCAGGTTATCAAGCCACGGCGTGTCGCGCAAGAACTGCTCGTTGCTGATGGTCCACGCCGCCGATACCGATGGGAAGAACCCCCACTTGTGGTTGTCGCCAAACTTCGACGAGCCGTCGGTGCGCGCCGTGAGGGTGAGGCTGTAGCGGTTGTCGTAATCATAACTCACACGCCCCATGAAAGCCACCAGCGACGGTTTCTCGCGGTAACTGCCGGTACCTTCCCACAAGGTGAGCGCACCAGCCTGAATATTGTCGAAGCCAATGGTGTTGTTGTTGAAATTGGTGGTGGTGGTGAAGAAGCCACTATAGGTGTCGCGCTGCGCCTCGGCAAGCGCCATAGCGTTAAGATGATGCAAGCCTAATGATTTGTCGTAGGTCAGGATGATGTTGCCAAGCAGCGACTCGGTCTTGGCGGTGCTGCGATAGGCCTGACCATGAGCCCAAATCGATGTGGGCAGATATTGCTGACGCTCCACCTCGGTGTGGCTGTAGGCGCCAAACACCGCCAAGTCGAGTCCTTGCGCCAATCGCAGGGTGAGTTTGGCGTGAGTGCTGATGTGCGTGGTATTGTCCTGGGTGCGGCTGTCCATCAACGCCATTGGGTGATTGATTTGGTTGCTGTAGGCGAAACCGTCGTAGCCGCCACTGGCATTCTGTGCCGCCTCAAAGGTGGGGTTAAAGGCTGCCGCCGAGTAAAACGTCTTCTGAACATCGTAGATAGAGGTCTTGTTCTTTTGCAGACTGCCAAACACACCAACATCAATCTTTAGCAGTCCGTCAAACATATTCTGATACATGCTCATGTTGCTGGTGAAGTTGCGCGTGTTCTCGTGCAAAATCACGCCATTATGGTCAACATAGCCTAAAGACACGCGGTAGCCATTGTCGTTGCCTCCGCCCGAAAAGGCGATGTGATGGTCCTGAAGAAACGCCGTCTGCTCAATGACTCGCTGCCAATTGGTGTTGAAGCCATTATCCACGAGCATCATGCCACGACTCGCCACTTCGCTTTTATATCTTGCGGCGTCGAGCATCTTGAGATTCTTGAAAACCTTGCCAAAGCCGTAACTGCCGTTGTAACTGATAGTGGTCTTGCCCGAACGGCCTTTCTTGGTGACCACCTCGATTACGCCGGCAGCGCCGCGAGAGCCATACTGTGCTGTCTCGCTGGCGTCCTTGAGGATGTTGAAGCTCTCGATGTCGGCAGGATAAATCGATGACAGGGTTGTGAGATCGCCAATCACGCCGTCGATGATAATCAGCGGGTCGTTGCCGCCGGTGAGCGACGTGGTGCCTCGCACACGCACGGCATTCATCGCCGCCACGCCGTTGTCGCTGCGGGTGATGGTGAGACCTGCCACACGTCCGTTGATGGCATCGAGCGCGGTAGATACCTGCTCGCGGTTCATCTCGTTCTCGGTCACCACCTCGCTTCTACTTGATGGTCGCACCATACCAGTTGAGTCGCTGGCATTCTGTGCCACCGCAGGCAGCGCAAGAGCCACCATAGCAGCCTTTGCTGTGAGCTTCAGAATTGTCTTGACTGATACCATATTATTGCAGTTTTATGGGTTTTAGGTCACAAATATACAATTTTTCAACATAAAACTAAGAAAAAATTGTGTTTAATCTCTATTAGTTGCATCTTTTTCTGTATTTTTGCGCCGTAATAATATAACATAAAAACTCTTATATATGAAACGAACATCATTTGCAATCATCTTTGCCTGCCTCACGCTGACGATGGTGGCTCAAGATGCCATCAGAGTGAAATACAAAGGCGCTAAGCCCAATATCAGCGATTTCGCCTGGGCGTACCTCTCCGATTATGTCTATGACGAGGACGAAGACTGCTGCCTCGATGAGGTGAGAAACGGAGTCAGGCAGGCCTGGTTGCTCCACCGCAAGGGCGCTCAACAGAAAGAAGGCGAAACGCTCACCGTTGACGACAAAAACGGCTATGCGGTGTTTGAGCACAACAGCGAGTACGAATCTGTTAAAGACTTGTGCAGGGTGGAGATGTGCTATTGGAACGAGACCGACGGAAAGCACTGCCTCTTTGCCTACAACGTGGGCTGCTACACCAACGGCAAGTATAGTCCGGGACAATTCGACGGCATTCAGTTCTACCGCTACAACAAAGCCACCAAGAAGATGACCCAATATGAAGTTCCGGGGTTCGGACCCGCTATAACGACTGATGATGGTGCCTATATTTCTTACACTCTGCCACGCACCGGCAAGAACATCATTGTCACTTATTGGTACGACAACGGCACCAAGAAACAAAAAATCCTCAAGTGGACAGGACGCAGGTTCAGTTTCTGAGTGGAGAGCACAAAGTGGAGAGGACTCATAACTCATAACTCATAACTCAAAACTCTTTAATGCTTATGTATGGTGACTTGTGTGGCTCCGAAGCCATATTCCTGGAAGCTGGCGTCCTGCACGGTGCAGGCGGGCCATTTGCGCTTTAGCTCGGTGAGTATGGCGTTGCGCAGCACTCCCTCGCCCTTGCCGTGGATGAAGACTATTTTCTGCCCGAGGTTATCCTCATTGGCCTTCATCACCTCGCAGAACTTGGCGAGTTGGTAGTTTAGCATGTCGGCATTGGAGAACCCGGCAGTATTATCCACCAGCTCATGGATGTGCAGGTCCTGAACGATGGTCTCAACCTTCTTTTTCTTGTGAACTGGCTTGGGTCTGCGTTGTGGGCGCTCATCGCGGCGACGCTTGTCGCGCATGGCGTTCTCAAGGGCGCTGCTGTCGATGCGCAACGGCTTTGTGGGCAGGTCGTTATGGGTAATTTCGAGTTGCAGCACTGGCGAGTCGAAATATTCGGTCTCATGGAAGCAGTGCAGCTTGTAGAACTTCGTCACGTCGAGGCGCAGCTGCACCAGTGCCGGATTCTTGAGCGCGAAGCCCTTGCCTTGCTTGAAGGCGATGTACTGCACCGCCACATGGGTCATGGCGTTGAGGTCGTTGTGGCCGAACTCGTCGAGCGGCACCTGGGTGTTAGGCTCCACGATGTCGTGGTAGCGGGTGGTCCACTCCTTGTCCTCATCACCGCGCGTCATATAGACGAAATATAGGAAATAGTTGCTGTCGTTGACGAGCATCGAGTAGAACGTGGTGGTGTTCAAGTGCTTAATCTCACGAGGCTCGTAGGCGAGCACGATGTTGAGCACCTCGCCTTCCTCGGTTTCGAATACCGGCTCCATGGGTTTTGGTTCGTGTTTTGGCTCGGGCACATCGGGCTCCACGAGTTTGCTCTTTATCACTAGCGGCTTCTCGTAGGTGGCATGATGCGGTTTAGCGGTATCCACCACCACAACCTCCTTCTCGAGCACGGGACGCTCGAAGCCATCCTCATCCTCGACATACACCATCTTGCCCTCCACTCGGGTCACTTTGCCGCCCCCCACATCATTGAGAAAGCGCACTATATCATTTACTTTTACCATAATTCTTTCGTTTTGTTATTATTGATTAGTGCAAAGATAATCATTTTTTGAGGATTATTACTTGGAAAAATAAAATTATATTCATAATTTTGTCATCAATAATCATTATCATCTAATAACTAATTAATTAAACTGCTATGAAACGTCTTATTTTAATCTCATTGATGTTCTTCGCTTTTGTGGCGATGGACGCACAGAAATACTATGTGTGTACTGGCAACAGCGTGTATCTCAGGATAGGTCCAGGAAAGAGCTACGAGCCTGTCACCTACAGCTTTGGTCCTAAAGAAGGACGACCCGTTTTCCTCTATAAAGGCTCCAGGATGATGTATGTGGGGCCCACCAAGAACGGTTATGCGCGCGTCAACGCCTATCATGAGCGCGGCTACGACCAGGGATGGGTAGCAACGCAATACATGCGCCCCGAAGGCACCACCCCCAGCGTGACAAAGAAAACCAACAAGAGCACTAAAAACAACAAGAACATTAAAATCACCAAGAATACAAAAAACAACAAGAATAAAAATAGCAAAAACACCTCAAAAAAGAGAAGACGCTAACCCACTACCACTATCGCAAGGCGGTACCTCGTTACCAGCTAACCGATTGCGATCCTTGTAGCTTAAAAGGCAAGCACAATCGGTTGGAAGGTCGTGAGGCAGTGCCTCACGAAACCGTGTCACGAAAAATTTGTGTTATATCTAAAAAAGCACTACCTTTGCATTGTTGGAATAAATAATAAAAAATAACTAACATAACCGTTTTTTCTTATGGCTAACACACCTGAGTTTAAGTATGCCCCCATGTTTCAGCTTGGGGAAGACAAGACCGAGTATTATCTGCTCACCAAAGATTATGTGAGCGTGAGTGAATTTGAGGGCAAGCCCATCCTGAAAGTGGAGCCCGAGGCGTTGACGATGCTCGCCAATGCGTGCTTCCGCGACGTGTCGTTCATGCTGCGCCGTGCTCACAACGAGCAGGTAGCTAAAATCCTCAGCGACCCCGAGGCGAGCGAGAACGACAAATATGTGGCACTCACCTTCTTGCGCAACGCCGAGACCTCGGTGAAGGGTCAGCTGCCTCTGTGCCAAGACACCGGCACCGCCATCATCCACGGCGAGAAGGGTCAGCAGGTGTGGACCGGCTTCTGCGACGAGGAAGCGCTCTCGCTGGGTGTTTTCAAGACCTATACCGAGGAGAACCTGCGCTACTCGCAAAACGCTCCCCTCACCATGTTTGACGAGGTGAACACCCGCTGCAACCTGCCCGCGCAAATCGACCTCGAGGCCACCGAAGGCATGGAGTACAAGTTCCTGTGCGTTACAAAAGGTGGCGGCAGCGCCAACAAGACCTACCTCTATCAAGAGACCAAAGCCCGCATCCAAAACCCCGGCACCCTCATCCCCTTCCTCGTGGAGAAGATGAAATCGCTGGGCACCGCCGCTTGTCCGCCTTACCACATCGCCATCGTGATTGGCGGCACCAGTGCCGAGAAGAACCTGCTCACCGTGAAGCTCGCCTCCACCCACTACTACGATGAGCTGCCCACCACTGGCGACGAGACAGGCCGCGCCTTCCGTGACATCGAGCTTGAGAAGCAGCTGCTTGAGGAGGCGCAGAACATTGGGCTCGGCGCACAATTTGGCGGCAAGTACCTTGCCCACGACGTGCGTGTGGTGCGCTTGCCACGCCACGGTGCCAGCTGCCCCATTGGTCTGGGTGTGAGCTGCAGTGCCGACCGCAACATCAAGGCAAAAATCAACCGCGACGGCATCTGGATTGAGAAACTCGACGACAACCCCGCCGAGCTGATTCCTGCCGAGCTGCGCGAGGCTGGCGAGGGCGATGCAGTGAAGATTGACCTCAACCAGCCCATGAGCGAGGTGTGCAAGATTTTGAGCCAATATCCCGTGAGCACCCGTCTGAGCCTTAACGGCACCATCATCGTGGGCCGCGACATCGCTCACGCCAAGATTAAGGCGCGCCTCGACGCCGGCGAGGGCATGCCACAGTACCTCAAGGACCATCCCATCTACTACGCAGGTCCCGCCAAGACACCTGCCGGCATGGCATGCGGCTCGATGGGTCCCACCACAGCAGGACGCATGGACCCCTACGTTGACGAGTTCCAAGACCACGGCGGCAGCCTCATCATGCTCGCCAAGGGCAACCGTTCGCAAGCCGTTACCGACGCCTGCAAGAAGCATGGCGGCTTCTACCTGGGCAGCATTGGCGGACCAGCAGCCATCCTGGCGCAGAACAACATCAAGAGCATCGAGTGTGTGGAATATCCCGAACTCGGCATGGAGGCGATTTGGAAAATCGAGGTCGAAGACTTCCCCGCCTTCATCCTCGTTGATGACAAGGGCAACGACTTCTTCAAGCAAATCAAGCCACGATGCCCACTTAAGTAATGCGGAATGCTGAATGCTGAATGCTGAATCAAAGGCGCTTCCACCCACCACAGTGGAGGCGCTTTTTGTGTTCCAGCCTCGGGTTATATCAAACAACTTTTTAGGTTATATAAAACAACTATCACAACTTTCCAACAACTTAAACAACATAAAATTATTTGTTGTGCTTGTTGTTAGCTTGTTGTTATTGTTGTTTGATATAACAGCTGCACGGTGGCAAAAAACTCTCGGCAGGCAGGCTATTTTTCATTTTATTCCCTCAATTCCTTTTTTACAACAAAAAAAGTTTATACCTTTGCAGCGTGATAATGTGGTGGCCACTATGAGCACCCGCTCCACTGGTGGCTGAAAAGGGAACACAGGTGAGACTCCTGGGCAGAACCCGCTGCTGTATTTTCCCCACAACATGTCGCTTGCCGTTTTTCCATAAAATCCGGCCACTGCCAGTATATTGGTGGGAAGGCCCCAAGGCGAGCGACGGGAATGAGCCAGAAGACCTGCCACGTTGTCGTTAAGAAATTCATGCTCTCGTGGAATTAGAGCAGGAACACATATTGTTAGTTAAGAGCTAATAGTTAAGAGTTAATAGTTGGGCTATGCCAAACTACTCCACTATTTCACTACTGCTTGAAGCGGTTGCTTCATTGTGTTTCGTCGTTTCACCGAGAGTAGAGTGTGATGACGATTTTATTAACATAATTAATTAACTATGAAGCAACTAAGTTTACTTTCAAAAACTTTTGTGCTGACGATGGTGCTAGTGGCTATGGCTCTGCCCGCACATGCCGACCGCACCGTCAATCAGCTGCAATTTGGCAAGCAGACCATCGAGGTTGCTGCCGACGAGGTGATTACCTTCTACGACATGAACGGTTATCAGGGCATCTCATCGTCGAGCAGCAACAACTCGCAGTCGCTCACCGTGTTCAAGCCCGCCGAGGGGATGGCTATCCAGCTCACCTTCGAGCGCCTTGACGTGCGCAACGACGGCACCAGCTGGCCTGCTTACGTGAACGTGTATGCTGGCGACCCCGACCCCGATGGGACGTTCAGCTATGCCACCTCAACAAGTGGCGTCAACGCTTCTTCCACATTGCCCAGCGGCAACGTGCTAGAGAAGCTCGACGGCACCTACGAGAACCTCACCTACACCGCCACCGATGCCTCGGGCATCATCTCGGTGGGTTACCTCTACCGCTATGCCAAAGCCATTGACGGCTGGAAGGCGACAGTGAAATGTATCACCCTCGAAGATATGACCGTGACCGGCGCGGCGAGCAACTACGACAATGTGGATGCCAGCACCACCGCCACCGAGGGCATCAACTTCGCCACTGCACAGGTTACCGCCACCGGCGTGATGAATGCCGACAACGTGACCGGCATCACCTTCAAGGCTACAACCAACGAGGATGCCATCGACCCATTGCAGCTGCGCCTCTATGCTGGTTCGCAAGCCTCGTTCAAGGGTGCTACCGCCCTCGAAGCCACCGTGACAGCCGATGGCGACGGCTACACATTCAGCCTCAACCAGCTATTGACCGAAGGCACCAACCAGTTCTCTATCGCCGGCGAATTTTTGGGCGACGCGGTGCCTGGAGCACAGGCGGCAATCGAGATTACCAAGATTGCCACCACAGGCATGCCCGACGGTGTGACCACGTTCACCGCCAGCACTCCAGTGGCAGTAGCCAAGCCCGCTATCGCGCTCATCTCCACTACTCCACAAGTCATCACCGTGGGCGATGTGCCCTACAATTTCTATGACGACGGAGGAAAGGATGGCAACATCACCCAGGGCTTTGAGGGACAAATCACATTTGTTCCCGCAACCGAGGGCAATGCTATCAAGATAGACTTCTCTAAACTAGAGCTTTTCAACACTTCGACCGTTGGATACAATGACGTGTTCAAGTTCTATAATGGACGCGAAGTGAACGAGGCAAACCTCATCACTTCCCTACTCGATGAGCCTGAAATCGTGAAATCTACTGCCGACGATGGCTCGATGACCGTTTATCTCAAGAGTACCGCAGGTTATCCCAAGAGCGGTTGGGAGGCACTGGTTAGCCAGTTCCTGCCTGGCGACATGACGCTTGCTGGCGTTAGTGGCGAGGCAGCTTCTACAGCTACCGTTAGCGCAGGCGAGACCAACGTGCAGATGCTCGTCATCGACGTGCTGACCGATAACACAGCAAATCCTCTCAGCCTCAATGGCATCAACCTCACCGCCGCCGATGTTAAGAACATCGCGCGCGCACGCGCCTATTATTTAGGTAAGAAGAACGAGTTTGCAACCACCACCCCATTTGGCGAAGTGGACGTTACCAGCACTAGCATCACCATCAGTGGCGAGAAGGAGCTCATCGAGGGGCACAATTATGTAGCCATCGTGCTCGACCTCAACAATGAGGCACAGAATGGCGAGCAAATCACCCTATCGCTCGACAATGTGCTTGTGGGCGAGACCAGTCATGCTCCCGAAGCCGCAGTGAGCGCCACACGCACCGTCAACAACATCTGCCGTGCCACTCAAGGCTCGCACAGCCACATCATCAGCGGTCCGTGGACCTTTACCAACACCGAGGGCTTCAGCGGAAAGTATGAGACCGTTGACACCGACTACATCGTGACCTTCACCCCTGCCCAGGCAGGCACAGTGGCACAAATCGACTTCTCGGCATTCGACGTATATTACTCTAATTCGAGCTACGGCACTAAGGCAGTATATGAGATTTACAGCGGCACTGAGGTCAACAGCACCAACCTGCTGTGGAGCCTGCAAGATGCAAGTCAAAGCTCAACGGGTCCTGGCACTGTGCTCCGTTCTCAGAGCGCTGACGGCTCACTCACCATCCGATTCAACCCTAAGACAACTAGCAGCTATTATGCCGGCACCGGTTGGATGGCGACCGTTCAGCCTTTCCAAAACCACGACATGACCATCGAGAGTGTTACCGTTAACCAAACCAGCACCGACGTGCTGGCTGTTGGCGCCAGCGACGCAGCACTCATCGACTTCAACATCGCCACCGAGGGCACACTCTCGCTAAAGGTTCTCAAGACCGTGAAACTAGACCTTAAGGACTCTCAAGAGAGCATCAACAATGTTACAGTATATTACAACAACACCAACGACCGCGAGACAGCCGTTGCCTTTGGTTCGATTGAGAACCCCGAGACGAGCGCTGTAGAAATCGATGGTGAACGTGAGCTCGCCGAGGGCAACAACTACTTCTGGGTAACAGTTGGCATAAAGGCCGACGCTCCTGCCGAAGCAGTCATAGACGCTAAGCTCACTGCTATAGTTGATGCCGCAGGTGTGGAGACCACTGTTGAGAACGGCGACCCAGAGGGCTACCGCGTGGTTAAGTATATGTATAACATGGAAGAAGGCGAGAATGAGATTATCGTTACCGAGCCTCTCATGTTCTACGACGACGGAGGACCTAACGGCAAGCTCACTATGGGCTTCAAGGGCACCGTAATCTTTGTTCCCGGACGCGAGAATAGCTCTGTTCAAATCGACACTAAGAGCACTTTCTCGATTGGCTCGGGCAAGATGTATGTTTATAGCGGTCGTGGCGTGAATGCCGACAATATCCTGGGCACCGTCACTGGCTACACCACCACTACTGGTCCTCACGACCTCGTGAGCAAGGCCGAGGATGGCTGCCTCACAGTGCGTTTCGAGGCCAACACCACCGCTTCGACCCTCGACGGATGGGAAATTGAGGCAAGTCTGCATGAGAAGACTCCTTTCACCATCGAGTCGATTACAGTTGCCAACACTACCGATGACGTGATGCGCAACTCGCAAGACAATGTGATGCAGCAAGTGAAGATTAACGTGAGCGGCGACAAGAATCCTATCAACATCGCTGCCGTTAAGTTCAACACTGGCAGCAGCACCGACATCGCTGCCGCCAATCTCTACTACACTGCTCACAATGCCACATTCAGTGCTGACAACCTGCTCGCTACCGCAACCACCGTTGTCGATGGCGAGAACGTTATCACTCTCGACGACCCACTGGCAATTACTGAGAATGGTGACTACTATCTGTGGCTCACCTACGACATCGCCGAGGAAGCTACTGCCGGCAATGCCGTTACTGCTCAGGTTACGGCTCTAACCGTTGATGAGAACGAGACTGAGGTTACTGGCGAGGCTGCTCAACGCACCATCAAGACCGGTATCAAGGGAAACTACATCATCGGCACAAGCGACCAAGCCACCTACGCCACATTTGCCGAGGCAATCGCCGCTCTGCAAGGTGGTGTTGAGGGCGCTGTGACGTTCCAAGTGGAGGATGGAAACTATGCCGAGAACATTTGGTTCGCAGCAATTCCTGGAGCCAGCGAGCAGAACACCATCACCTTCACCAGCCTCAGCGGCAATCGCGACAACGTGATTGTGGCAGGTTCGGGAAGCTCGGAATACATGCCTGGCTCTTCGTCTTACAAGAAAGGCGTGGTATTCATCGAGAACACTCCCTATGTCACTCTCGAAAAGATGAGTTTCATCCCTGCTAAGGAGAGTGAATACAACTATGTGGTTCAAATCTTCGACCGTAGCCGTCACTTCACTCTGCGCGACTGCTATGTGAAGGCTACACCGGTGACCAGCGGCTACAGCGGCATCTATCTGGTGAAGACTTCGGCAGGTAGCGAAGACAAGACCAACAACGACTATGCAACTTTCGAGAACAACCTCCTCGAGGGTGGTTACATGGGATTTGCACTGGGTGGCACCAACTACGTGGCACTCACTCGTGAGAAAGGTCTCGTAGTGCGTGGCAACACCGTTAATGAGGGTTCTAAGGGCATCTACGTCTATGATGAGGACGACATGGTGATAGAGAACAACACTATCTATCAGTCAACTCTACAAAAGACTGGATACTGGGGCCTTGACCTTAATCGTGTGCGCGGTAATGCCGTTATCGTCGGTAACAAGGTCACAAGTAGCACAACCTATTACAGCGGCGGTATTCAGCTGCGTGGCGAGAGCTACGGCACTGCCGAGCAACCCATCTTGGTTTACAACAACGTGATAAATATCACCAATTCGCCAAGCAACAGCAGCGCAGGCATTGAGATGGATGCCGACCAGAAGTACATTTCGCTCTACAACAACACCGTGCGCATCGCCGGCAATGGTGGCTACGCCTACTATGCCGCTACACGCAATCCAATTTCTTACGAGGGCATCTACTTACAGAACAACTTGTTCCAGAACACCACCAGCAGCCCAGCCATGTTCGTCCACAACAATGTGGCTGGCAAAGCTAAGTTTGTGAACAACGCATTCTGGGGTGAGACTATTCTTGTCGATACCGATATCGATGCCTTCAACGGCTTGGATGGCAACAGCGGCAATATCGCTGAACAAGCCGAGTTCATGAGCGACGTTGACCTGCACCTGATGAGCGCAGGCAACCTTAACATGGGCTTGCCAGTTGACTTCATCACTACCGATGCCGACGGTCAGCAGCGCGATGCCGAGACTCCTACAGTGGGAGCCTATGAGTTTGCCGAGGTTGTCGTTGAGAAACCAGAGATTGCCGAGGGCTATCCCACTGTTAACGACATCACCGAGACCTCTGCTACCATCAAGAGCAAGTGGAGTGTGGGCGGCAAGCTCTACTACATGGTAGAAGAGGTTAGCGAGACACCCTCGGGAGCACCAATGATCAAGGCTGTTACTGCCGACGACCTGCTGGCAACCGATGGCGTGGACATCACTGCCGACACCGAGGTGAATACCGCTCTTGCCGACCTTACTCCAAACACCACCTACAAAGCTTACCTTATGGTAGTGAGCGCACTGGGCGAGCAGAGCGACGTGGTGGAGACCGAGGAGTTCACCACTCTGCGTCACATTGAGCCTCTCACCGCCACTCTCAACAAGGTGGCTGCCACCATCAATGCTGGCGAAACCGCTACCATCACTCCTGTAGTGACTGGTGGCGACGAGCCTTACACATACGAATGGCGCGACCAGATGAACGAGGTTGTGGGCAATGAGGCTACACTAAGTGTGACTCCAGAATACTCTTACGGCTTCCGCCTCACCGTGACCAGTGCCGACGGCCAGACCGTCAACGCTAAGACCGGCGTGCGCGTGATAGGCGACGCTGTGGTTGCCACTATGGACGACAATTACCTCAATGAGGAGAGCCACTGGGCATACGACCCATCCACAGCTATGACAGTTGAGGACGGATTCTACAGCGGCTCCTATTACTTCAACAACGGAGCTTGGCCAAGCTACAACTACTGGTACGGTTACTCATTGAGCAACGAGACCGCTACTAACTATACCACTCTTGCCGACCAGTGGCACAGCGCAGTGGGCGAGGGGCACAACGGCTCAAGCAACTTCTGCATCGCCTTCCCCGAAGGACAGTTTGTAGAGGTCACCAACAGTGTCGATGGCGACATCATAAATGGTGCCTACGTGAGCAACACCGCCTACGCCTACAATGGCATGGCAGTGGGCGACGGCTTTGCCACAGCATTTAAGGAAGGAGACTGGTTCAAGGTTACTGCCACCGGATTCAACGGCGACAGCCAGACGAGCACAGTAGAGTTCTACCTTGCCGACTACCGCAGCAGCAACGCTCTTGACCACTACATCCTCGACACTTGGCAGTGGATGGATCTCCGCGCTTTAGGCAAAGTCACAAAGGTTCGCTTCGCAATGGACGGCAGCGACAAGGGCCAGTATGGTCTGAACACCGCCGCCTATTTCGCCATGGACGACTTCGGTTGCGAGCGCGACCTCGTCGATAACCAGATTCTCTACTACAAAGTGGGCAACTGGGAGCTTGACCTGAAGAACATCTTCACCATCGAGAACGACGGCTCTACCGTCACCTACACCCTTGAAGACCTGGGCGAGGCAGCTCAGCGCGACATCGAGAGCGACGGTCTTGACGTGGCTGTTGGCGAAGACGGAGTGCTCAACATCAACGCCAAGGTTGACCAAAGTAGCCGAGTGATGATTGTTGGCGCTACCCAAAAGGGCAAGAGCCAATATGCCAAGCTCACCATCTATGTTGACAACACCACAGGCATCGAGGGTATTGCTGTAGAGAACGGCAAGACTGTTGAGAGCCGCCAGTATGTCAACGTGGCAGGACAGGTGAGCGACCGTCCATTCCGTGGCGTGAACATCATCGTGACCCGCTACACCGACGGCACCACCACTTCGGCAAAAGCAATCGTCAAGTGATGATGCCAACATTAATCTGAAGTCTCAGATTACATTTATTTATATAGTAACACTAGAAGCCGCCCCGACGTGATGCCGAGGCGGCTTTGCTTTTGCACTCAAGCGAATCTCTCACCCACGATGTTTTTTCACACTTCATCGCAGTTATATCAAACAACGACTTGGTTATATCAAACAACGTCTCGGTTAACGTCTCGGTTATATAAAACAACTATCACAACATCTCAACAACTGAAACAACAAAAAATATATAACTGCCTAGTCGCGGTATTTCAAACAAATCCACAAGAACTAACAAAAAACAACAAATAATTTTTTTGTTGTGCTTGTTGTTAACTTGTTGTTTCGGTTGTTTTTTATAACGGCGTCATTTATGGGCTATCGCTCCACTCTGTACTCTCCACTCTAAACTGCGCATATTTTTTAGAAGAACATAAGGAACATAATCATGTGGTTGATCTAAATACAATTATGTTCTTATGAAAGCTTATGTTCTTATGTTTAATCTCTGCGTGGGGGATGAGGGGGCAATTATGCATTGTGCATTATGCATTATCAAAGTCCTACTGGTATGTCGTAGCCCACGAGGCGGAAGGCGACTTTGAAGGGTGTGGCGCTCTTGCGGGGCTTGGGACCGGCGTAGTAATAGAAAAGTCGCTGCACGTCGAAGGTCTTGATTGCCACGAGGCGTGTCTCGCCGGGTCGCAGGTCCACCTCCACCGTTGCCGTGCGCTCATGTAGCATCTCGCCGTTCATCAGCGAGTAGCGCATGAGCAGGCGTATGTGCGAGATGCGGTGGTTGGTGTTGTTGGTGACGAAGAACGACTCTCGCGAGTCGCTCGCCTTCTTGCTATAGCCCTTGAGAGTGACGGCGTTAGGTTCTATATCTTTAAGCAGCGAGTCGGACACTGCCACATCAGGAATCTGCTCCACAAGCAGCGAGTTGTTCTTGAGTTGATTCTGTGTGGTGCGAGTGCGAGCCATCGACAAGAAGGCCACTACAACCGTGACAGTTATCAAAATTGCAATCTTGATTTTCATCATAATTGATAGAAACTAAAACTTAACATTTTGGCTGACAAGGCACGCCTTGTCCCCACTTAACACTTAACATTTATCACTTAACACTTATCACAGGTATCTCACTTTGTTGAACTTGTTTCCGTTTCCGTCGGCGGGGAATATTTTCCTGAAGCCCACGGGGAGCTTCTCTTTCTCGACATCGGGAATTACCGAGATGCCCTTGAAGAGGCTTGGCAGGAAGCGGGCGAAGTTCACTCTCACCTTCACCTCCCAGTGCGGAGGGTCGAAGGTGAGCGACGTGGCGTCCTTGTTGAGCGTGGCGACACATTCCATGGGACCGCACAGCGTCACCTTGTTGCGCTCACTGTAGAGCCACAGGTGATACTTGCTATCGACCGCGCTCGCCTCGATGTAGCCTATCACCGTGCCGGGCAGCAGCTCCAGGTCGTCGCTGGCAACCAGCAGTAGCCGGTAGCCTATCTTGTGCGACGGCTCGGGCTGCCACCGCTCGATGGCGATGGTCATGTCCTCGTTGGGATAATACCAGATGCCCTCTAGCGGCTGCAAGTCGCTTTCCAGCAGCCGCTCTCGCGCCACCTGCTCATTGAATCCCGGCACAATCACCGACTGCTCAGGCAGTTCGGTCTTCGCCCAAGCCCAAGCAATACTCGATAACAACAATATCGCAGTGATAAAACGCTTCATTGACTGGCTCGCAGTGCTATATTACCAAAGAGATTAGGCTCGCTCACTTACTCCTCTTCTATCATATAGACCTTAATCTCGCCATTCTTGTCGGTCTTCACATTATCGAGGTAAACAGGCATTGGCGCTCTTAGAACATTACCATAAGAATTAGAGTAGTCATTGCTATTCTGCTTTTCGGTCATCAATGACTCGAGATAGGCTTTTGATACCGACTTAGGTTTTGTCACCTCTTTCACGACATCGGCAACTCTAGCTGTCATCGCTTTAGAGATATAATAACGTTTCTTGGCCTTTGTATTAACAATCATCAAGTAGCCTTTACCCTTGATTTCCACTGTGTTGTTGGCACTCAGATTGGCTCCTTGCATCACTTCATTTCCATCGCAGTACACCTCATGAGCCTTCTCCACCTTGTAGGTGGCGACAGCGGTGGTATTCGCCTTAGTTTTAGTAGCTTTTCTCTTTCCCTTCTGGGCATCGGCAGTTGCACCCACCAAGAGGCACAAAACGATTAACAATAAGATTTTTTTCATTTTTTATCAGTATTAAAGAGTGAATTTTTCAAAATACACCAGTTATGGTTCTTCGACAACGCCCAAATGGCAGCGATATAGATGTTGCGCGCTTCGGACATGAGTCCCAGCACCAGCAGTATCAAGATGGCATCGACATAACTGCTGTGATGTATAAACAATGACAGGACGCCCCATGTCACCAGCGCCATGAAGACTATCGTAACAATGCGCAGCAACAGATAGGACCTTGACAAGAAAATTGCCCAGGGAGCATCGCCATGACGTGCCAACCACCGATTTTGCAAATCCACAAACAGCTCAAAGAGGTAGCACAGCACAAACGCGATGAGCAGATTTACTATATAGCTGGCGTAATGGATGTCGTTATGGCTTCTCACAGTAAACACCGAATAGGCCTGCAGCACCACTCCCGGCATCTTGCCTAGCGGCGTTTTCCACATGTCGCCCTCATCGGTTGTAGAACCCACCAGCACAATGTGGTCCTTAATCAAGTCCTCGTGGCTGTCGATAGAATCAACGGGCAACACAACAAACTTTGTCTTGTAATCTATTGTAAGCTTGCTGTTAGGCTTGAGATTTGTGCTATCCACAGTTTGTGCTATAGCCACTGGCAACGATGCCAGCGTGCCACTGTCACCTTCCACCACAGTAAACATTTTCCTGATTGTGTTGTGATTATAATTCACGTCATCAAGATTAGAGAAGCCTTCTTTGACGGCTAGCTCCTCGGCAAAGAACGAGGACCTTTTCTCGGCAAAATTCTTATTGGCAAAGTCATAATCCACCAGCTGAGTCGCCCACACCACTCTGTCGCCGGCATTCAATGCCGTCTCGATGAGTGCCTCGTTCTCTTCGGGAGTGCCTTTTATGCCCATGAAGGTTATATCAACCCCAACCGCCCACGGCTCCAATGAATCAATCGTTGCTATCACGTTTGCAATCTTACCACGGTTGGCCTCGTCCTTGATATCTACGATTGTGATGTCTTGGTTCACATCGCTGTTCTTGTCGGCAAGACGGAAGAAGTAGTCGGTCATCGACATGTCGCTCATAGCCTCCTTCAATGGGTCAAAAATCGGGAAACTCATCACCGCAGCATATCCGATGCCTATCAACACAAACGTCAAGACCGCTATAAGAAAATGGTCGATGTGAAATATGTATTTCAGAGCTTTCTTCATAAAAAACTATTGATAACCCTTGTAAATGTGCAAATATACTACAATTTTTCCTAAATCAAGAAAAAAACTATAATCATTACCAATCTTTTAACCTAAGAAACGGAATAAGTCGCCATTTTATACCCTTAAAAAATGGAATAAGTCTCCTTTTTTAAGCTATTTTTTATGGAATAAGTCACTTTTTTACTGTGTCGCCAGCAACAATTCGTTTTAATTCGTTTAATTAGTGTGCTTTGTTTAATTTGTGGTTTGTTCTGTGCTTTATGTTATTTGGTGGCGAATTTGTAGGTAAGTCCAAAGCTCAGGATTTCTTTGAACTGCCAGTATTTCCAGTCTTCGACCCAAGGGCGCGACTTGTCGTAGCGCAGGTGGGTGAAAATTTGGGTGTTGAGGAAGCTGTTGACGGCAAACGAGAGGGTGTTCTCCCAGTCGCCCTGCACATAATGGTAGTCGGTAAAGGCATAGAACCTCGTCTTCCATGTGATGCTGGGCGTGATCTTCCACTCAAATTTCGCCTCCACATTCGAACCGAAGTTGTGCTTGGTGTGATGCCCTGGCTCAATACCGAATTTTGTGGGGTCGAGCCTCACGATGTCTCGGCAAATCTTGATGTTATAGGACAACGGGGCTATTGAGAGCGTGAACACTTTGTAGCCGTCCTTGTCCTTGTAGTTATAGGTCATACCGAGACCCACGTTGAGCTCTCCCGGCGAGAGCAGCGATGCCGCCAGGTCGCGGCTGTTGGTGACGTAGGAGTTGAGCAGCTGCGTCTTGAAGAGCAGCGTCGCCGAGTAGTACCAGTTCTTCACCGCCTTGTAGCCGAGCTGCGAGTTGAACTCAAAATTGTCCTCGTTGATGCTGTGGCTGCGCAGGCTGTCGCCCTTAGCCGTCGCAACGCCCAGGCGGTAGTGCAGGGTGTTGTTGAAGAGCCATTTGGGGTGCAGCGTCTGGTTGAGGTTGCAGTCCCACTGCACATCGCCGAGAAGGTTGAGGTTGTTCTCGCCGCCCTGATACCAGTTGTTGCTGATGTAGGCCTGCGTGCCATGCAAGCTCCCCACAAAGGTGTGGAGCCAGTTGTGCATCTTCACCTCACGGCGGTCAACGGGCTTGAACTTCTCGCTGTCGATGCCCTTAGCCTCCACCTGCAGCTCGGTCGCCGACGGGTCGGCAGCCACCACCACCTCCTTGGGCGGCTTGGGCAGCAAGTCCTCGTTGAAATGCACCAGCTCGGGGCGGTCAATCATCAGCCGATAGCGCATGTCGTTTACCCTACCCCATTGCTGCCGCGCCCTGTTGAGCCATCGGTCATCGACTTTCAGTCCCCCACCATTTCCACTGGTTTCGGGAACAAACGATGCCTGCGGCGACTGCTGCTTTTCGAAGACCAGCGGCATTAGGAGCATCTGGCTGGTGCTATCGCTCTGTGCCATAGCACGCTGTGGCATCAGCATCACAAGCAGGATAAAAAAAATGAAATATATCGTTCTTATAGAATGTCTCATTATAGAGTTTTGAGTTTTGAGTTTTGAGTTCTGAGTTTTGCGTTTTGAGTTCTGAGTTTTGAGTTTAGATCCACTCTCAACTCTCCACTCTCCACTGAACTAAATCCCTATTTTTTGCAAAAATACACAGAATTTCGGGGAAATCTCATGTTTATAAGAAAAAAAATCAATATTTTTGCAGAGAATAATCATTACAATGATGAAAAAACGACTATTACATATTGTCTTGTTGTGTCTAATTCCCTTGCTGGGGTGGGGACAGGACTTCGACGACATAGTGGCGCGCATGGGAAACAAGTCCTTGCCATTGGTGAACGTGGAGGTGGAAATCGACTCGGTGAGTTATCTCTATTTCCTGCCAGGAAGAATCACGCTAGCGAAAAAATATCACGGAGAGACAACGACTGAGACCTACAACTGCCTGGTGCGGCAACGCGGCAAGACGGCGCTGTTCCTGCCCAAGTGGTCGTTTGCCATCAAGCTCGTTGATGACGCAGGCGAGAAGCTCAACGCCAACCTGCTGGGGCTGCGAGACGACAACTCGTGGATACTCGACGCTATGGGCATCGACAAACTGAGGATGCGCAACCGAGTGTGCTTCGACATCTGGAACGAGTACAGCCACACGATGTGGGACACAAAGTTTGGTAACCGCAACGGCACAGTGGGCGCTATGGTCGAAGTGTTCATCAACGGACAATATGCCGGCATCTATTGCCTTAGCGATAAAATCAACCGCCAGCTGCTCAACCTGCGCAAAGCCAAAGTGGAGGATAACGACAGCGTGACAGTGAAAGGCGTGCTCTACAAGGGCAAAGGCAGCGGTGTGTCGAACGCCCTGCTCGACTACGTAGAAGACCGCACCGACACCACCAAGTGGAACACCTTTGAGCTGCAATACCCCGAAGAATACCCGTCGCCCGAGAGTTGGCAGCCGCTGATGGACCTCATCGACTTCAACGGCAAGACCGAGCTGGATTACTTCAAAGCCCATTACAATGAATGGTACTATATTGATAACCTTGTAGATTACTGGATTCTGCTGGTGGCTTTTGGCATTGACGACATGCCCTATAAGAACACCTTCCTCTCGACGCCCGACATCAACTTCGAGCAACGTTTCATGATTACGCCATGGGACCTCGACGCCAGCTTGGGGCGAAGCGCCAACGGCAACCCACAGCACTACACCTCACAAATAAACCGCCTCAACGCCTTTGGACCCTTCAACCGCATGATTAGATACAACATCGACGGTTTCAAAGACCGTATCGCCCGACGGTGGGACGAGTTGAAAGACTCTATTATCTCTCCCGAGAACTTAGAGAGCCACATCAACGCCATCGCCCAACGTTTTGTGGAGAGTGGCGCCTGGCAACGGGAATATAATTTGTGGAAAGATATCCCCGCAGAGGAAGACGACCGAGTGGTTATCACCGAGAATATCTATGACGAAGTGCAATTTGTAATGAACTGGTATCGCCGTAACCATGCCTACATATCAAATTTGCTTGTGCGATGGCGTGACGATTATGTAGAGCCCGACGCAATAACCGCGGCAACAATTACCCAGATCTACAATCACATACTCGGCATATCCACAAACTATGACGAGAAACTAGACCTTAATGAAGATGGGGTAATAAACTCTGCCGATGTCACCTATGGCTACAACATAATGCTCAATGAGTAACTCAAGTTTATAAAGTTTGAACTTTATAAACTTGAAGGTTAGAGGTTAGAGTTTAGTGTTTATAGAAAAATTTTTTCAAAATTTTCTATATTTCACACTGATTGTCCTCTAAACTCTAAACATTAAACTTTGAGCAAGTTAACAACTTGCGAAACTTGAATGAGAAATCTCTATTCCTCATCTTCTTCCTCAAGCAGCTCAGGATTGAGCATGTCGTCATCACCCTGAAGGAAAAGGGTGCGCTTGGTAAGAGCCTCGGGGTCGAGCTCGCACTCCAGCTGCATGGCACGATAGCGTGGACGCAGCACTAACAACTCCACAAGATAGGCGAGCACAAAATAAAACACCACTAGTCCCCACAACGCAATGAAATAGTCGCTCATCTGCGATAGCGAAGCGCCTCCAACCTGCATCTGCACGTAGGCTGTTGCTGCCCAATAGCCAGGTATCATCCTGCTCAAAGCATCCCAATAAGGTGCTATCTGGTAATGAGGCCACGACACGCCAGTGAGGAACACAAAGATAAGCGAGGTAAAAGCGAGCACGAGGAACACTCCCTCACGGTTGCTTACAAACACGCGCATCACCTGTCCAAAGAGCGATGAGGCAATCAAGAACGGGAACATAATCATGGCTATCTCAAGGAAATTGCCGTTCATCGGGAACTTGAAGATGATGGGCACAATGTGCAGAGCAAATATCGCGGGAAGAAGGTAGTAGAACAGGTGCACCAGTGTCTTGCCCATGAGCATCGCACCGGGCGTCGCCTTCACCTCATCGAGGCGGTCGATGCCACGGTTGCGGCGGCGGCGACCCATGCTGCCGGCATGGAGCATGGCGATACCCAATAACATTCCCTGCTGAAGCACATACACCAAAATGAACGGCAGCACAGCCGACGCGATGCCCATCGCCGTGTTGCCAAGGGGCACTTGGCGGCTATCTACCAATCCACCGTCAAGGCTGATTATTCTGAACGACTTTTCGCCCTGCAACCGCGAGCAGGTCTCCATCTGAACGTTGGTCAGTGCCGTGAGCATCGCCTTGTAGCGCATCATCACGCTCATGTCGCAGTAGAGCGACACATGACCCTGATTGCCGCGCATCACCTCGGTCTCGAAATCGGCGGGGAAATACACGATGCCATAGCACTTCTTGGTCGCCATCAACTCGCGTGCCTCGTCCATGTCGTGGGCGTAGGCGGTGACATTCACGTCGGGACTGGCGTCAAGGTCGCGAGCAAATTGGCGACTCAGTGCCGAGTGGCTGTCGTCAACCACTACCACCGTCTCATCGCGTGCCACCTCGGGGTTATATATTAGCGAGTAGAGAGGAGGATAGACTATCGCCAGCACGACGAAGAAAATCACCACCGCCTCGTCGCGGAAGATGTGCTTGAACTCCTGCTTCATCGTGAGCACTATGCTGTGCAGCCACCCTAATATTTTACTGTCGCGCTTCATCGTCATCAAGGTATATAGAATGGGTCAAGGCAATGCTTCCTCAGTTTCCACAGCATGGTCACAGGCAGGAGGCTGTAAAGGATTAGTATCACATAGTAGAGGCGTGAATAGTGCAAATCGATGCCGTTCAATGCTTGGTCGGCATATATCAAGAAATAATACTTGATAGGCATCAGGTAGCCTATGGGGGTTACCCAAGAGTACATCGCCTCCTCGGGCAGCGAGAAACCGCAGAACGAGAACGACAGCATTCCCAGCAAGGTGCATATCGTGGAGGCATAACGGAAATTGGGTACCAAGCTTATTATGAACAGTGCAAATCCCTGGCAAGCAAGCACCAGCAATGCCATCGCAGCTATCATGTTCCAAGGGTTGCAGTTCAGCGGAAAGCCATATTTCACATACATCATGTACTGTATCGCCAATCCCACATTGATGAAAATGAAGGATTGAGGGAACAGTTTGGTAAAGGTAGCGAGAACTATCGAGTTGTCGGCGGTGCGAAGCCAGTTGCGGCTCGTGCCGGCATGCCACTCCATACCTATGCTGAACACCGTGATAAGCATCACTATCAGTGCCAGTAAGCAAGGCACAAACGAGCTGCTCAAGTAGTAGTTATAACTAAGCCACGGGTTCTTGAGCGGATGGACATGGGTAACTACTGGTTGAAGGGTGGCACTCACCATTTGGCTTGGCATGCCTGCAGTAGTCAGCACACTGCTCACGATGCCACCGTTGGCAAGCACGCTTATAGTCTTGAAGCCCTTAAACTGCATCGAGGCAGGGGCATAGTAGGAGTAGTTGATATAATAGCTCAACGTAGGCTTTTCACCACTCAACGCCTTGGTGGAAAAGTCGCTGGGGATAAAGAAGAAACCAAACACCTCGCCTCGCTGCACGGCATCGATGGCCTCCTGATAGGAGCCGTAGGTCGTTTTTATCTCCACCTGCTGCAAGGTGTTGAGGTTGCGGGTCAATTTGCGAGACATGTCGCTCTTGTCAAGGTCAACAACCGCCACTGGAGTGCGTTTCACAACGCCATCTTCCATAAGGTCGAAAAAGAACCAGGCGCTCAAAAGCGGCACGATGATCATCATACAAATGTACAACGGCCGCCGAGCGAGCTGCTTCCAACCACGGATTATTGAATTGACTAAAATGCGTAGCACAACGAAAAGTGTTAAGTGTTAAGTGATAAGTGTTAAGTGTTAAGTGTTAAGTGATAAGTGTTAAGTGATAAGTGTTCTTCTTTTGTTTCATTGAGTTAATAATTGACTTTAATATTTTTATCAGCTCAACACAATCATTATTAAGTGACTCATATTGTTGTATTGTGATTAAGTCAGACCTCCACAATAAGTCTAACCAATATTCTGTTTCATTTGCTTCTTTTAGGGCTATCGCAAGTTTGTGAATAAAGTCGCTATCACTTTCAGAACATTCTGCCTCTGCCACATTAGCTCCTATTGAAGTTCCACAACGCAAAATATGTTTAGCAATGTCATAAACTCTATTATCTATTAAGAAACGATATAACTTTATTATTCTCAGAGCAAAATTCCTTGACTTTATGCGTTTAATATCGTCCATTTTTCGAAGAAAAATCTACTTAAAACTTAACACTTAGAGCTTAACACTTATTTTAGAATGACAGACATACCAGGGCGGAAATTCGGTATTGGCGACACTGGCCGGGCTTTCACTTCAAATGTCTTGCTGTCATAGTCGCCATAGGCTTTTGTAGCGCTCCAGGTGGCGTAGCTTCCCATGTCATGAACATAGAAGACCTGCATCTTCGCCCTCATATTGTCAAGGGCAGGTATCTCGACGTCAATTTCCTTGCCCATGGGCAGGTCGTTGAGTTTCTCTTCGCGCACGCTGAAGGCAGCCCACATATCATCGATATTGGCGATGGTCATGATGGGAGAACCCATTATCACAAGTTCGCCCACATGGGGATAGATGCTTGTAATCTCTCCGTCGCACGGAGCTATAAGGTATTCGTCTTCGAGAAGTGCCTCCACCTCACGCACCGATGCCTGAGCCACATTCTCCATGCCACGTGATGCAGCCTTGTCCTCGGCCTGAGCGCCATTTTGAGCCATCTGTAATTGAGCTTCGGCGGCCTCGACCGCAGCGTTAGCGGTTCCTACTGCGGCAGTAGCGGCATCAAGAGCAGCCTTTGCCTCATCACGCTTTTGCTCGGAGACTACACCTTCTTTATAAAGGTTGTTTGTGCGCTCGTAGGTTTTACGGGTAATCTCCTCGGCGGCAATCGCTTGCTGACGCGCCGACTTAGCCTGATCAACCATTTTGCGAGCCGACTCAACAATCTCATATCGAGTACCCCTCTCAACCTTCTGGTTCTGACTCGCTGCCACGTTTTTCATCTCTTTAGCTTTAGAGTAAGTGGCATCGGTGGTCGAAGAATAGATTTTTGCCAAGCGTTGTCCCTTGTGAACATAGTCGCCTTCCTTGACATAAAGCTCTACCAAGCGTCCGGCAAGTTTGCCCGACACACGCACCACCTCACAGTCGGCCTGCCCCTGGATAGACTTGTCGCTGGGTCGCAGGTGCATGATGCCCCAAATTGCCATACTGGCGACCACCGCCACGAGGATGAGCATCGAGCCGATAAGCGCCAAGCGTTTTGCCTGCCTAATCTTGCGGCGCTTGGCTTTCTCCTCCTGTTCGGTGAGTTTCTTTGTATCGGCTTTTTCGTCTTTCTCCTCATCAACTTTCGCTGTTTCCCGCGCATAAGCTTGTTTTTTCACTTCCTCAGCATTTCCCTTATTCTCGTCAAAAGTGGGAAACCCTTCGGTCTGGGTGCCTTCATCGCGTTTTTTATCGTCAATATTCTTTCCCATAATTATAAGTTATCTGTTGTCAGTTATCTGTTGTCAGTTTTGTAGGGACGAGGCCTGCCTCGTCCGTAAGCATCAAGTGAGAGTTGGATATTACCATTGCCTTGTATGCTTGTCAGCTTAATAATTCAAATTACCAGTTACCTTTGAGAGATAAACGTCGCACATCATCACCTCTATCTCGGCATCTATCTTCTCGCTGTGTGCCATGAGCCATGCCGTTTGTGCGGTTAGCACCTCGTCGCTGGTCGCCATACCCTCACGGAACGCCAGCTGTGCTATGCGCAGGTTCTCGTCGGCTTTGGCGAGATTAGCTTTGGTTGCCTCGTAGGTCTTATATGCCTCCTGATATTTGAAGTTGGCTTGCGTCACCTGAAGCTCAATCTTTTCCTTGACCTCTTCCATCTCCAGATGCTTGATTTTGGCATCGACAAGTGCAGCCTTGTATTTGTTGCTCAACCCTCCCCAGTGCCACAGCGGAATCTTGACCACCGCACCAATGGCGTAGTTGAAACCAAACTCCTTCTTGAAGCCATTGTAAACATGAGGATTGGAGGTGAACACCGACCCTACAGCGGCAATAGTGGGAAGCATCTCGCTGCGCGCCACCTTGGCCTTCTCGTCATAGACCTTAACACCTAGCTCCAGAGCGTTATAGTCGTTGCGGCGGTTATACACCTCGCTCATATTGATAGTGCTCGGATGCAGCGACACGTCAAGGTCGGTGCGCAGCTCGTCGGCAAGAATCATTGGCTCGTCAAGAGGCTCGCCGCAAAGCTGTGCCAGCGCCATGCGTGAGAGCACCAGGCCATTACGCACCTTTGTAAGCGCCACATTGGCCTCATTTACCTTCACATCCACGCTGAGCAGTGTGGCGCGCGTGGCGACACCCTGCTCGAGCATCTTCTTCACGTCGTTGTCGAGACTAGTGACCAAGTCAAGATAGCTCTCGGCTAGACGCTCCTTCGACTTTAGCGACACCACCAGCCAGTAAGCCTGGTCAACTTCGCATATCACATCCTCGGCCTTGTTGTCACGGAGAAGTTGAGCTATCTGCTCGGCATACTTCGTGATTTGGTTAAACGCCTTGATTTTACCGCCCATGTAGATTGGCTGGGTCACTAAGATGCCTGCCGCAAAGATATTGTGGGTGTCGAACGTGAGCGCGTCCTTCACCTTATGTGTGACAGCGTCCACATACTTGCCGTCAATCGAGATTCCCAACCCCGCCAACGCGTCGAAGGCAAAATCATAGTTGCCGGTTGCGGGATTGAGAAACTGCGTGGGAGTGATGTTGTTGATGTCCACAAGCGAGATGTTGCGACCGGTGTGCATATAAGTGCCGGCAAAGTCGATTGAAGGCTTGTAGGCGGCCTCCGCCTGCTTGCGCTGGTAGCCAGCCTGCTCTACCTTGAGCTTCTCCACGCCCATCTGCTTGTTGTTGCGCAACGCCATGTTACGGCACGAGTCAAGCGTCACTTGTGCAACAGCCGATGAGGTCAATAATATAGCAAATATTATCGTTAATGTCTTTTTCATGTCCTTAATAATTATCTGTAATAAACGTGCAAATTTATCACCTTTCTGATAATCTTGCAAATTTAGCCCCTAAAATCTTATTCCTGCCAATGCCGAGAACTCTATCATGGAGTTGATTAGGCGGCTGCCGCTTCTCTTGTAACGGTGATGGTCGGCGTAGCCCTGAAGTCCCATGAAGAAACTCTTGTGGTTATACACCACGCCTATGCGGCCTCGCAGGTTGAGCGAGATGGCGCTCTGCTTTTCTCCAGGCTGGGGCAAGATGTTGTAGCGATAGCCAAGATATGGAGTGACAGTGAAATTCAAGAGCCACTTGCGCCCCAGCACCCAGTTGTAGCCGTAGCCCACCAGCACGCAATAGTCATTGTAGAGGATGCGCAGGGGGTGACTTTCTTCTGAAACGTAATCGTGGGACTCGTCGGCGAGCTGCTCAGCATTTACTTTCACGTCGAAGTGTTGCAGGCTAAAACCCACCAGGAAAGAGCCAGCGCTGCGCTTCTGATATTTCGAGAAGCAATAGGCTGCCGCCTGTGCATAGCGGCGGTTGTTGAAGAAATAATAAGCCGTCACTCCCATCGCTTTGCGGCTGATGCCCGATTGCCTGTACTCATGCCTCTTATCATCAAGGTTTTTATCGGTATAAACGACGTTGATATCATTCTGGTTCTCCCAGTAGTAGGCATCGGCGGTAAACCGTGCGCAGGTGAACGAGAAATCGGCCTTGTTCGACACTTTGCCACCATGCACCAGGTTGCTGATGCTGATAGAGTAACCCAGGCTCACCGCCATGAATGAGAGCGACACACCGATGTTCGACACCAGGTTGCTGGTCATTACCGTTTTCACGTCTTTGAACGGCGTGCCAATGTAGGAGTCCACCCAGTTGTCGCTTTTCAGGATGAATTTCCAGTTCTTGCCTGTGCTCACCACGTAGGCGGTGTCGTAGCTGTTGAAGGCCTTGTCGCCCCATTTGTAGGTATTATAACAGAACATGACGAACTTGGGATAACCCATTGTGCTGTCCTTGAAATTGATTTTGCCGTGCTTCATGGCGCGCCACCAGTAGCGGTTGTCGCGAGTGGTGTCGTAAGGCTCATTAAGCTTGTCGATGACACGCTGTGTGATCTCTTGCTTAAGTTGTTGAAACTTGCTTATGTGTTGCACAGTGTCTTGCTGCACCATAACCGTATCTTGCTGCACGGGTACGACTGGTTGTTCCGCCTCCTGTCCCCACGACAGAGCGGGCACGCAACACATCAACATCAATAACAATATAGTTCTTTGTTTACAGCTCACAATTGTTCGTTTATCGAAGATCGGGGATTGGAAATTGGTTATTGGTTATAGCTGACGAGATAAGTGTAATGCTGCGACAACTACAATTGCCTTGTCAGCTTGTTCCTTGTTAGCTTGTTAGCTCCGCGAAGCGCAACTAGAAATCGCTGAAGAATGATGGGCGGATTAGCAGTCCCAGTCGCAGGCGGCAGTGGTACTTGTTGTAGTCGAGCATGTTCTCGCCATAACCGTCATAGAAATGCAGCATCAGGAACTGGTTGTCCTTCTCGCGGATGCGGAAGCCCACGTTGATGATGGTGTTGAAGCTGAAATTCCAGCCCTGCCGCTTGACGAAGGTCACATCGGCCACCCAACGCCTGTTGTTGGAAATAAATTGCGCGCCACCCTGAAAAATACCGCTGTACTTAAGGATGTCCTTATTCTGCTGACCATCAATGATGGGTATCCACGCCTTGGCATGCAGCATCAAGTTGCGGTTCATATATGCCGAACCAGCAAATGAGATTTTGTTCCAGCTGCGTGAGGCCTCACCGTCACGGCCATTGGACTCATGCTCAATCATGATAAGGGTGCTGCCCACTAGGCGACCTTTAACGAAAATGGGGGTTAGCACACCAATTCCCGGGTTGAAGTTCAGGTCGTGGAAGGGCATCGACTCCTCAAAGATGTTCCACATGGCCTTCTGCGAGTAGCTCAAGAAAATGTGGCTGTGCAGTGGAAGTATCGACTTGGTGAGGCGCTGGCGAAAGCTGATCTGGAACTTCACGTCGCTGTTATACTCGCTAGGCTGGTGATTCAGTGCCGTACCAACCGCAAAATAGTTGTCCTTGAAGATGCCAAAAAAAGGACGGTTATCAAAATCGTGAATGAGGCTATCGACATTGAATTGTTGTTGCTCTTTGCCCAACATCTTTGTAACAATTTGTGCCTGAGAAGGGCTAGCAACACCTGCAAGAACCAATACTATTATAATTCTAAAAAATCTCATATACATTTACGTGTTTTTTTTAAGTGTCAAGTGATAAGTAAACTGTGCGCCTACGGCGCGTGGAACGTGGAACGTGGAACAAAACTGATAACTGTGAACTATGAACTGTGAACTGTGAACTATGAACTGTGAACTATGAACTTACCTCATACCACAGTGAAATTAACGATATCAATGCCATTGTACTTGGCGATTACCCTATCGTTCATCCAAATCAGAATATCAATTTCAGTATCGTTCTCTCCATCAGAAGAAACCGTATCGTAACACTCAAAAGTGAGCATATACAAGTCATCGCCATAGGCAATCAACTCCTCGGCAAACGAGAAAATAATTTTTTCCTGCCGTCCGGAGTACACGCGTTGTGGAACACCATCAATCCACATTACAGCTTGATCGTGACCATTGTCGTCCGTTTCATAACCGCATGCATAGATGTGACCATTAAGTCGAGTAACCGAACTCACGTGAGCGAGAGGAAGGTCAAAATCAGGAAAGGGTGGATTATACATGCGAGGGAGTACCTGCAGCTGCCGGTCAACCCAGATGCATGGCTCAAACCCAACATGCCCGCCCACGATAGTGTGATCGGTGTCGTAGGCATAGATTGTAGTGGCGTGGCCGCTCACATCGGGGCCGGGCTTGGGAAGGACTGCCTTGGCATAGCGACCCTTGTGCTCATAGTAAAGCACCGCATCGTTGGGCTCATCACCTTCATGCCATTCAACTCCCGCTAGATAGCATTTGCCATTGCTCACGGCAATGCACTGGCTTGAGGGGCTGAAATACTCACAGTCATCAAGGGGGAAGATACCACTGTTTTTCAAGATGTAGGGATAGTCAAAGAGGTAGATGTAATAGTCCCACTTGGCTATACCTTGCGTCTCGTGGCTCACATTATCGATAAAATCGATGTGCAGCGTGTTCCACTTGCCGTTTTTCCAGTATCCCACCTTGTCCTTGGTACTCTTTCCCGAAACGAAATAGTCATCACCATCGCTAATTATCTCACTTGCATACTCGCAGTTGGGGAGTTCCATAATTCTGTCGCCCATAAGGTCATAGATGTGACCTTCGCTGGTGAGCACATAAATCTGTCGCTCGCCACGGCGCTTGACCTGGTTAGGCTCATCGTGTTCACACGACGTGAGCAAAAACAAAGCACTGATTATCAGCAGTAAGTAAAAATTCACGGTTCGCATATCTCCAAAATTTTCGGCAAAGATAAGAAAAAATCCTAATACAGCAGCTTTTTATCGTTAAAATGCCGCTACTGTCCTTTCACAAACAATTTGTCAATTTGTGTTCTCAAGTGCGGAGCAAGCGGTGGGATGTTGTGTGCCTTCTCATAGCGCAGCATGTCCTCATAGCTCTTGTCCACATCGTTGTCCTTGCGGGTCTGCTTGAACTCTTTTTTGTCGATATAAGCCTTCTCGGTGGCAAACGACTCTATAATAAGGATGTATTTCTTCTTTGTGCGCTTGAGCTCGCCTCTGTGGAGCGACTGCTGCATCACGAAATCGCCTATCGATGAATGCCCATTCTCGTCGATGCGATAGACCTCAAAGAAGCTATGCTCGCTGTTTTGCTCGGTCACCTCAAGCTCGGCTTGCTTTTTGTCTTTCTTCTTCTCATTTTTCTCATTGGCAATATCACGATGCTTGTTAAGGAGCCACAGGTTGAGCGAGACGGTGCGTGTGCCGCCGGGCTTGTCCTCATCGATATACCCCAGCACCGATTCAGAGTCGCTAATCACTTGCCTGCCGGTGGAGTCAGGGGTGACGCTCACATGTGCCCACTTGCCATCGTTGCTGGTCACCTTTTGATAGGTCGATTGCTTATGCAACTTGCACAGGTCTTTTATCATGCCTCCCACCAGCGTGTTGAGAGTGAATTTAAGCAAACCGCTCTCGGCAGCCGAGATGCTTTTCTCCTTGATGCTTAACTTATCCTTTGCACGCTCGTAGGTGTTGTCAATGATGCCGGCCCTGTAATAGACGGGACCATCCTCATCGATTTGAGTAACACGATAGTAGGTCTGCACATACAGCAATTCTTTGGGCTTGACGACCATGTCAGGAAGCACATACTCGGCATCTTCCATAGTAATCACGCCATCAACCACCTCGGCAAGATTTACCGTGAGTGGCTTATAAGCCACTTGCGACAAGGTGATGGTGGTGTGCCCGGCAAGATTCTCTATCCAGCCGTCGATGTCGGTGCTGGCGACATACTTGCCATCGGGAGTGGTTACTGTGACATATGGTATGGGCATGCCATCACTGTCTATCACAAGAACACGTTGCGCCTTGATTGACACAACCGACAATAATACTATAAAACAAGTTAAGAATAATTTTTTTAACATAATACTGTGTTTTTTGGTTATTGGTTGATTATCGGGGATCGGGAATCGGAGATCGGGGATCGTTTTTTGTTTATCGGGGATCGGGGAACTAGTGAAACGGCTAACTAGCGAGCAACGCGAGCGGCTAACTAGCGAAGCGCAGCGAGCGGCAAACTAGCGAAGCGCTAAACCATAAGCTATCTTGTTGCTCCGCCGAGGGCGATATATAGCGCGATGACGGCTTGGGCGGCGTCATACATGTTCACCGCCTCATTAAGCTGCGCGCTGAGCAGCGATTCCTGCGCGGTGAGCACCTCTAGATAGCTCGCCTTGCCGTTGTCCATAAGCTCGTGGGTGCCATTGTAGGCATCGTGGAGCACTTCCACCTGGCGGCGATAGTAGCCATATTTCTCGCTCGCGTTCTGGCAGTCGGCAAGAGCCTCATTCACCTGGTTACCGGCATCGATGATGGTCTGCACATAGCGGTTGCGCAGGTTTTCCTGCGTGAGCTGGGCAATCTTCAGATTGCCTTTGAGCTGCCCACGCGCAAAGATGGGTTGAGCTATTGAGCCGACGATGCTGGTCAATATCTTGCCTGGGTTGATGACAGCACCACCGGCACTGTTGGTCCACCCTAGCGAGCCCGAGAGCGAAAGACCGGGATAGAATGCCGAGCGGGCAGTCTGCATATTGTAGAACGCTTCCTCCATGGCATAGTCGGCGAGACGTATGTCGGGACGATACATCAGCATTTGCGCCGAGATGCCCTCGGCGACCATCTGCGGCATCGTGAAGCTGCCCCAACTGTTACGCTCGATGTGCTGTGGCGGCAACGCCAATATTCGACAGATGGCATTCTCCACGCCACGTATGTCGCGCTTGGCGTCCACAATCTGCGTCTTCACGCTCAAGCACGACGACTCAAGCTGATTGACAGCGGTAGAATATATCTTGCCGTTCTCCCACAACACCTTCTGGGTCTCTAACGACACGGTCCACAGACTGTCGGTTTGGTATAAAATCTCTAACTGGCGGTCAAGCAACTGCAGCAGGCAATATTGCTGTGCCACGGTAGATATCAGATTGGCGCGCACGGCCTCCTCATGGGCACGATTTTGCAGCAGCACGGCGTTGGCGGCGCGCTTTTTATTGGTGTAAGACCCTAAAGAGCCCATGTCCCAATTGACCTGCAACGGCACATTGTAAGTCTTTGACGTGGCGCTGTTGAAATTGGCGATAGTCCCCGATGGCGAGAAAAACAGTGACGGCAGAATCGACTTCTTCGACATCTCCAATGATGTCTCGCTCTGCTCAATGGCGATGCGTGCCGAGTTGAGATCGGTGTTGCGAACCAGTGCCGAGTCGATGAGCCGCTGCAACAGCGGGTCGGCGAAAAACTCCCTCCACGATAGCGGAGCGGGCACATCAGCAAGCGAGCCGCCAGCGTCGATACCTAACACATCGGCAGGAATCTGGGTGTTAGGCTCATATTTGTCATACAGACTTTTAAACGACTTGCAGCCAGCAGCCATGAGGCACAACACGCCAATACTTACTATTATTGCTAATTTTTTCATTTTATTCTTTGGTTGTTGTCTCGTCATCAATAATATCATTAGCTTCTTCAATAGTCTCACCCGCCTCGGCAATCTTGGCTTTAGCTTCTTCAACTGGTACTGCCTCGGCGGTCACAGCCTGACCCTGGAATTTCTCATGCAGCTTCTGGAACACTATGAAGAACACCGGAACGACGAAAAGCAGGGCAAGCGTGCCTACCGCCATACCGGCGGTAACACCGAGGGCGAGGACACGGTTGCCGTTGGCACCGGCTCCACCGGCGATGATGAGCGGTATCATACCAGCAATCATTGTGACTACTGTCATCAAGATGGGGCGCAGACGCTCCTCGCAGGCGGCGAAGGCGGCGTCGCGGATGCTAAGACCCTGAGCGCGGCGCTCGGCAGCAAACTCGGTGATGAGGATTGCCGTCTTAGCCAGCAGACCGATGAGCATGATAACACCCGTCTGCAAGTATATATTGTTCTCCATGCCTGGCAGGTGGAGCAGCGACACGAGCCACACCGTTGTTAGAGCCATAGCCCGGCACTTGGGGCATCTGGAACGGAATGACCTGAGCATTCTTTATGTCTTTACAGTCCATAGCGAAACGGCCATAGACGAGCATGATATTATGATTCATGCCTGGGCGGTCGTCCCAGTTTTTCAGGCGTATGATGAGTGTAGCATAGCAACTGCCCGAGCGGCCTGCCATCATGCCATAACCACTCACCACAGCATAGTTCTCAAGTTCGGGAATCTTCTTCACCTTCTCCTCAACTTTCTTGACAATTTCTTGAGTCTCATGAAGAGTGCAGCCCTCGGGGGCATTGGCGCCGGGCGCACGTTGATGTCGATATAGTTGGCTATGAAATCGGTGTCATACTTGCCGTCAACGCTTTTCAGCGCGCCAATGTGCAAGATGTTGCTCTGCTGTTTCATCACCTCCACACCCACTTTTGTCACCTCGGCGGGCAGCAGCGCGGTAGCACGGCTCACACGGTTCTGAACGTTGACTGCCGCCAGGTCGGGGTCGGTGCCTTGCTCAAAATACACCTGAATCGACACTTCGCCCGTTGACGAAGCCGAGCTGGTGATGTAGCTCATTCCTGGCACGCCGTTGATGTTCTCCTCCAGTGGTTGCACTACCGATTTCATGATAGTGTTAGCGTCGGCGCCAGTATAAGATGTGGAGACGCGCACTGTGGGCGGCGCTATGTTGGGGTACTGCTCAATGGGTAGCGTGCCCATACAAATCACGCCCACTAGAGTGATGACGATAGCAATAGCACACGCCATCACATATCGGTTGATGAATATATTGTTTTTCATGGGTTATTTTTCCTTCTTTGGTGCGGTGGGGAACAGCACTTTTTGACCCTCTTGAAGATTGTTGGCTCCCACGGTGACGATGCGGTCGCCCACAGTGAGACCTTCGGTAACAATGAAGTCCTTGCCGTTGCCGGCATCATTGATTGTCACGGTGACTGCGGTAGCTGTGCTGTCGGCTTTTACTTTATATACTAGTGCCTTGTCTTGCAGGCGCACCACAGCGGTCTGGGGGATTACCATAACATTCTTTTCGCTCAGGGGAAGCACCACAGTGCCTTGAATGCCCGAATAGAGAAGCCCCTCGGGGTTGGCGAAGGTGGCTTTGCACGACAGCGACCCGGTGGCGGCGTCAACCACTCCGGTAACACTCGACACGCGGCCCTTGTGAGGATACTCTGTGCCGTTCTTCATCACGAAGGTCACATCGGGAAGGGAGGCTATATATTTACTGTTATCGCTGGAGGTGGAGCCCTCGCTCACGCCAGCCTCGATAATAGTCTCGGGGACCGAGAACCATGCCTCCATCTGGCGGTTGCCGCTCACGATGGTGAGCTACGTCATGGGGCTCACCTGGTCGCCGGCACGCACGTTGATAGTGCCCACAATGCCCGACACTGGAGAAGTTATGGTGCATAAACCGAGGTTCACCCTGGCACTACTAACGCCGGTTTGAGCTTGCGTCACCGAAGCACGCGCCTGCTCTACCGTGGCACGCGCCTGCTCTACCGACGCCTTGGCTTGTGCCGACTGCAGGTTGGCCTGTGCCGACTGCAGCCCGGCTTGCGCCGACTGCACGTTGGCTTGCGCCGACTGCACAGAGGCTTGCGCCGACTGCAACTCATGCTTCGCATTGCGGGAATCGATGACAAAGAGCGTCTGTCCGGCACTCACCTGCTGGCCCTCGGTGACGCAGATCTTCATGAGCTGACCGCTCACCTGGGGCGAGATGGTGACGTCGCTCTGGCCTTTCATCTTCGCGCTGAACTTTATGGGAATCTCTATGTCGGTCTTCTTCACCGTCATGGTCTCAAACGACGACTCTGTCTCCTTGGGCATGTCAATCTTGCACGAAACCACGCTTGTGGCACACAAAGCAATGATTAACCCAGCGCCGTAATTCAATTTTAGGTATTTTCTCATATTGTTTAAAGTTGTTGTTAATTTTTTCTTTTAATGCGGAACTGATGAGCAAAGGTAATCATTATTTCGGAGTTTTATGCCTATATAAAGACTTTTTTATTGCACTGGCACGGGCTCGACAGTGTAGCCACGCGAGCGCAGAAGCGCAATCAACCCCTGCTCGCCAACCAGATGTGCGGCACCTACGGCAACCAGCACACGCTGCACAGGCAGCGTTTGGGTGATTTTTTCCATCCACTTGCGGTTGCGCTCATAGCTCATGCGGTCCATGCTGGCATCGTCCATGCCCATCTCCGGGTCAAAGACGATTTTCTCTATCGCGGCAAGGTCCTGGGCGCGATAGGCGTCATGCAGCTGGCTGCTGCTTTGGGCAAACTCCTGATCCTTGCGGCAAAAGTCCACCAGGTCCTCGGCCTGCTCAGTGAGCGGGATGCCAAAGAGAGCCGACGTCTGGTCTTCCACTCCCTCAAGCCCCTCAACGCGCTTGCCCAGCTGCCTACCGCGCTTTTGAATGGCGACATCAATGAGGTTGCTGGGGTCTAAACTTTGAGGGTAGAGCTTCTGCATCTGCATCATTTCCAAGTAGAGAGTGAGGACGGCGGGCTTCAGCACTCCAAGCTCCTTAAGCCCAAAGCCAAACATATACTTCTTAATCACATCGTCAACTGTTTTATAATCCTCTGGGGAGAGCAATTTGTCAAGGGTGCTGTCGGCAGGAGCAGTAGCCTCCTTCATCATCTGGAGCATAGTGTTCATGCTCAGCATGTCATCGCCCTCGAGCTCCCCGAAGACGACATCCACATTTTCAATAGCCGAGGCGAGACCTGGAACACTGTCAATAAACTCGGCAGTCTCAAGATGCAAAGTGCCAAAGAGGTAGGACGTCTCATAGCACCCATTGCCAGTCACTTTCCACAACAGTTGACCGCCAGCTTGTGAACAGGACAACAAAAGCAATAAAATAAACAATAATTTCTTCATATTTTTTTAAGTTGACAAGTTAACAAGTTGACGAGTTGACAAGCAGACTTTTTTCAAACAAAAATGCGATTAAGCGAGAACAATCAAGCTGACTAGTAAACAAGCTGACGAGCTGACGAGACAAGTGTCATGCTGCTAAACTACCATTGCCTTGTTCGCTTGTTCCTTGTCTGCTTGTTAGCTCAATTGCCTTGCGAGCGTGAGCATTTTATTTAATTGCAAACAAAAAAATCAGACGACCAGAAATGATTAGAAACAATTTTCAGTTAATAGTTGTGATAGTTGCTCTCCAAGAGCAATAGCTATCTTCTAGGCTACTATTAATGAAATATTTCTTTCACCTCGCTCTACAGCTAGCAAATAGGTGCGGTCAATCTCGGCAAGATTAGCTAACTGTTCTTGTGATAAACCTTTAGCTTTCCTTAATGCCTTGATGCGCTGTCCAATTTTTTGATTAATGTTCATTCATTTTGTCTTAAAAAAGTCTTATGTTCTTATGTCTAAAAACTAGCGCAAAGCGCGGCAAACTAGCGCGAAGCGCGACATAACCAGCGAGCCTGCGAGCGGCTAACTAGTGAAACGGCTAACTCGTTAACTTGTTTACTAATTTCGTATTAGTTTTTATATTTAAATCTGAATAAATTTGTTTTTTAAAGGTGCAAAAATAGCCATTTTTATGCAAAAACACAAATATTAATGACTTCTTTCCAAAAATATACCAAAAAATAGCGATTGCACACAACCAGCAGTACCCCTAACTTTGCATCGTGAAAATTTTAAAGTGAATTAGTTATTAGTTGAACTTTCAATTCATAGACTGGTAAAAACAGAAAATATTTGAAATTAGTTAAGTAAACAATAAAAGCCCTGCCCGATGTGAATCGCCGCAGGGGCTTTTTAGTTTTGCCGCTCAGCCTGACGGCTTCGCTAGTTAGCCGCTTCGCTTTGCTCGCTAGTTAGCCGTTTCACTAGTTTGCCGCTCGCTTTGCTCGCTAGTTTGCCGCTTCACTAGTTAGCCGCTGACGCAAGTTTGGCGCTTCATTACTGACAATTGTCACCGCAGTAAAGTCAAAAATCAAACAAAGATACCGTTATAAAAAACAACAAAAATGCGATTAAGCGAGACAAAGATTGAGCTAACAAGCAGACAAGGAACAAGCGAACAAGGCAATGGTAGTTTAGCAGCATGACACTTGTCTCGTCAGCTCGTCAGCTTGTTTACTAGTCAGCTTGATTGTTCTCGCTTAATCGCATTATTGTTTGCAATTGTTTGACAAAAAGTCAGCTAAAAAAATTATAAAATATTGCCTAGTTGAGGTATTGGTTGCAATAAAATGCTTACCTTTGCAGTTTATAAAGTATTTTTTAATAAAAATATATATAACATTATAGTGGACACAAAATACATTTTCGTTACTGGTGGCGTGGTGTCATCGCTTGGCAAGGGTATAATCTCGTCGTCGATAGCGAGGCTGCTGCTCTCTCGCGGCTTCAACGTGACGATGCAGAAGTTTGACCCCTACATCAACATCGACCCCGGCACTTTGAACCCCTACGAGCACGGCGAGTGCTATGTCACCGTCGATGGCCACGAGGCTGACCTTGACCTGGGTCACTACGAGCGTTTCACCAACATCAAGACCACCCGCGCCAACAACATCACCACCGGCCGCGTGTATCAGAGCGTCATCGACAAGGAGCGCCGCGGCGACTATCTGGGCAAGACGGTGCAGATTATCCCTCACATCACCGACGAGATTAAGCGCTGCGTGAAGCTGCTGGGAAGCACCGGCAAGTATGACTTCGTGATTACCGAGATAGGCGGCACGGTGGGCGACATCGAGTCGCTGCCGTTCCTCGAGGCGGTGCGCCAGCTCAAGTGGGAGCTGGGGCTGGGCTGCGTGGTGGTTCACCTTACCTATGTGCCTTATATCAAGGCGGCAGGCGAGCTAAAGACAAAACCCACCCAGCACAGCGTCAAGCAGCTGCAACAAGTGGGAATCCAGCCCGACGTGCTCGTGCTTCGCACCGAAAAAGAACTCCCCGTGGCACATTGCCGCAAGGTAGCGCAGTTCTGCAACGTGAGTCCCGACGCGGTGACCCAGAGCCTCGACGCTCCCAGCATCTACGAAGTGCCGTTGATGATGCACCGCCAGCGTCTCGACCAAATTATCCTTGAGAAGACCGGCACGCCTTTCAACAACGAGCCCGACTTGACAAAATGGAATTTCTTCCTTGACAAGATGCGCAATGCCAGCGAGGTAGTGAACATAGGTCTAGTGGGCAAGTACGTGGAACTGCAAGACGCCTACAAGAGCATCGACGAGAGTCTGCTCACCGCAGGCGTTTATCAAGACCACAAAGTGAAAATCACCTATATCTCCAGCGAGAAGGTCAACGACGGCAATGCCGAGGAGCTGCTAAGCGACATGGACGGCGTGGTGGTTGCCCCTGGGTTTGGACAGCGAGGCACTGAGGGCAAATTTGCCGCCCTCAAGTGGTGCCGCAAGCACGACAAGCCCACCTTTGGCATCTGCTACGGCATGCAGTGCATGGTCATCGAGTTTGCCCGCAACGTGCTGGGGCTCACCGATGCCAACAGCGTGGAGATTGACCCCAAGACCCCAAACAACGTTATCGACCTGATGGAGGAGCAGAAGAGCATCACCAACATGGGCGGCACGATGCGCCTGGGCGCTTACGCCTGCCACTTGAAACCTGGCACGAAAGTTGCAAAGGCTTACGGTAACCTTGACATCGAGGAGCGACATCGCCACCGTTTTGAGCTTAACGACGAGTACCGCACCCAGCTCGAGGCTGCCGGCATGAACTGCGTGGGAGAGAACCCCGAGACCCACCTTGTGGAGGTTATAGAACTTGCCAACAACAAGTGGTACATCGGCACTCAATATCACCCCGAGTACAGCAGCACAGTGCTCACGCCCCACCCTCTTTTCATGGACTTTGTGCGCGCCGCGATAGAAGATAAAAACAACAAACAATAATCTCAACAGCTAATTTAGGCAAAAAGCAAAACGAAACTATTATGGACAAAAACACGGTCATTGGAATGTTGCTGATGTGCGCAGTTATTTTTGGCTTCATGTATTGCCAGTCAAATAACGCAAAAAACGCTCAGCAAGGCAACAACAAACAAACCGCTAAAACCGAGAAAAACGATAAAAACAACGCCGCAGCCCCTATCGACTCTCTTACACAAGAAGACTGGGCGACATTAACCAAACTCGTAGCAGATAACGATAGCGCACTTAGCGATGGCAAAGTGAGCATCAAGCAGGTTGGCGACAAACTAGCTGGCACCGTCAAAGTGGGCAACTCCACCCTCAGCCTCGACAGCGTGAACACCGACGTCAATGCTGTAGAAGCCGTCAAGCAGTTGATTGCCAGATATAATAATGCGCAGATGTTTAGCGCATGTCTCACTGGCAGCAACCAAACAGTAACCCTCAAGAATGATTCTGTAAAGATAGAAATCAGCACCAAGGGCGGCATGATTTCCCGCGCTACTCTCAATGGCTACAAGGCTTACCATTCACCCGAGGACTACAAAAAGAACATCGACAGCATTCCCGACGTTGAGTTAGTAAGCCCAGAGAATATCATCTACAGTTTCATCTTCAACAACCGCGACCAGAGTTTCGACACCAAAGATTTCTACTTCGTGCCCGAGAACCAGCAGGGCGACTCCACAGTAACCATGTCGCTCGCAAACCTGCCTAACGGCGCCAAGTGGAGCATCAAATACACGCTTGAGAAAGGTTCCTACATGGTGAGAATGGAGATTCTCCAATCCAATATGGACAAAATCATGCACAACAACATCACCAGCATGAACTTCCACTGGAACCAGAAGATGCAACGCCAGGAGGCTGGCAAGCAGTTCGAAGACCGCTACAGCGCCCTCTACTGGAAGCTCCAGGGCGATGACGATGTTGACAACTTGAGCGAGAACAGCAATGACGATAAAAATCTCAACGACAAGATGAAATGGATCTCGGCAAAGAGCCAGTTCTTCTCGACGGTATTAATCGCCAACGACTGTTTCAGTGGCGACACAAAGCTGGAAAGCAAAGCCTACAAGGACACCGATCCAAACTATAAGAAATTCCTTAAAGAGGTGGATATCTACACCGGCTTCACCTACAATTACTCTAATGCTCAGCCAGCATCGTTCTACTTCTACTTTGGTCCCAACCGCTACGACTTGCTCGCAAGCTACGACCAGTATTCCAAAGATGAGGACCTCCACCTCACACGCCTCGTGTCGCTGGGCTGGAAATTGTTCCGATGGATAAACTCGGGCATCGTGATGCCAGTGTTCAACTGGCTGTGCAAGTTTGGCTGGTCGATGGGTATCGTCATACTGGTACTCACCATTCTCCTCAAACTCGTGCTCTGGCCCTTGACTTACAAGAGCTATATGTCACAGGCGAAGATGAAAATCCTGCAGCCCGACATCCAAGCCATCAACGAGAAATACCCCAACCAGGAAGATGCCATGAAGAAGCAGCAGAAGATTATGGAGCTCTACAAGCAGGCTGGCGCCAACCCCATGGGCGGCTGCTTGCCAATGCTGCTGCAGATGCCGTTCCTCATCGCCATGTTCTGGTTCTTCCCGTCGAGTATCGACCTGCGCGGGCAGTCGTTCCTGTGGGCTCCCGACCTGAGCGCTCCTGATGCTCTCATCTCGTTGCCGTTCAGCATCCCATTCTTGGGCGACCACCTGAGCATCTTCTGCTTGCTGATGACTATCACCAACATCGCCTACACCTATGTGAACATGCAGTCGCAGTCGTCGAGCCAGATGCCAGGCATGAAATGGATGATGTACCTGATGCCTATCATGTTCCTCGTGTTCTTCAACACCTATGCCTCGGGTCTGAGCTACTACTACTTCATCTCGCTGCTTATCACCATTATACAAACCTTCTTAACCCGCATGATGGTGAAAGAAGACAAGGTGCGTGCCGTCATGGCCGAGAACGCCAAGAAGCCCAAAAAGAAAAGCGGATTCATGGCACGCCTTGAGGAGGCGCAACGCCGTCAGCAGCAGACCCTCAATGAGCAGAAGAAGCGTCAGGGCAACAAGCGTCGTTAATCAACATCATTATAACACCCATGACTAACAACAACACAAATAGCAGAACGGGGATCGAGAACTGTGGATCGGGGAACGGGGATCGCTCCACTCCCACCTCTCGCCTCTCACCTCTCGCCTCTCGCCGAGGCAAGGTCTTCAAGCGGGTCATTGTAGGGCTTGCTGTGCTTCTTGTGCTGCTGTTAGGCTTTCTCGCCTACGAGAATCGCCACGACATCTACTATTGGTGGCATGGCGAAGTGGTGGTAGATCGCAGCAAATACCCCATTGTGGGCATTGACGTCTCAAGCCATAATGGCGACATCGACTTCTACAAGGTGAAAAACGACGGTTACACCTTCGTCATCATCAAGGCTAGCCAAGGCATTAAAGAGAAGAGACAACGAGACAAGAATTTCTCAAACAACTATGACCGAGCTAAGGCCAACGGCCTAAAAATTGGAGCCTATCACTATTTCGAGATGGGAGAAGATGGCGTCAATCAGGCCAAGAATTTTGTTGAAGCAGTGGGCTGGCGACATCTTGACTTGCCACTCATTATTGATGTTGAAGAAGACAACGAAACTAACAAAAACATAAGCGACGACATCACCATGAAGAACCTTAACGCCATGATTGACAACCTTCAATCACGCGGTTTTAAGGTGATGATCTACACCAATGGCAACGGTTATAAGAAATATGTCAAGGATCGCCTGCCCATCAACGTCAATTTGTGGATATGTTCGTTTAAGGATCCCGAGAAGATAAAACACATCCCAAATCAGCTACAACAATATAGCAAAAAAGGACGCGTTAATGGTATAAATGGCGATGTTGACTTAGATGTCTTTAACGGCAATGAGAAACAGTGGGAGCGGTGGCTCAACAACGCTGCACCCTTGCCCGCCGACACTACAACTAATATAATCGAAGATATTAACTATGAGATTAGCAAGTAAATACATGAAACACCTTGTCCTGATGCTGACACTCGCTTTCTTGTCAACATCGGCAAATGCCAAAGTTTATACCTGGGACAAGTATGACATCGCCTTCGATGCCCCAGAGGGTGGGCATGTGCCGTTCAGCTTCTTCCAGGATCCCTCCACAGCACAGGTCAACTGGGATGAGATGGTGATGACCCTCCAACGCTACGTCAAGAACGAGAACACCAACAAGAAAAACCTTGAGGAGCGTCTTAAAAGCCGTGCCATAGGGTTCAACATGTATGACACCAAGATGATGAAAATCAAGGTAAAAGGCTTTAAGAGCCATGCCCTTGAGGGCACGATGCCCGACGGCACACGCTGCATCATCGCCTATCTGGTAAGCGAGAAGACTCCTACTGTGCTCGAAATTGTGGTTAACTATCTTTACGGCAACCAAGAAGTTGTGGAAGAGATGATTAAGAGCTTCAGCGAGGGCAACAACCAAAAACCCAACGAACGAGAGAAACCCAAGCAGAAGATTCAAAAGAAAAAAGACGCCGAGAAAGAAAAACAAGAGCTAGAAAAAGAGAAAAAGCGCAAAAACGAGAAAGTTTATGAGTGCTGACAAGGAACGTGCTGACGAGCAAACGAAACAAGTGTAATTCGTTTATCGGGGATCGGAGATCGGGGATCGGGGATCGGGGATCGAGGATCGGAAAACTAGTGAAACGGCTAACTAGCGAGCAACGCGAGCGGCAAACTAGCGAGCAACGCGAGCGGCCTCTATATCAGCCCTGCCAGCACGTCGATATGCTCGATGGGCGTTGCCCAGCTGGTGGCGAAGCGGGTGATGAACCGGCCATCAGGGAGCTTGTCCCATACCTCAAAAGCGACATTGCCCTCTAGCGCATCTATCTGCTCCTGCGTGAGAATTGGGAACTGCTGGTTGGTGGGCGAGTCGATATAGAACTCAAATCCTTTGCTGGCAAACACATTCCTCAGCTCCATCGCCATGTCGATGGCGTGGCGGGCGATGTTCATATATAGATTATTGGTGAACAGCGTGTCAAACTGGATGCCCAGCAGTCTTCCCTTTGCCAGCAACGCACCATGCTGCTTGATGATGGTAAAGAACTGGCGCGGCGCGTTACCCTTAGGGAACACCACCGCCTCACCACACAAAGCTCCAACCTTTGTGCCGCCAATGTAGAAAACATCGCAGAGCGTGGCGAGCGTTTTTAGGTCAACATCGGCAGCGGGACTCGCCAAACCATAACCCAACCGGGCACCGTCGATAAATAGCGGAATCTCATATTCCTCGCAAATGCCCTTTATAGCCTTCAACTCGTCAAGACTGTAGATTGTGCCATATTCCGTTGGGAATGAGATATACACCATGCCTGGATAAACCATGTGAGGCCATGTGGGATCGCCGTGAAAATGCTTGAGGTATTCACGCAGCTCACCGGCATCCATCTTACCCAAATGATTGGGCAGCGTTATCACCTTGTGACCGCTGAACTCCACCGCCCCACTCTCGTGAACGGCGATGTGGCCCGTCTCGACAGCCACCACCCCCTCATAACGACGCAGCACGGCATCGATGACGGTGCTATTAGTTTGAGTGCCGCCCACCAAGAAAAACACGTCGGCATCGGGGCAGCCAATGGCTTGCCTAATGCGAGTGCGCGCATTCTCGCAGAACGGGTCCTCGCCATAACCCTCCACTTGGGTCATGTTGGTTTCAATCAGTCGGTTCAAAATCGCTGGGTGCGCTCCCTCAATATAGTCGCAGGTAAATGATATCATAGAAACAAGCAGTTAATTATATAACAATATGTGGCAAAGATAATTATTTTTTTACAACTACACATAAAAAGCTGTCTAAAATCAATCAAAATTGGAAATATGGATTTTTGTGACTACCTTTGTGCAAAATATTTTATATTATGAATATCAAGACAGCGAAATTTGAGATCAGTAATACCGACTACACTAAGTGCCCGATGGGGAATAAGCCCGAGTACGCGTTTATTGGGCGCTCTAACGTGGGCAAGTCGTCGCTCATCAACATGCTCACTAACCACAAAGGGCTGGCGAAGACATCTTCTACCCCAGGCAAGACTTTGCTCATCAACCATTTCCTGATAAACGATGAGTGGTACATCGTTGACCTGCCTGGCTATGGCTATGCCAGGCGCAGCAAGGACAGCCGCGAACAGCTCAAGAAGATTATCGAGGACTATGTGCTTGAGCGTGAGCAGATGACAAACCTCTTTGTGCTTATCGACAGCCGCCTCAAGCCACAGAAGATTGACCTGGAGTTTATGGAATGGCTCGGCGAAAACGGTGTGCCGTTCAGCATAGTATTCACAAAACTTGACAAACTTGGCAAGGTGGCTGGAGCGCAGGCCGTTGCTGCCTACAAACGCCACCTGCTGCACTCTTGGGAAGAACTGCCGCCAGTGTTCATGACCTCTAGCGAAGACGGCCGCGGCCGTGAGGAAATCCTTAACTATATTGAACAGATAAATTTGGCACTTCGTGCCGATTAGAGATTAGTTGCGCTACGCGCGATTAGAGATTAAAAGAGTGGAGAGTGGAGAGTGGAGAGTAGAGAGTAGAGAGGGAAGAGTGTAGAGATTTCCGATCTTCGATCCTCGATCCCCGATCTTCGATAAACCATAAACGATAAACGACAAACGAGAAACTGTTGATGATGAAACGCATAGTAATGCTTGGCTCGGGCAATGTGGCGACTAATTTTGCCTTGGCACTCAAGGACAAGTATCAGTTGGTACAGATTTACAGCCGCACACTTGCTAATGCCCAAGAACTTGCCGAGAAAGTGGGCTGCGAAGCTGTTGATGACCTGAAAAAGGTGGTCAATGATGCTCACGTTTATATAATTGCAGTTAACGATGACGCCATAGCCAACGTGATTGACCACACACCCCGCAATGACGCTTTGTGGCTTCACACCTCGGGATCTACACCCATCGAGGTGTTTGAGGGCAAACGCAACCACTATGGCGTGTGCTGGCCGGTGCAGTCGCTAAGCAAGAGTAATATCGTGAACATGGACGAGGTGCATCTCTTCATCGAGGGCAATACCGACACGGCAGCGCAAGAACTTGAGAAATTAGCCTCTGCCATTTCGCATAATGTTCATCAAGCGTCAAGTCACGACCGTCTATTGCTGCACATCGCTTCGGTCTTCGCCTGCAATTTCGCCAACCACATGTTCGCTCTCTCCAGCGAAGTCCTCGACGAGGCAGGACTGCCGTTTGATGTCATGCTGCCACTCATCAAGACCACAGTCGAGAAACTCGACCACATGACTCCACAACAGTCACAGACCGGTCCCGCCACACGTGGCGACATCAGGATAATAGAAAAGCACTTGTCGTCATTAAAAGGCGACAAGCGCGAAATCTATAAACTGCTCTCACGAAATCTAATGCAAAGACGAGAGAAAAACAATTAATGCACAATCAGAACTTCAACTTATAATTAATTCCCAAGATGTGTGAGTCACGGTTATTGAAGTTGTCATCGTCCATAATGTCCTGAAAACGATAAAATACCTCAAAGGCGTTATGCTTGCCTGCCGAGAATTCACAACCAGCGGTATATCGCATCTTCTCTATCCCTTTACCGTGATACATCTCCACCGAGACAAAGGGCTCTAGCCACAAGCCTTTCTTGTCGTAGCTTATCATCACACGCGAACGCCTCACATTCTTGCCCTTACCTTTCTTGGGCAGGAACTCATCATCTTCCCAGTCGTAGGTCACATCAGCAACCTCTGGGCGATAGGTGTATTGCCAGCGCTCACGGAGCGAGAACTTAACATTTTGATATTTGTAGCTGGCTGTAGCCGAGAAATAAAAGCGGTGCTTTGTTCCCCAGAAACCGCGACTTTCCCTATATTTCTCCACATTCCATTCGGCACATGAATGGTCGCGCATGAATTTATAGCCTGCTTCAAGCTTCAACCATTTGAGAACCTTATACTCGGCGCCAATGCCCAGTGTCCATCGTGCCGGCTCACCCCATGAGCTACCGTCGATATTGTCTTTCAGACGATACTCAAATTCGGCGCCAACACTCCATTTCTTGTTGATTTTCTTCTCGACATCGACACCCATCCACAGCCCGAAGTCATTGCCCGACTTGCCGGCAAACTCCTCGCCAGTGGGTTCCCATTCGGCTTTTGCAGGTATCGACACGGCTATCGCCACAAGTGCAGCGAAAGCATATCTCACTAAATTACTCATTTCATTTCTTCTTTTGGTATTTTCATCATTCTGTCAACACTGTTGCTGCCCTTGTCGGTATTGTGGTAGTGAACCCTGAGCACCGTCATGTCGCGCAGCATATCGATGGCACCTACTTCCACCTTCACGATGTCGAGCCCTGTGCGTTTTTTCAGGTCGGCAATCAGCTCCTCGCGCTTGTCAGGAGTAATGAGGTCGATTTTGTCATATTGTATGAGCTTCACACTATTGGTCTTCAGCCTCCACTCACACACAACAATGGCTATGACAACTATCAAGTTAGTGATTATCAGCTCTTCAACCCTCATCGACGACGCAAGAGCATTGACCACGGCAAGTGAGATGATGATGAACAGATAGGTCATTTCTCGCACTGGCATAGTGTCGGTGCGGTAGCGCATAATGCTGAAGATACCAAAAAGACCTATTCCCAGTCCAATACCCGCCTTGCCCTTCATGTCCTCGAGCACAAAAATCATGAAGAACACGAGGAAGAAAATCGACACGCTGATGAGCATAAAGGTGAAATAAAAGTCACGCCGTTTGCTCTTGCGGTAATATAGCTGGTCAATGATTATCCAGCTTACAACGATGCTGATGGCGAATCTAATCAGCATCTGCAAATATTGGGGCGTAAGAAAGCCCATGACAAGTTCTTGATTCATAGTTATGATATTTTTTTGTTATTATTTCGTTAATATGTATCGTTCTTTATGAGATGATTCACATAATATATTTTCTCTTTCAGCCGGTTCTTCTTCACTTCGGGGTTGGTCAATGCTGTGCCAATGCAGTATTTGCTGAATCCGTGAGGCTGGATGCGAAGGTCACGTAGCATCGACAGCAGCGGTGACGGCACATTGCCATCGCGTTTAAGCTCTATAATCACAGCCTGATTCAGTGCCTTATCTATTCCCGTCACCATGTTATGGTAGCGCAAATCGGTGTCGATGGTCACACGCTCGGTCTTACCCTTGTTGACCAGTGTAATGCGGTTGAACCAGTTGCGCAAAGCAGGCTTTAAGGAATCAACGTCATACCAACACAGCTTTTCCAAAAACTGGCGTTCCTCCTCACTCTCAATGCTGAAATCGTTGACGGCGATACGTTTCTTGCGGGTGCGGCGATGGTTGTTCTTGTTCTTCACCTCTAGGAAGGTGAGATCAGAGTCAACATATCGTCTCACCCTCACCTTCTGCCTGCCCAAGCACCCGTTGTGATGGGTAATATACATATCGAGTGCCGGCGTGTCGTAATAGAGCGTGGTATAGTCGCTGCTGCGCTTGCCATCTATCTCCTGCACGAAATAGTCGCCTTGAGCCATTTTCAAGAGCTGAATAAGCCGTGGCATCGTTGTGACAAACTTAGTATCAACACGATTCATTAGCTTGACAGCGCTCATCTCGTCAAGCCCTATATGGTCAAAGCTATTTAAAATCGTGTTCATAAGAGTGTGAGAAATAAAGGCGGAAAATTGATTTGTTATCTAATAAACGACAAAAATAGTCAATTATTAATCACTACACGCATTTTTTCAACCAGATAGCAAAAAATTTCAACAAAGCACAATGTTTCAAATCATTATCAAAATTTGCGCATAAGGTGGCGGCAGGCAAACTTCACATGGCGCAGCAAAGTGGGAACAGTGCCATAATAATGGCACATGATGCGGTAGCGCTCTCGCAGCGATTTCTTGTGGTTTTCGGTAGTAAGCCCCTCGCTAAGGTAGGATATGATGGGCTCATCGCCCACATAGGCACATCGGTCACTGTTCTTTAACACCTTTATGCACCAGTCATAGTCGGCACTGAAGCGGTAATCCATGTCGTAATGCGGACACAACTCGCGCCTGGCGACAAATGCCTGGTGACACACCAGCATACCGTCCTTGAAACTTTGCCATGTAAGTTGTGGTGGAGCGGTGAGGTGCCGCATGCCCACTACTTTTCCTGTGGCATCAACGAGTTGCGTCTGACCATATATCACGTCGGGGAGGTTTTGTGATTTCATGGCAATGCGCTCAAGAGTATCGTGGCTTGCAAAGGCATCGCCGGCATTGAGAAAAATAAGGTATTGGCCTTTTGCCCTGTCGATAGCCTTGTTCATAGCGTCATACAGTCCCTTGTCGGGTTCGCTCCACACCATAGTGCCTGGTATCGCCCACTGCTCCACAAGCGAGAGGGTGTCGTCGGTCGAAGCGCCGTCTATGACGAGATACTCGAAATCGCCGCACGACTGCTCTTTCACACTCTCGAGCGTGGCGCTCAGCACCTTGCCGGCATTGTAAGTAACTGTAATGATAGAAAAAAGCACAATTTTTAAGTGTTAAGTGTTAAGTGTTAAGTGTCAAGTGTTAAGTGTCAAGTGTTAAGTGTCAAGTGTTAAGTGTTAGGTGTCAAGTGTTAAGTGATAAGTGGCTGCGCATCAAATTTTCGAAGAAAAGACTTTACATTTAAAACTTATGACTTAACACTTAGTTTTTTTACCAATCTAGCACATTTCTCAGCACCCACCACAACACCACTATAATGCCAATAACGGCTATTGTGTAGTGGTGAGTAATCACCTCGCCCACCTTGCTGGGGATGAGGTTGGTGTAGTCGTTCAAGAGATAAAGTGCAATTATCGGTATTGCGACAAGGAAGAAAGCGTTGTAACGCACCGCGTCAAGGAAATTGCCGTGAAGCAGCGAGTGAACGGCACGCTGACATCCACAGCCAGGACATTTATAGCCTGTGATAGTGAGAAATACGCATCGCGGCACATACTTGCTGGTGGAAGGATTTATACTGAAGTAAAAAAACGCCGCCACCACAAGCACCAATACAAAAAGCCAAATCTTGACCGCGCGACTTTTGCTCATCAACCAAGAGCTTGAATGAAATAACGCGAACAAGCCAAAGGCGTTGACATAATGCCCAAGACTATCGACAAGATGATTGACCAGGCACCATATTCGCTGAATCTCGCAGCCTTCTGATAGTTACCTTCTCTGTAATGCTTCTTAGTTTTGTAGGCAAAGAAGATACCCAAAATACCTAAAGGCCAGCAACAGCAGATGGTGGAGATTATCGCCCACACCATATTGGTGGGAGGGCATTCGGGAGTTTCAGCTGCCGCTTGAGCCGCATAGCCGTTACCGCCACTGGCATACTGTGGGTTATAGCCTCCCTGCTGAGGTGCAGTGCCCATGGCGTTAGTTGGCTGACCATAATAATTGGGTGGCAACTCGGGAACATCATTTACCGTGTCGTCGCCTTGTGGCAATTCTGTCACCTGCGAAGTGGCATTCTCCACGCCAGCAGCCACATTCTCGAGCATCTCGTTCAACTCGGGAACCTTAGTGATTTTTACCCAGTCGTCAAGACCACTATGCCACACGTAAGCTGTCTTGTCAACACCCATATTCCTGAGCTCCTCCATCGAGAGAGGGCCAGATTGCTTACCTCTGAAATTTATCCAATAACGCTTCATTGTTCTGCTTTTTTAATAACTATTGC
>FLNZ01003216.1_pt1 | contig 58071 bp, 44 predicted proteins | sample 1140391 | NCBI WGS metagenome assembly FLNZ01 (sample SAMEA3878171, study PRJEB12797) | bioreactor metagenome | biome: Moose rumen | place: Sweden | collected 2011-10 | reverse complement strand
GCGGCAACGACAACAGGCGATGGTGCCATCACGTACACGAGCAGCAACACCTCGGTGGCTACGGTAAGCAGTACGGGTGTCATCACAGCGGTGGCTGCAGGTACCGCCACCATCACGGCAACGGCTGCTCAGACCACTGCCTACAACAGCGCCTCGGCAACATGCTCTGTAACGGTAACCCGCAACACGCCCACCCTCACGTTTGCCACCTCATCGGCAACCATCAACGAAGGTGAGACCTACACCCAGACAGCCTCCTATAATGGCGACGGCGCAGTGACCTACACTTCCAGCAACACAGACGTAGCCACCGTCGATGCCACTACAGGTCTGGTAACGGGTGTGGGCGAAGGCACCGCCACCATCACCGCCACCTCGGCACAGACGACGACCTACAGCAGTGCCACTGCCACCTACACCGTGACGGTGAACGAAACGGGCTATACCTATTTCGTCAAGGTGACCAGCGCACCCAGTGACTGGAGCGGTGAATACCTTATCGTCTATGAAAGCGGCAGCAAGGCCATGGACGGCTCACTGACCACACTCGATGACGCAGGCAACAGCATCGCCGTGACCATTGCAAACCAGCGCATCCCCGCCACCACGGAGAACAAGGCCGCCACGTTCACCGTGGCAAAGTCTGGCACAAGTTACACGCTGAAGAGCAAGAGCGGCAGATACATCGGCGTAGGCTCATCCTCCACCTCGGGAGTGCTCACCACAAGCACAAGCACGGCATACGCCAACACGCTAAGTTTCTCGGATGGCGATGTCAACATCTATACCACATACGGCAGCGGTTGGAGCAGCTACACCTACTACATGCGCTACTATGACTACAGCACATCGTCGCGCTTCCGCTACTACCGCTCCACCACGGGCAACTACAAGCCTGTAGCCCTCTACAAGAAGGTGAAACTGACCTACGACTTCGGCGATGTCAACAAGGACAGTAATGTCAATTGGTTGGATGTCCCCACCCTTGCAGGTTACCTTGCAGGCAACGTCAGTGCCTCCGACATAGACCTTACGGCAGCCGATGTCAACTGCGACGGCACGATATCCCTTGCCGACCTCACCACGCTTGTGAACTTGCTGAAGGCCCGAGAATAGGGACATATACATTATATATATATTATATATACACCCCAAAGAAGAAGCCCTTTCCCCACGGAGAGGGCTTCTTTGGGTGTAAAGCATAGTATGCTTAGCCGTACAACATTACTATTGTGCGGCACCAAACATTACTATTGTGCGGCACCAAACATTACTGTCAGTTCGACGAATTCACCATGCAAACAAGAATAAAATCCAATAAGGTAATAGTAACCAAATTCCTCCCCTAAGATAGGGGAGGTGCCCGAAGGGCGGAGGAGTATGACATGTAGGAGTTATAACGGCCTACATACGCCCCCGGCCTACGGCCACCCCCTCTAACTTAGAGGGGGAGCGAAGATACATTCTAACTCATCAATACCAAGAAGGACAAATTCGTCGAACTCACGTTAACATTACTATGCCACGAAGACTAAAACGATAACGAAAACGAAAACGATAACGATAACGAAAACCTTAACCATAACCTTAACGATAACCAAAACGATAACCATAACGATAACCATAACGATAACCATAACGATAACCTTAACGAAAACGATAACGATAACGATAACGATAACGAAAACCTTAACGATAACGATAACCAAAACGATAACCTTAACCTTAACGATAACCTTAATTTTCAATTTTCAATTTTCAATTTTCAATTTTCAATTTTGACCTTCGGTCGAGTTCCGACGCGACTTGGTGATTTAGTGATTTAGTGATTTTGTGATTTAGTGATTTAACAATGGTGACCCCTCCTAACCTCCCCTGTAGGGGAGGAATAGTCGGCTGGCGAGTAATATTCCCCTCCTGTATAACCCCTCCTGACCTCCCTCTGAATGACCCCTCCTAACCTCCCCTGTAGGGGAGGAATAGCAGGCAGAGGAGGAATAAACGAGGAAGGGAATAGCAAGGAAGGGAGTATTCCTCCCCTACAGGGGAGGTTAGGAGGGGTCACTTGCCACTTCGTTCTCGCTATTCGCTCGCGACCCCTTTGGCGTTCTCGCTGTTCGCTCGCGACCCCTTTGGCGTTCAATTTTCAACATACTCCCTCCCCCTACGGGTACTCCCCCTATCTTAGGGGGAGAGTTTTGAATGCTACATGATTCGTGGAAATTCGAGAAATTCGTGTTCGTATAATGGTACTCCCACTATCCTAATACTAAAACCACGAATCACACGAATCACACGAATGGAACGTCCTCCGAGAATCAATAGTACATAATTCGTGGAAATTCGAGAAATTCGTGTTCGTATAACATATTCTGCCCCGAAACCCCACTATTTTGCATGGTCTTTTTTATCTATTTGGAATTTACTCTGTCCTAAATTAACCCTAAAACCTGATATGTATCGCGCGCGTGTTGCAAATGTGCGCTTTTATTCGTACTTTTGCGCGAAATAAGAAGTATTCTGTACTATATTGCACAACAAAAAGAATCAAAAACACATACAAAAATATGAAAAAGATTTATCTATTCTTCATCACCCTTTCCACCCTCCTGGGTGCATTCACAAACCTCCATGCGCAAGAGCCCAGCGAACTCGGCAACTACCGCATTACCAAGATTGGCGAGGCGCAGAACACCTTCGAGGCCAACCGCTGGTATCTGATGGGGCGCAACCCATACCTTGTGCGTAACGGGGGGACGGACGGATACGTCTATGACAGCAATACTGCACCCGTGGACAGGAACAGCCTTATCACCAATAGAGAATGTAACAACGGATGTACAGACCCCTATGACGGATGCCCCCATGACAGAACGGCACCAACGGCTTGGAGCATTACCAGCCACACCACTGGCAGTTTTCACATCAATTGTCATTCTGGAAACATTGATGGCCTGCTTAGTGTTCCATACATTGAATACTGGCGCGGTGACAACTGCTTGGAAGATGCAGAAATAACCCATACAAGATTAACTGGACTCACATCTGGATATTACAGACTTAAGGTTCATGCTCACATCTATCATCAAGACCATCTCTCTCCTCGCAATAGTGCTCCGACTGGCGCGGTTTTCTTTGCTTCTGGCCAATCTGAGGTACGTGTCGACCTCTCTTCTGGAACACCTACGCCAGACGGATATGGTTATTCTGGTACATACGAATTAATCGTTTTTGTTGATGCAACTGGTACTTTGGATTTTGGGTTTAGAGTAAGTTCTGCCATGTTTAACTGGCTTGCTTTCAACAACGTAGAATTTTCCTATTTCCCCAACGATCCCTATGAAGACAAGACAGAAGACAAAGTCGCAAACTATCTGCCAGACTCAGGCAGTGCAGGAACGGCTGGCAACAAAACGGTGTACAAGTTAGTCGACAGTGTAACCTCGGGCAAAAAATACCTCATCGTCAACAGCAATTCTGCGGGAGAGAACAAGAATGTTCTAACAAACATTAATAATTCCCTCAGTAACACTACCGCTACAATAATAGAGGGTGATCCTGGAAATGGAACCTCTTGTAAATATATCGAGAATCCAAATGCCGGTGCAGTATTTACCGCTACCACAAGCACTTACACAACCTTCGCTAACAACGGCTACTACCTGTACCACGAAAGCGGCAATTTGTCGTTGAGCACATCGACCAGTAGGAATAACTGGACGGTTGGAACGAACACGTTGTACTATTCGGGAGGCGGCACTACAAGATACTTGCAGTATAGCAGTAGTACGTGGACGTTAGGAACGAGCAGTTCCAATGTTTATTTCTACGAGGAGACGACCATCACTACAACTGCCACCTCACCCAGCCTCGACAACTATATAACTACGGACTATACCCTAAGCCTTCAAAACGGCAATGCCCGTTATGACCTCGGCGACTCATGGGCGGGAAACGCTGGTGACCTATACAACGACGGAAATGTCTTTGCCAATGCCACCACCGTCAGTCACGACCAAGTGACTGGACTCACAAACGGCCTGTACCAAATCTCAATAGATGCCCGTACAGCAGGAACGGAGCCGACTCCCGTAGTGAATCCCACGGTAACGCCAGTGGAATTCAAATACAACTATACATCTACTATCGGAAGTATTTACGAAACAGATAATAACTCAGATGTTAAAATAACTATCGAAACAAGCGACATATTGACAGCCATAGGAGCAGCAACGACGGATGACATAAATGTTTATGCAGAAGATCCTGATGGCACACGATGGGCAGCTGCAGACAATGGAGATGTATTGGGAACCACTGACGGTTGGCGCAACAGGAAAGGATACTTCTCAGGCTGGGGAGAAGAGACTACGGCCTATTGCATAAAACTAAATTACAAGGCTGCGACCAATCAAGTGTTTTATATTGGTGGCCACCACAATTCGGGAATGACGGCAACCCCTTGTGTCTATACGGCTCGCTTTATCTATCAAAATAAAACCACCCTGGCAGAAGTACCCATCATAGTAACCTTGACCTACGGCACTTCATTCCACTACGAAGTTACTACTCCTATTGGCAATGTCGAGGGGACGAACTTCTATCAGGGTACCACCATTGACGTTGATGTAGCCGACATTCGCGACGCCATCGGAGCTGCCGACGACAATGCCTACACCGTGTATGCTGACGATGGAACGAGTTCTGTCCGATACAATGCAACCATTAATGGTTGGCGAAATGCAGAGGGAGAATTCCAGGAATGGGGGACAAATGCTTACTTCTATGTACAAGACGAAAGTAAGAGCCGTTATATTGTCGGTGGTATGCCCGACCACAGCAACGAAGTAGGTTCCTACACAACCCGTCTGCTCTACAAGCATAACACCACTGGAGCCACGGCAGCCGTATATATCACGCTGACCTACACCGCAGAGTTCCGCTATGGTGCCGAAACGCAAACGGGAAGCGTAGAATTCGTGAACTATCATCAGGCCACTCCCGTCACTGTAACGGACATCGAAACTATCCGCACGGCACTTTTAGCCTCCTCACTTGACGATATAACGGTTTACTCAGAGGAACCAAATGGCACACGAGTAGAAGGTGTTCGTAAGGATACGAACGGGTGGCGCGATGCTTCTGGTGCATTCCAGGCATGGGGATATGCTAATTCTTATTTCTACCTGCAAGAAACAGACAAGCAAAACTATGTCATGGGCGGCTACCCAGACCATTCTACCGTCCCAGGCAGTTACACAGCCAAACTCATATACCGCAACAACAGCAACGGGAAGGAGCTTCCCGTCTATTTCACGCTCACTTATTATTCTGATCCCACGTTCTATGCCAACGGGCAGAAAGTGAAGTTATCAGAGGGTACAAAATACGAGGGCAGCGGCTATGTGGGCTACCGTGGAACCTATACATTGGATGTAGTGGTCAGCAATGGTACGCTTGACTTTGGCTTCGATGTTCCGCAAGGTTACTGGAAGTGGCTTTCGTTCAAGAATGTGGAACTTCTCTACCTTGGAGGACAGGGGCTAAAGGTGTCGGAAAACGAGAAACCGTCTGTGGGCGACAATGCTGGAGCGGACGATGTAAAGAAATATTTAGTCCGATTCAACTATGTTTCCGATGGGGCACAAGGTACGTATTGGAATATACAAATGGGTACAGGAAATTACGCAGAGGAGCCCATCGCAAACGCCGTTACAGTACGAGCATCGAGCAATCCTGGCCGCTTCTTCGTCTATCCTGCCGAAGGATATCGTGATGGCGTTTGGACTGTAGCGGATGGAGTCTTCCTGAAATCCACGACTTCTGGTGCTACATACAACTATTATTTGCAGGACATGGGAGTTGATGCCCTGATGCAATCATTCACAAATCCGAACAGCGCAACCGAACGCTGGGGTGTGGACATAAATTCCGGTGCCGTCTTCACGCTCTATCCCCTGACATTAGGAGAAGTAGATCCCGACGTACCTACTCTCTCCATAGATTACACAGGCAAGTTCTATAAGATAAAGAATCGTGAGACGGGCAACTACGCTACATACAGCACTTACACCTCGTCGCTCTATCCCGAACTGCTGATGGAGAAGACGGGTGGCTACGCCATGGTGACCCGCGCCCCCGAGAACCTAAATGGTGCCAGTTACTGGTGGTTTAGTGATGCAACGAGTGAGGCTGGCGAAGACCAACGGTTTGCTGCGAAAGGCACGAAAGCCGTGCGCATCCACAACGTGATGATGCACGACATGGACTACACAAAAGACCCGCAGGGTAATTCTACGCCCCACACCAACGAAACACTGTACAGCACACGATTGGGTGTAACCTCTGGCGGACGGCTCTACTATCTGCTGCCTGCTGCCGAGGATGGCGGCACCGAATACTGGGCAATTTCGCGCACAGAGTATTCCACTGACCCAGACTCTTGGTACACCAATGACAGGACGCTGGACATCATCGGTCAGGCTGGAGCCATGGATGAAGAGAAGCGCTACAACATGGACAATCGTTCGCAATGGGTGTTGGAGGAAGCCACGTTGAGTGAAGTGTGGGAGGCTGTGAAAGCCAGCAAACGTCGAGAACTGCACGAAGGAGCCTACTTCTCCCCCACTACGGAAACGCTCGATCCCATATTCAGCAGATATGCTTCTACACCCACTACGCAAAGTGGTCTGCTGACCAACGCTGAGAACCTTGGGCGCGAAATATATGCAGCATGTACCGACCCCTCGCTGCCCACACTGGCACCCGAGAAAGGTGGTCGTTTCTACTTCCGTGCATACGCCGCCGACAACCATTATTTTGCCGAGGACAACGGACTGACACTGACAAATGGCCGTGGACCCAACACCGTATGGGAAATCATGCCCTTCAGTGACCCTACCCCACTTGTGCGTGTGGACGACCAGCCACTCTACAACGACTTCTCGTCGGCCTACTACATAACCCTCCCCCACAAGTCCTTGCAACGCTTCTGGTTGCGCAACCGCTCCACGGGTAAGTTCCTGACCCATGAACCTGCAGACAAGAGCGGATTAATAAAGATAAGTGATGGCGTATGGAATATGAGAATTGACAACTTACCGGGATATGATTATTGGAGAGGAAACAGCGACAAGTTGGGGACAAAAGGCAATCTGGAGCGAGAAGATGCAGATTTGTGGTACTTCGACGTGGTGAGCAATCCTCGCACAGGCCTGCGCACAGGTGTACTTCGAACCCTGTTCTGTTACGACTATGGGCCTGACAATGGCGTATGGGAAGGCTCTACATGGGACGGTACGCTTGACAGTAGAGGCATGCCCATTAACCAGGAATATGGCGATGCCACTGCAGGTTATAACCTACCCGTCGTACAGTTAGACCCAAGTGCCGTTTCTGTACGAGGTGGTGGCGTGACTGCAACCGACCAATATCGTTCATACTCGCAGTGGGTCATCTACGACATCGACACAGACCTGCCCGAGGCGGGTGTGAACTACACGCTGAAGAACAAGTATAGCGATATGTATGCTTACTGGCAGGGAACTATCGATTCCGGCAGCCTTATGCAGACAGAGAAAGTGGAGAATCTGGCCGAAGGTGCAGATGTCGAGGATACCAATCGCGGTGTATGGATGTTGCAAGACTTGGCTACGCCACAGGAGAACAAGTATCGCATCGTCAATCAGTGGGCTGGTAAACGACTGACAACTGGCAGTTCGTATAGCCTGAGCGATAACAGTGGGAACAACGGTAGTACGTATTGGGTCGTTGAGAGCAACATAGATTCCAAGGGATTGGCGATTGGTCCGACTACAAGAACGCCCTCAGATGCCAATTTCTTTGATGCAGACTCATGGATGCTAAGCAAGGAGAAAGCCGAAGATGGTGTAACGAAGGGGGCATCCGATGCCAGCATTAGCATAGACGACCCCAAGCGGAACCGCCCTGTTTGGCAACTCGACAAGGTAGACCGTCTATATGACGATATTACTTATGACTTGAATAAGATGCTGGGCAACCTGAGTGGAGGAACTGACATCTTCTATATGAAGACATCCGCAGTAAGTGGATACAGCGAAAAGGTGGAACTTTGGAGGACATACTCTGAAAATGACTATGAAAGTGCGGAATACGGTAATAGTTCCGTTAATCAGGCTACGGAATACAGCGAATACAAGAAGACTAAAGACTACGTCAACGGAAAGATTGGCGACGACAACTTCGTCATGCCTATAGAAGACAATGACGACAAGAGAAGATATGTCATCCGCAATAAGGAAACTGGGCGCTATCTGGCAAATATGGGGAAACTGATGACCGTGGACAGCACAGAGGTGAGCCACTACGCTATTTGGGACCTCGCACTGGAAAAAGTGGGTGAAACCGACAAGGAAAAGAAATACTTCTACACACTGACCAACGAAGGTGCCAACTATGTAATGGATGCCGAGGGCGGCGAAGCCCATAACACGGACTACAAGTATATGTTCTTCGACGAGAACGATCATGGCAACGGATTCAAGATGAGCAACACGTCACAGCGACTCCACTTCCGCCCCGACGGCGAAGGCTATGCCCGCCTCCACTATATAGCAGAGGGCGACAAGGAAATGGACGACGACCTTGTGCTCTATGGGCCAACACATGGTGACCGCCTGGTTGTAGACTCCGTGCTGAGGAACAATAATGTATATTGGGAGGTGATTCCCGTCAACAAGTTCTTTACGAATGCCCGCACACTGGATAAGTTCAAGACGGAGGTCGGACTGGTGAAAGCCGAAGCCTTGGCCATGGGCGGCTACAGCGGTGGACCGCTGACGCTGGAGGAAAGCGATATGTCGGGCATAGCAGGGAATTTGCTGACGGCTCTGCGTACAGATATCGTGGGAACATCAAGCGTGGATTCCGAAGGAGGCGCAAAGACATGGGGAACGCTCATGAATAGGATATGGAACATCGACTCTACCCTGCCCGGTGACGAGCCACTCTATCTGCTGAAATGGAAACCAGGATTCGAAGTGTACTTAGAAACGGTGTTCCGTCCCACTGCCAAGCAACGACTGACTACAGGTTCTGGCTCTGAGGCTTGGACTACAAGCACGACCCAAGATGACAGTGATAACAGGCAGACCTTCGAATTTGAAGAAACGGCAACGTCGTCTGGGAAATATTACCTGAAGAACCGCAATACGAGCAGGTATCTGGGAAAGAGCACCACCGACGATGGCGACGTGACCAGCGTCTCCGACAATACGGATGCAGCACAGTTGGAGGTGAAGGAAATCGTGCCTGGCATTTACTCGATGGAGGATGGCTCGAACCGCTTCCTCTCCATTAGCGAGGACGGCAATGTAGTCTGGGCTCCCGCCTGTGGCTACGGTGCCCTGTGGCGCATCCACTGCTTCAACTATATTCAGCGCACGGGCAGCAAGATTACGGGGACAAGCGACTTGTGGCAGGGTAAATATGTACGTACCTTCCGCAGCCCCACAGACACTCGGGTGAAAGTATCGGACGGCATGAAGGTCTATTATGGCAAGAACGAAACGGGTGCAGCCAGCGGAAAGACAACTCGCGAACGAACGGACGGCACCACAGAACGACAGGTGAGCCTGACCTTTAATGAAGTGACTGCCGACGGCGACGGACTGCTCAATATGGAGGGCGGCGAGTCATATATCCTCGTGAAGGACGAGCAACTGGCAAAGGACGACATCAAAGTCTGGAGCAAGTACATGGGCAGCGAGAGTATCTTGGGGCAGAACTTGCTTTCGTCGCAGGTTGAATCATTCACAATCACGTCCGACAACCAGAAAAATGTCTTTGCCCTGAACTACATTGCTCCCGGCACTCCGATAGGAAGCATCGGTGGACAGCAAGTGACAGCCTTCGGTGTCGGCTTCTATCCGCTGAGAGTGGGGGCAGCGGTTCCTGCATACACGCCTTTCCTGTCCTCGACGACCATCAGCACAGCCATCTCCGAACTGCGCGAGGCTATCAATGGGGACAAAGCATCTTCGGTGAAGGGCGAGGTGGACGTTCCCAGCATCCAAATCGTATTCAAGAACAACGATGGCACAAGCGACCGTATCGAAGTGCCTATTGCTACCGACAACACAGAGGACATGGGACCTGTCTATGACCTGAGCGGAAGGAAGGTGGCTGACCGCCTGTCCAACGTCTCCAAACGAGGAATGTATATCGTGAACGGACAGAAAGTACTTAGAAAGTGAGAAAATGAGAAAATGAGAAAATGAGAGGAAAAATGAGTACAGACATGGACAAGACGAGATACATAAAGCCCACAATGCGGTGGGTATGGATAGGAATGGACAAAGAAATCGCTGACGGCATTGGCGTAGGTGTCACGGGGTCTCGTACCAATGATGAGAACTTGCCAAGCGAGCCATCGTTGGTTCACGAGCAAGAGGAATGGACTGAAGACACTTGGGCTGGCGGTTCGGGCGGTGGCATTTGGGATAAGGCGTGGTGAGGCTTCGTGTGAAAAACTTGTGACCCTCCCTAACCCTCCCTGTAGGGAGGGAATAGTCACCCTCGATGAGGAGAGGTCAAACGAGATGCTAAGAAACGAAGAACTTGTGACCCTCCCTAACCCTCCCTGTAGGGAGGGAATAGTCCCCTCGATGAGGAGAGGTCAAACGAAAGACTAAGAAAAACGTAAAGTCTTTGAATTATAGAAACATCATCATAGGATTGGCGGCGAGCCTCTGCAGTATGGCAGGGGCTCGTGCCGATATCGACTTGGTGGGCGACATCGACAACGACGGACTGTACACCAATCGGGACGTGCGCCTGCTGGTGGACTATATCATGGGACGCGACACGCTGGACTTCTACAACGGACATGAATGGGTGGACCTGGGACTGCCGAGTGGCAGGCTGTGGGCAACCATGAACGTAGGGGCTACCCTACCCTCGGAGGTTGGTGGATATTTCGCATGGGGAGAGACGGAGGAGAAAGAGGTATATACGTGGGACAATTATAAATGGGCAGACAGCGACACATTACTGAGCCGCTATTGCAGGGATTCCATTGATGGTGTGGTGGATAGTCTGGGAGCCCTCGTTGCAGGGGACGATGCCGCCCGCCAACGAATGGGGGGCAGATGGCGTATGCCTACACTACGAGAGGCGTTCGAACTCTACCAGCAATGTTCCTGGCAAGCCGAGAATAGAGACGGACAGGCTGGCTTTCGGGTGACAGGAACGAACGGGAACTCCATATTCCTCCCGATGGCAGGCTATCGGGAAGGAAGCAACTATGTGAATGAGGGCTCCGAAGGCTATATCTGGGCAAACGAACTGAACTACAACACCAACGACGAATCCTACGGACTGTTCTTTATTTCTTACTACAAGTGGTGGGCGATTCGTCCCCGATACACAGGGCGCACGGTGCGTGCCTGTGCCCATTCACCTCGCCAAATCTATGACGTGAACCAGGACGGAAAGGTTTCGCTCGCCGATATCACGGCTCTGGTGAATCTGGTTTTTTAATTACGATAACGAAGAAGAGGGTACTACAGGCCAAGCATAGCCGCGGGAGCGATGTGAAGTGTCTTGCAGAGCGAACGTGCTATAGGCAATGTGGGCTCTGAGCGCCCTGCTATATAGTCGCTGATGCGTGAGGGACTAACACCTATCAACATTGCCAACTGACGCTGAGTCATGGTTTGATCCTCCAAAGAGGACAAAATCAACTCTCCTACGGTGGGCCTTTCTATGGGAAAGTGCTCTTTCTCATATTCAATTACAACATCAGACATCAATGTCAACTCAACGGCTTCAGGTGCCGTGCGAGGGGTTTCGTCGGTAACCATGGGCAGCAACTGCTCTATGCGGTGAAGAGCAAACTCATATTGTGATTCAGTTATTTTAGTCATGATGTATGTTGCAATTATATGGTTGAACAATCTATTTTGTCATATTCACTATGCGTACCTACAAAACGGACGAAGATATGTCCGATGGTAAATTTAACAACAACGACAAGCCGATAGCGGTTCCCACGAATGTTGAACACGTAATGTTGGTTGCCAACATAGTCCGTAGCAGGGAAATCGACCTTAATGTCGGAGAGGCTGTGCCACACTGCGGCCTCGGCAATCTCATACCAGCGTTCTAATGCCACACGCGAGTCTTCGTGACCAGGCATCTCATAGAACTCCTTTATCTTTCTGTGCGACACAATACGCATACGATATCCATTTGACACGGCAAAGGTATAATATTATTTTGTATTTCGCAAGAATTCTATGCAAAACTTTTGAAATACAAAAGATATGTCTAACGAAGAAGAGACACTACTTTAACTCCGTTGAAGATAGGAGGCACCTCAGCACTACTTTAACTTCGTTGAAGATAGGAGGTGCCTCAGCACTACTTTAACTTCGTTGAAGATAGGAGGCACCTCGGCAAAGCAAATTGAGAGCAGTGTAGCACTGCTACTCGGCCTTACGGCCTTATGCCATCGTCAAGATAAAATGATATGCAAGCCTATCTTTTTTACTTGACGACAGCATTTTACTGCTCTAAATTTGCTTTTGCGCTCGGTTTTCACTATCTTTGCACCCGCTTATAAATAAGGTATATAGAAAAAATAAAATAGGAGATGAGTAAATTTGCAGAACGCACACGCCTCAACCTCTCGGAGGTGAACAAGGAGGTGCTGAACCAATGGGACGGGGAAGACCTGTTCCACCGTAGTATATCGGAACGCGAGGGATGTCCCTCGTTTATATTCTTCGAAGGACCTCCATCGGCCAATGGACATCCTGGCATACACCATGTGTTGGCTCGCAGTCTGAAGGACACTTTCTGCCGATTCAAGACCATGCGCGGATTTAAGGTTAACCGCAAGGCTGGATGGGACACACACGGACTGCCCGTGGAACTTGGTGTGGAGAAGGAACTGGGAATCACAAAGGAGGATATCGGAAAGACCATCTCGATTGAGGATTACAACCGAAAGTGCCGCCAGAACGTGATGATGTACACAGGCGAATGGGAGGACCTGAGCTACAGAATGGGCTACTGGGTCGATATGGAGCATCCCTACATCACCTACGACAACAAGTACATCGAGACGCTGTGGTGGTTGCTGAAACAACTCTACCAGAAGGGGCTCCTCTACAAGGGCTACACCATTCAGCCTTACTCGCCTGCCGCAGGTACGGGCCTGTCGAGCCATGAACTGAATCAGCCTGGATGCTACCGCGACGTGAAGGACACGACGGTGACGGCGCAATTCAGGATGATGGGGAATAGTCTGAGTACTCTGAGTTCTCTGAGTAATCTGAGTACTCTGAATAATCTGAATAATCCGATATATTTCCTGGCATGGACGACGACACCGTGGACGTTGCCCTCGAATACGGCATTGTGCGTAGGGTCGAAGATTGACTACGTGGCCGTGAAGGGTCAGAACCCTTATACCAAGGAAGAGGCTATATACATATTGGCTGAAGCACGCAAAAGTGTTTATTTCCCCGAAGATACGCCAGTCCTGTGGAAGGGCAAGGGGGAGGCTCTCCTTGGTCTGAAATATGAGCAACTGTTCCCCTGGGTGAAACCGTGCGCACTGGAAGACGGCAAGGTGGTGGACAAGGAGGCTGATGCCTTCCGCGTCATCCCGGGTGACTATGTAACTACGGAGGACGGTACGGGCATTGTACACATTGCGCCCACATTTGGTGCCGACGATGCCAAGGTGGCAAAGGATGCAGGCATACCCAGCCTGTTTGTGATTGACAAGGCTGGCGACACACGCCCCATGGTGGATTTCACGGGTAAATACTTTGTGAAGGAAGATATGGACGGGGAGTTTGTTGAACTGTGCGTGCGCGAGAGTTATTGGAAACATAGCGGTGACTTTGTGAAGAACGCATACGACCCGAAATATGCAGGTATGGACGAGAAGGAACTTTCGAAGACGGAAGACCTGAACATCGTCCTGTGCATGGAGATGAAGCAGGAGGGGTCGGCCTTCAAGATTGAGAAGCACGTGCATAACTATCCTCACTGCTGGCGTACCGACAAGCCAGTGCTGTACTATCCGCTCGACTCGTGGTTCATCCGTTCGACGGCTGCCAAGGAGCGCATGATAGAACTGAACAAGACCATCAACTGGAAGCCCGAATCAACAGGTACGGGACGCTTTGGCAAGTGGTTGGAGAACCTGAACGACTGGAACCTCAGCCGCAGCCGCTATTGGGGCACGCCCTTGCCTATCTGGCGCAACCGTGAGACCAAGGAGGAGATATGTATTGGCTCTGTAGAAGAATTGTACCACGAAATAGAGAAGGCCGTGGAGGCTGGCGTCATGCCCAGCAACCCGCTGAAGGAACGTGGCTTCGTGCCTGGCGACATGAGTCAGGAGAACTATGACAAGATAGACCTTCATCGCCCCTATGTGGACCAAATCTGGCTTGTAGGCGAGAGTGGTGCCATACTGAAGCGCGAACTGGACCTCATCGATGTATGGTTTGACTCTGGTGCCATGCCGTATGCACAGATACACTATCCGTTCGAACAGACCCTCCCCTGCCCTCCCTTAAAGGGAGGGAGAACCCCAGAGAATGGTTCTGGGCTTTCGGCGGATGAAGCCCTCCCTTTAAGGGAGGGTTTGGGTGGGTCTTTCCCCGCCGACTTCATCGCCGAGGGCGTGGACCAGACACGCGGTTGGTTCTTCACACTCCATGCCATTGCCACCATGGTCTTCGACTCCGTAGCATACAAGACCGTTATCTCCAATGGTCTTGTGCTGGACAAAAACGGCATGAAGATGTCGAAGCGACTGGGCAATGCCGTAAATCCCTTTGAGGCCATAGAGCAGTACGGAAGTGATGCCGTACGCTGGTATATGATCACCAACTCACAACCTTGGGATAATCTGAAGTTCGACGAAGAAGGCGTGAAGGAAGTATCGCGCTCGTTCTTTGGCAAACTGTTCCAGACCTATTCGTTCCTGACCATGTATGCCAACGTGGACGGATGGCAATACGAAGAGGCTGATGTCCCCATGACCCAACGACCGGAAATGGACCGTTGGATATTGTCGGAATTGAATTCCCTCATACTGGAAGTGACACAATGTTACGAAGAATATGAGCCCACACGTGCAGGACGACTGATTCAGTCATTTGTGGTGGACAATGTCAGCAACTGGTTTGTACGCCTCTCGCGCAAGCGTTTCTGGGGTTCAGCCATGAGCATCGACAAACTCTCGGCGTACCAAACGCTCTATACCTGTCTGGAAACGGTGGCCAAACTGATGGCTCCCATTGCTCCCTACTATGCCGACCGACTCTACCGCGACCTTACCATGGCCACAGGAAGAGATACGGAAAGCGTGCATCTGAGCACATTCCCTGTGGCAGACGAAAGCAAGATAGACAAAGAACAAGAGTCGCGCATGGAACTGGCACAGCAGATAACCTCCATGGTACTGTCGCTCAGGAAGAAGGAACAAATCATCGTGCGCCAGCCCCTGCAGAAGATTGCCATCCCTGCAGTGGACCTCGAACAGCAACAGCGTATCGAGGCTATGAAGCAACTCATCCTGGACGAAGTGAACGTGAAGGAACTGGAGTTTGTGGAGGGGGCTGGCATACTGGTGAAGAAGGTAAAGTGCAACTTCCGCACCATGGGCAAGAAGTTTGGCAAACTGATGAAGGATGTCAATGCCGCAGTTACTGCCATGTCGCAGGAACAAATCAGCGAACTGGAGCAAAAGGGTTCGCTCGACATGACCTTGGCAACAGGTGACACGGTGCTCATTGAAGCCGAGGATGTGGAAATCTACAGTGAGGACATTCCCGGATGGACCGTGGCCAACGAGGGTTCACTGACCGTGGCACTGGACATCACAGTTACTGAGGAACTGAAGAACGAAGGCGTGGCACGCGAACTGGTGAAGCGCATACAGAACCTGCGCAAGGAAAGTGGATTTGAAATCACGGATCGCATAGCCATCCAGTTACAGCACCACCCGGAAACCGACAAGGCAGTAACCCTGTTCGGTGAATACATCTCGGCACAAGTCCTGGCGAACAGCATCACGCTGGTGGATCACGTGAGTGAACCCACGGAACTGGACTTTGAGGATTATAAAGTGAGCATAAACATAAAAAGATAAAAAGCGAAATGGCTATGGAAGAAAAAACACGTTATAGCGACGAAGAGCTGGAAGAGTTCCGCCAGATTATCTTGGAGAAACTGGAACTGACGAAGCGTGACTACAAGAAGGTGATGGATGAGTTGTCGAAGGGCAACGAAAATGGTGTGGATGACACATCTCCTACGTTCCATGCCCTGGAAGAAGGCAGTGAGGCGCAGAGCAAGGCACAACTGATACAATTGGCCGCACGCAGTCAGAAGTTCATACAAGGATTGCAGGCCGCCCTGATGCGCATCGACAACAAGACATACGGCATCTGTCGTGAAACAGGCAAACTCATCCCCAAGGAGCGTCTGCGTGCCGTACCTCATGCCACGCTGAGCATCGAGGCTAAGCAGAATAGGAAGTGAGAAGTGAGAAGTGAGAGGTGAGAGGTGAGAAGTGAGAAGTGAAAGGTGAGAAGTGAGAAGTAAAGTCAGAGCACAATATGTTTTCGCTATCGTGTCGTTTTTAGGCATTGTAGCGATAGACCAAGTCATCAAGGTGGCGGTGAAGACAGGGATGTACCTTCACCAAAGCATTCGTGTCACAGACTGGTTCTATCTGCTCTTTACCGAGAACAACGGCATGGCCTTTGGCTGGGAATTGTTCGACAAGTTGCTGCTTACCTCGTTCCGCATCATCTTTGTAGGTCTGCTTACCTACTATCTCTGCAAGAGCATACGTCGGGGCATTTCGTGGGGCTATCTTACTTGTCTTTCACTCATCATTGCTGGAGCGGCAGGCAACATCATTGACTGCGTGTTCTACGGACTCATATTCAATAATCCTCCTGCTCCGATGATTGCCGAGTTCGTGCCTTTCGGTTCTGGCTACGGTTCCCTGTTCAACGGACGTGTCGTAGATATGTTCTATTTCCCGCTTGTAGAATGGGACTGGCCCAACTGGTTGCCCCTACTGGGAGGCGAGCATTTCATTTTCTTCTCTCCCATCTTCAACTTTGCCGATGCTGCCATTTCATGTGGTATCATTGCCCTGCTGCTGTTTTATCGCAAGCATCTGATATAAAAAGCCCCACCCTAACCCTCCCCAGCAGGGAGGGAAAAAGATACAAATAAGATAAATGAGCAAAGACCATTTGCATAATGCACACGTATCTGCCCTCCCCCTTATAAGGAAGGGAACGAGGGTGGGTCTTCTTTTCATTCTGTTTATCTTAGTATCCTGCTCCGTAGAACTGCCATCCTACGTTATCCCTGAGGGTAAGATGGAGCGCATACTTTATGACTACCATATAGCACAAGGCATGGCCGACGCACAGGGAGACAACAAGGAGGAAAATCGCTACCTCTACATACAAAAAGTTTTTGAAAAGCACCACATTACAGAAGCAGAGTTTGACACCTCCATGGTTTGGTATTCAGGTCATGCCGACCATCTGGAGGATATGTACAAACGCATCGACGCACGACTGGAGCGGGAATCAGATAAGGCTGGGCTAAACATCCCTGAGGAAGACCAGTTTATGCACTACACTGCCGATGGAGACACGGCCAACATCTGGTCGGGGCGTGACATGCTCTTTATGTATGGCAACCGAGAATCTAATCTGTACAGCCTGTCCATACCTACCGACTCTACCTTCCAACGCGGCGACTCATTCCGCCTGCGCTGCTCCAACCGTTTCATCACTGCCGACGGACAGCACGAAGGCTACATCCTCATGCAACTGGAATACGAGGGCGACACCATTGTCAGTGCGACAAGTGCTGTGGTCGGAGACTATGACGCAACACTGAACATAGAAGAAAGTCGCGTGCCAAAGGACCGCGACCTAAAGCGAATCAGGTGTACATACTACTATAGTTTTGACGAATCGAGGGAGGAAAAATTCCGTATGTGGGTTGTCTCACGCCCATTGTTATTGCGTTTCCACCACGAGATTACGGAAGAAAAAGATACGCTGTCCACCGACAGCCTTGACACAGACACGGCAGTCCAATTCAAGGAACAAGGTCCGCATACACGCATTACGCCAGAGGAATTACGCAAACAACAACAGGTGGACAGAAAGATAGACATCGTGGAGAAAAAGAGTGTCGTGCTGCCCGTCAAACCCGCCGTGAACCGAAGAAGAGTTCCATGACACGCAAACTGGCCTATCATCACATCGTTCTGCCTGACGGTAATAGGGAGGATATGGTGGTCGTGGAGGTTGACGAACAAGGTCACTACCTATCGCACCACGCCCTACAAGGTGAGGAGCCTTTTGTGGAATGGGTGGGAGGAACATTTGAAATTGAAAGATTGAAAAATTACCCTAATCCCTAATCCTTTATCCCCCATGACAACACCCTATCAGCCTTCCGACCATCGCTACGATGCCATGTCATACGAGCGTTGCGGCCGTTCTGGAGTCTTGTTGCCAAAAGTGTCATTGGGCATGTGGCACAACTTCGGTGCCGAGGACGACTATCAGAAATGCCGCGAGATTATGCGCTATGCCTTTGACCACGGCATTACGCACTTCGACCTTGCCAATAACTATGGCCCTCCATACGGGAGTGCAGAAGAAACATTCGGCAAGTTGATGGACGATGACTTCCGTCCCTATCGCGATGAAATGTTCGTGGCCACCAAAGCAGGCTACGACATGTGGCCAGGCCCATACGGAAACTGGGGCTCGCGGAAGTATCTCATGGCATCACTCGACCAAAGCCTACGGCGTATGCGCCTTAACTATGTGGACCTTTTCTACAGTCATCGCTATGACCCGGAAACGCCTTTAGAGGAGACGCTACAAGCCCTTGTCGATATTGTCCGCTGTGGCAAGGCACTCTACATCGGCATCTCCCGTTGGCCGCTTGAGGCTACACGCTTCGCTTTCCAGTATCTGCGGGAGCGCGACGTGCCCTGCCTCATCTATCAAGGCCGTATCAACCTGCTCGACCGTGCGCCCATTGAGGAAGGAATCCTTAACCTTTGCCACACAGAGGGCGTGGGCTTCATCTCCTTCTCTCCTCTGGCACAGGGGCTGCTCACCGACCGCTATCTGCATGGTATTCCAGAGGGTTCGCGCATGTCGAAAGGCAAGTTCCTTCGTCCCGACATGCTCACCGATGAGGTGCTCCAAAAGATTCGTCGATACAATGCCGAGGCAGAGACCGAAGGCCGCACACTCTCCGAGTACGCCCTTTCTTGGATTCTTCGTCAGCAGGGCGTGACCAGTGTGCTCGTGGGTGCCAGCAGTACGGAGCAACTGGAACGGAACCTCAAAGCCGCCCGCAACTGACTCCAACTTGTCGATACACTTCACAGGATGGGTCGGGAGGTAATGAATAATGTTCTTTTTGTTTACTCGTGACTGAAAGGTTTCTTTCCTATTTGCCTACTATTCAAATAATGTATAACTTTGCACGTTTCAAAAAAGGACAAAGAATATAAAAAGTAGAGTTAAATGAAAGAAACAAATGTAAAGCCTGCTGATGGCAAGTTAGGTATCATGATTGTGGGCAATGGTGCTGTGGCTACCACTTTTATCACAGGAGTCCTCATGGCACGCAAAGGGTTGGCCAAGCCTATTGGTTCGATGACGCAATACGATAAAGTGCGTGTGGGACGTGGGGAAGAGAAAGCGTATCTGAAATACAGCGACATCGTACCTATTGCCAAGTTGGACGACATCGTGTTTGGTTGCTGGGATGTGTATCCCCAGAATGCCTATCAGTCTGCCGTATATGCAGAAGTATTGAAAGCCAAGGACATAGAGCCAGTTCGCAGCGAATTGGAAAATATTGTCCCCATGAAGGCTGCCTTTGACAAGAATTATGCCAAACGTCTGAACGGCGATAATGTGAAACAGTGCGCCAACCGTTGGGACATGGTAGAACAGTTGCGCGAGGACATCCGCCGTTTCAAGGCCGAGAAAGGATGCGACCGCATTGTGGTACTATGGGCGGCATCTACGGAAATATATGTACCCGTGGACGAAAAAGTGCATTGTCGGTTGGCCGACCTGGAGGCTGCCATGAAGGCTGATGACCGCGAACATGTGGCTCCCTCCATGTGCTATGCCTATGCCGCACTCTCAGAAGGTGCCCCCTTTGTCATGGGTGCTCCGAATACCACCGTCGATATCCCTGCCATGTGGGAACTGGCTGAAAAGACAAAGATGCCTATCGCCGGAAAGGATTTCAAGACTGGTCAGACATTGGTAAAGTCAGGCTTTGCTCCAATCATCAGCACACGTTGCTTAGGGCTTGATGGCTGGTTCTCGACCAACATACTGGGTAATCGGGACGGACTGGTTTTGGACGAACCTGCCAATTTCCATACAAAGGAAGTCAGCAAACTGTCCACTCTGGAGACCATCCTGAAGAAGGAGGAGCAACCCGATTTGTATGCCGATTACTACCACAAGGTGCGCATCAACTATTATCCGCCCCGTAACGACAATAAGGAGAGTTGGGACAACATTGACATCTTCGGCTGGATGGGTTATCCTATGCAGATTAAGATAAACTTCCTGTGTCGCGACTCCATCTTGGCCGCACCTGTTTGTCTTGACCTTTGTCTGCTTATCGACTTGGCAGCCCGTGCAGGTCGCTATGGGACACAACGCTTCCTGAGTTTCTTCCTGAAGTCGCCAATGCACGACTATACACAAGGTGAAGAGGCCGTCAATCATCTCTACCGACAGCACACGATGCTCAAGAACGCCATCCGTGAGATGGGTGGTTATGAAGCAGATGAGGAAATCGACTGATCAGTGGAATAGTATTACATACAACACCGGCATTCAAAACATAGTTCTGAATGTCGGTGTTGCCGTATATGAGGAGTCTTATGCTCAGGCCTTACAGCAAGGCATCTTGTCGATACGTCGCTGGTGGCGGCCTCCTTCAAACTCCGTGGCAAAGAACTCGTCCATAATCTTGCGTGCCATATCCTCGTCGATGAAGCGGCCAGGCATGACAAGCACGTTGGCGTTGTTGTGCTGGCGGATGAGGTGGGCAATCTCGGGAATCCAGCACAAGCCGGCACGAATACTTTGGTGTTTGTTCAGCGTCATGGCGATGCCCTCTCCACTTCCGCAGATGGCGATGCCAGGATAGACCTCGCCCTCTTCGATGCCGCGTGCCAAAGCATGACCGAAGTCGGCATAGTCGCACGACTCCTCGGTGTAGGTGCCGTAGTCCTTGTACGCCAGTCCCTTCTCGTCAAGGTACTGCTTGACGAATTGCTTCAGTGCGTAGCCAGCATGGTCGCTTGCCAAGCCCACTATCGTAGTTTTTGTCATAATTAAAAATGAAAAGTGAAAAGTGAAAAATTGATACCTTCGCTTATTGATTATCCTTTGCCTTTCGTACAATAGCGACTAAAATAGAGATGATTTCTCTTATATCTTTGTCTAAGGAACTATAAATATCATCTTCCAAATAATCGCCATAATGTAACAAGTCTAACCAGTAACGGGTCTCGTTGGCTTCTTTTAAGGCTATTGACATTTTGTTGATGAAGTCGGCTTTACTCTGGGCGAACTCTGCCTCTTTGACCATAGCCCCCACAGACGTTCCACTTCGAACTAATTGGTCTGACATATTGTATTCTTTCTTTTTCAAAATATACTGATATGCCTTTACCATCCGGCGTGCGAAAGCGTGAGTTTTAAGTGCTATTTGGTTATCCTTCATCCACGGAAAGTATCAATTTTTCACTTTTAATTTTTAATTTTTCACTTAAGCATGTCGCAGACTTGCTTATACACATTCTCGGCCGTGTAGCCCAGTTTTTCGTCGAGCACCTTGTAGGGAGCGGAGAAGCCGAAGCTTTCCAGACCCCAGATGCGGCTCTCGGGAGCGGCACCAATGAGGAAGCCTTGCAGGTTGACAGGCAGACCGGCGGTCATGCCGAACACCTTGGCACCACAGGGCACCACGCTCTGCTGATAAGCCAGAGGCTGGTTGCGGAAGACACCTTCGGAGGGTACGCTGACGATGCGCACCTTCACGCCGTCCTTGCGCAACAACTCCGCACCTGCCACAAGGGTAGAAACTTCACTACCCGTAGCCACAAGCACTACATCGGGGTTCTCGTCGCTGCCAGCCACGATGTAACCACCCTTGCGAGCCCCTTCATAGTCGTTGCCCTCGGGCAGGTTCGTGATGTTCTGGCGACTGAGGATAAGTGCAGTGGGAGTCTTCATGTTCTCCATCGCCATTGCCCAGGCAACGGTTGTCTCCTTGGCATCGGCAGGACGCAGGACGAGGCAAGAATTCTCGCCATGATGGTTCTTCAACTTCTCCATGAGGCGAATCTGTGCTTCCTGCTCCACGGGTTCGTGGGTAGGACCGTCCTCACCCACGCGGAATGCGTCGTGTGTCCAGATGAACTTCACGGGAAGTTCCATCAGGGCAGCCATACGGACGGCGGGCTTCATGTAGTCGGAGAATACGAAGAATGTGCCGCAAGCAGGAATGACACCGCCGTGCAGTGCCATACCGATGCAGCAGCAAGCCATAGTCAGCTCAGCCACACCTGCCTGGAAGAAGGCACCAGAAAAGTCGCCTGCCTTCAGGGCATGGGTCTTCTTCAGGAAACCGTCTGTCTTGTCGGAGTTCGAAAGGTCGGCACTGGCGCAAATCATGTTGGGCACCTGCTCAGCCAGTACGCCGAGGCAGGCAGCACTGGCACTGCGCGTGGCATCGTTGTCCTTCTGTACGCACTTGGTCCAGTCAATCTTAGGAGCCTTCGAACTGAACCAGTCGTCCTGCTGTGCAGCCTTTTCCAGGTTAGCCTCTGCCCATGCCTTCTCTTCGGCGTGACGCTCGGCAGCCAGTTTACGCAACTCTTCGGCACGACGAGCATACATATCCTTCACGTCGTCGAATATCTGGAACGGATTCTCGGGGTCGCCGCCAAGGTTCTTCACCGTATTCTTAAAGGCATCGCCACCAAGGGGAGCACCGTGGGTCTTGCAGTTGCGCTCGTAGCTGCTTCCGTCTTCCTTCAGCGCACCCTTACCCATGATGCACTTACCGATGATGAGTGCGGGCTTGCCTTTCACGGCCTTGGCCTTCTCAATGGCCTGGCGAATCTGCAGTGCATCGTTACCGTTGATTTCCTGCACGTCCCAACCCAGTGCGCGATACTTCATGGCGGTGTCCTCGTTCATGACTTCCTTGGTTTCGGTAGAAAGTTGGATGTCGTTGGAGTCGTAGAACATCACGAGGTTGTCCAAGCCCAGCGTACCGGCAATGCGGGCGGCACCCTGCGAGATTTCCTCCTGCACGCCACCGTCGGAAATGTAGGCATAGATGGTTTCCTTCTCAAAGGTAGGATTGCCCGTGTGGGCAGCCAGGAACTTGGCAGCGATGGCTGCGCCTACGGCAAAGGCATGGCCCTGTCCGAGCGGACCGCTGGTATTCTCCACGCCACGCGTAATGTCGAATTCGGGGTGACCCGTCGTGGGTGAGCCCCACTGGCGCAGTGCCTTCAGTTCCTCGAGGCTATACTTGCCGATGAGGCACAGTTGGCTATAGAGCATGGGAGCCATGTGACCGGGGTCGAGATAGAAACGGTCGCGCCCCACCCACATTGGGTTTTCGGGGTCGTACTGCAGAAACTCGCTGTAAAGCACGTTGATGAAATCGGCACCGCCCATGGCGCCTCCGGGGTGACCACTCTTGGCCTTTTCCACTGCACTGGCAGCCAGTATACGGATGTTGTCGGCTGCGTGATTCAGAACCTTAATGTCGTTCATAGTAATGTAGTTAGTTTTATGTGATTAATTCAATTCCAACAGGCGTTTCAGGAGTTCCAGAGTGTCGGGAAGGACTGTCTGAAGTGATAGCATCGGTAATCTTCTATATTGGTGTGGGATATGGTGCAGATATAGGATAGGCAGATAGGGTCAAGTGTTCTGAGTCCCTTGCATACCTGCACAATCTTGTCCATGCCGTAATAGGAACGCAATAAGCGCCAATCGTCCATGTTTCCGTATTCAAGGACACGCTGAACGAAATGGGCAGGATACTTATCCATGTCTGCCTCCTTCATGTCAATGTCCCAGAATAGCACCTTTGACAATTTCTTTACACACTCGCTGCTTGTCATATCTGTGTGCAAATATACACTTTCCTGACTGAATAAACAAATATTTAAGAACTATAATCTGTGAAAGCCGAAACAAAAATGCGTTTTCTCCGTTTCATTTTTTTCTTTTCATGCAGACTTTTCATATTTTATTCGTATCTTCGCAACGTGAAACTGCGCTACATTTTCCTTATCCTATATATAATGTACACGGGCGATGTGCTGCCACAGGCCACATTGCGTGTGCTGGCCATAGGCAATTCCTTCTCCGAGGATGCCGTAGAGCAGCACCTCTACGAACTGGGGCGCGAGGTGGGTTACAACCTTGTCCTGGGCAATGCCTACCGTGGCGGTCAGGGGTTGGAGTCGCATTGGCAGGTAGTGAGCCAAGGTCAGGCCGCATTTGAGTATCGCAAGGTGGTCGATGGCAAGCGCACTAACCGCAAGGAGGTGCCACTGGACAGCATTGTCGGCGACGAGCCTTGGGACATCATCAGCCTGCAGCAGGTGAGCCAGGATGCAGGCCTCTTTGCCAGTTACGACCCTTATCTCACGCAACTTGTCGACTATGTCATCCAGCGGGCACGCTACAGCGGAGTGCAACTGGTGTTCCATCAAACCTGGGCCTACGCACAGAACACCACACACAAGGGATTTGCCAATTACGAGGCCGACCAGCAACGTATGTACGCCAGCGTCGTAGAGGCTGTCCACCATGCTCGCAGCACTCACCCCCAACTCTCGGCGGTCATCCCCTCGGGCACCGCCATACAAAACTTGAGGCAAACGCCTCTTGGCGACCACCTTTGCCGCGACGGCTATCACCTCGACCTGTCGGCGGGCCGCTACACCGCGGCTTGTGCATGGCTGGAGACACTGACCGGGCAGTCGTGCGTCGGGTTGAAGTATCGCCCACGCGGTATGCGTGCCGAGGTGGCCACACTGTGTCAGCAGGCTGCCCACGATGCCGTGACCCAGCCGGAAACCGTCACACTCCGCCCGGAGACATTTGCCTGCATCGACACCTGCCGTATCTCGGTTTTCGGTTCCTCCGTAGCCCACGGCACAGGTGCCACCGACGACCACGGCTACGCCTACCTCTACAACCAACTCATGCGCCAGCGCTATGCCTCGGGCACCAGCAGGTGGCCCTTCCAACTCTCCGACATCAGCATCGGAGGCAACACCAGCCGCGACCTGCTCAACCGATACAATGACCTCATCTTCGACCTCGGCCGCTACGTAGTCTTTGGCATCTCGCTGGGCAACGAAGGCATCCACAACAACAGTCGTCCCGAGGTTGTCTTTGAACGCTGGCGCGACAACATGCTGCGCCTCATCAGCATGGCGCGTGCCGACGGTAAGGTGCCCGTGGTCATGAACAACTACGGGCGTGGCGACTTTACATCGAAGGACTATAGTTACGTGCGTCGTCTGAACCTGCTCATACACGGATGGGACGTGCCCTCCGTAAACCTGCTCGGGGCAATCGACGACGGGAAGGGCCATTGGGCACAAGGCTACGAGGCCGACCCCTATCACCCCAACACGCTGGGACACCGCGAGATGATGTACGCCATACCGCCTTCCCTCTTCGACGCACTGGCACAGGGCAAACCGCTCCCCGTGCGTGACACGCAGCACGAGATGCTTCTCGCACGAGGTCAGTCGCTCGCCTTCACACCCGAACCGACGGTCCACTCCTTTGCCCTCAGCATTACCCTGAGAGGCAGCGACCGCGGACGCGTCATCACCCTGAAGACCAACGGCAAGGAAGCGCGCATCGGCATCAACCGCGACCATAAAGCCTACTACCGCACCACGACGGGCGACAGCCTGGTCAGTCAGGTTCCCCTCGACAACAAGGCTCGCCACACCATCACCCTCACGCATCGCTACGCCCAGCGACGCACGCTCTTCTATGTAGATACGGAACGACAAATCACCAACGAACGTATGCTCCTGCGCAACGTAACCATTGGCGACCGCCAAAGCCGCACCACCCGCCGCCACTTCTCCGAACTCTTCTTCTGGCGTTCTGCCCTCACGCAGGACGAAGTGCTGGCACTCATGCGGGGAGGCATACTGCGCTCCAGCCTCGAAATATACTGCCCACTCGACGAAGACAAGCGCACCCAGCCCGTCAACCGCGCGCAAACCACCAACCGCGTCCGCTATGTCAGCCACTGACACCAAACCTTGCTCACTCTGAATTAGGCTATGCTCATCATCCGAAACTCACTGCTCCCCCTGCCTGGCTTCGACGGCATCAACCTGCTGGGCGTGCTTTTCGTGCGGCCAGGCGTCGTGGTGGACGACGAGATGCTGCGCCACGAACGCATCCACACGCGCCAAATGCTGGAGACACTCGTCGTGGGCTTCTACCTCTGGTACCTCGCGGAGTGGCTTCTGCGCTTAGCCTACAAGCTGGGCACCCTGCCTTTCGTGCCGCGCGGACGGCGCATGGCTCACCTCCATGAGGCCTATCGCAACCTGCTTTTCGAGCAAGAGGCATACCGACATGCCCACGAGGCGGACTACCTCAGCCGCCGTCGCCCCTTTGCCTGGCTCCGCAGGGCATAATCCGCGCCCCACTACCCTCTCTCCCCCACCCCACTATATCTGCGCTCGCACGATACGCCGTTTCCATCAAAGCGCCGTGCGGCTTCGAGCCAAGCACCGTGCGGCTTCAGGCAAAACACCGTGCGGTTTTAGGCAAAACGTCGTGTGGTTTCAAGCAAAATGCCACGTTATTTCACCCCAAACAATACGTCAATCTGGTCACAAGACGCGCGTCTTATCGCTACAAGACGCGCATCTTACACGCACAAGACGCGCGTCTTATCGATGTAAGACGCGCGTCTTGCAAACAAAACAACACGGCGTTTGGGGTAAAACAATACGGAGTTTGACCCAAAACAAAGCGGTGTTTGGCTCAAAGCAAAGCGGTGTTTGGCTCAAAGCAAAGCGGTGTATGGGATTGAATGAGGAATGAGGTATCGTCAGCGCACGAGGACGCGGCGCCCCTTGACGATGTACATGCCACGGGAGGGACGAAGCACACGTTGCCCGGCGAGGTTGTAAATGGGGTCGGAGTCGGACTGACGTGCCACGGGAGCCTCCACTCCGTCGTCCACCCTCTGGGTGACACGCACCTCGTCGAGGAAGAAACGCTTGCTTGTGGCAAAGGTGACGCTGACCAGACCCGTGCCCGACAGCGTGGCCGTGAATGTTCCAAATTCCTCCTGAGGCAGGGTTATCGCGGTGGGAGTGATGGAACAGCCATTGGCGGAGAGGGTCATGCTGGTGGCATCGCCCGTCCAGGCAGCGGCCTTGAACGTGAGGATGCCCTCGCCCGTGAGGTTGAAATAGGGTGTGGTGACACGGCCTGCAACACTGCCCGAACCGAAGCGGCCGCACGCATCGGCAGCAAAGCCCTTTTCGTACACCCATCCTTCATTGTCGGGTTGCAAGGTTTGTGTGCTGAGCAGGCCGCTCCACTTGCCGTCGTTGCCGCCCGTGCCCTCGCACTTGTCGAACGATTCGTAGAAGAGATAGTCGCCCGAGGGCTGGGGCGTAGGCGTTACGCTTTCCGTGACATAGTTGAAGGCCACGGTGCCATCGTCGTTGCGTGTAATGTTCTCGATGGAGCCCGTCATATAATACGAGCCGTCGGAGTTCGTGTTGTAGAACTTTGCGGCAGGCGTCGTGCTCTTGCCAAAGGCGTTGACCGAGCCATAGGGGAACGGGTCGTTGGCTGCTCCCGCTGTGGTGTAGTATTTCGAGCCCTGATAAGTCGTGTACTGATACTTATTGTCGGCAGCCACCCAGGTCATGCGCTGGTGGCTGGGGTCGTCGTTGGGTTCATTGGCATCCCATACCGATTTTTTGTAATCGACATGCAGGATGAGCAGTCCCGCGCCGGGAATGTCGGTGTCCCAACCTTGCTGCTGGCGGTTCTCAAGCAGGAAGTATTCGTTGCGGTTTCCCTGGTTGTAGATGATGTAACTCTGTGAGCCTGCCTCGACAAGCGGCAGCATGTCGGTGACTTCCGTATCGGTGGTCAGTTCGACAGGCTCGCGCCACCCTGCCACCCAACGCTCGTAGGAAGTGTAACCTGCCGGGCGATACCCGTCGCCGTTATACGAGCCTGAGTCCATAAGGTCCCATTCAAACATGCCTTGCCCACCGGAGTAGTCGATGTCGTAGAAGTCGGGATAGCCCAGACAGTGGCTGAACTCGTGGCACATGGTGCCGATGCCGCAGAGCGAACCTGTCTGTCCGTCCAACTCAGGACCGCAGGCGTATGTGTCTATCTTTACGCCGTCGAGCGTCTGAGGTCCCGCGCCGTCGCCGTACTCGGCGGCTTCCGAGAGAGCCCACGCATGGGGCCAGATGGTGTTGGCTGCGCCTCCGTCGGCCTCGCCCTTGCCGGCATACACGACATACACTTGGTCCACATAGCCGTCGCCGTCCCAGTCGTAGTCGGCATAGTTCACTTGGCTGTCGGCCTTCTTCAGTGCCTCTATGACCATCGTGGCGGGATATTTGTCGTCTCCGTTAGAGTCGTTGGCTCCGTAGTACGACGATGCCTTGGACACAGTGACAGGTCCCACGACGTCGAAACTCAGCAGGAACTGGCCGTCGCTTTGGGCACGGAAGTAGTCGTACATCGAGCCATAGAAGTCTCCGTCCGAGAAGCCTTCCTCGTTCACGACACGCTGAAAGTAGCTATTCGATGTCTTGAAACTTGTGTCGGTGAAGTTTACGAGAATGATGACGCCTTTTTTTTTGCCCACATAGGCCGAGGACTTCTTGGTCTTGTAGGCAGGCAGCCGCTTCATGCGGCGCGCGTTGCTCTGTTGGCGGCGCACCTTCGCCTTGGCCTGAACGGCCTGGGCATCGACGCGCTGATAAAGGGAGTCGCCCTCCAATTGGTTGTAGGCACAGCCGTCAGTGCCGAGCCAATAGTGCCCGTGCTCATCGCCGACCAACTGGGCACGCACCTCGGTGCCATCGGTCAGGCGCAGGGTCTTCCACACGCCTCGTTTGGCAGGAACAGCCCCTGCAATAATGGTAAAAGTCAAAAACAAAATCAGGCTGAACAGCCTCCTCTTCATGCTTCTCATTTGTGCGTTATTAGAATAGTTTGAACGCAAAGGTACAAAATATTTTTCAAATCACGATTTACAATTCACAAATATTACGTAACTTTGTAACCAATAAACATTGTCACCCAAGTTTGAAAAACGCCGCACGCATCGGACTCTTACTCGTCGTCGCACTGTCGATGACGGGATGCAGCGTGTCGCGTTTCATACCCGAGGGCGAGCACCTGCTGAACGATGTCAAGATACGCACCACGGAAAAGTCGGTTTCCACCGCACCCCTTCAGGGGTACGTACAGCAGCACGCCAACTCACGATGGTTCAGCGTATTGAAGGTGCCTATGGGACCATACCTGATGAGCGGTACGGATACGACGAAACGCATCAATCGTTTCCTGCAGCGCGTAGGCGAGGCTCCCGTAATCTATAATCGGGACAAGGCGGAAAAGACGCGCTCCAACATAGAGGCCGCAGTAAGGAATATGGGCTACCTGCGCGCCCGTGTGGACTTGGACGAACGCATCGACCGCTTCAAGCTCAATGCCATTTACAACATCACGCCCGGCCCTCGATACATGGTGTCCGAACTCGAGGAGCACATTCCCGATACCGCCATACAGGCCATCGTAGATAGTGTGTTCCCCGACTCCAGGTTGCGGCCAGGCATGGCATTCGACCTGAACGAACTGGACGCAGAACGCAACCGACTGAACCACGCTTTGCGGCAACGCGGATATTACCAGTTCAACAAGGAGTTCATACGCTTTGAGGCAGACACCACACTGGGGCACCACCAGGTGGCATTGGCCATGGTTGTCGATGACTACCATTCTCCACAGCAGGCCGAAAGCACGCGCCACCGAAAGTTCCACATCAAGGAGGTCAACTTTGCGTGTGACTCGGTGGGCAACAACACGTTGCGCGAGAATGTGTTCCACGTCAAGAACGCCATACGCGAGGGCGAACTGTACAACGAGCAGCATGTACAGGAGACCTACGGCAACCTGGCTGCACTGGGAGCCGTGATGAATTCCACCGTGACCCTACAGCCCGACACGACGGACTCCACCGCGCTGAAGGCTCTCGTGGCAGCAACCATGAACAAGAAGCACGGGATGAACGCAGAACTCGAAGGGACGAACACGACGGGAGACCTGGGTGCTGCCGTCGTACTCTCGTATCAAAACCGCAACCTCTTCCGTGGTTCCGAACTGCTGAGCCTGAAACTGCGCGGCGCATACGAACATATCAAGAACCTGGACGGATACGACGGGCAGCACTACATAGAGTATGGTACCGAGGTATCGCTCGCGTTCCCCGACTTCAAACTCCCGGGCACAAGCCGCGATTTCCGACGGAGCAGCCACGCTCTGAGCGAGATATCCCTGGCCTACACCAGCCAGGACCGACCCGAATTCCACCGTCGCGTGGTCACAGGCGCATGGCGCTATCGATGGAGCCAACTCAACCGCCAGCGACAGCACCGCATCGATCTCATAGACCTCAACTATGTCTATATGCCCTGGATATCGTCCACATTCAAGCGCGACTACCTCGACGATGCCACCTCGCGCAATGCCATCCTGCGCTATAACTACGAGAATCTCTTCATCATGAAGTGGGGCTACACCTTCAGCTACACGTCCCAACCCCTGACGGGTGCCACGGGCAGTTACGGAACCAATGCCTATAGCATACGCATCAGCGCTGAGACAGCGGGCAATCTGCTCTACGGACTCACGGCACCCTTCTCCACCAACCGCAACAGCCAAGGGCAATATACATTATTTAATATCGCGTACGCGCAATATGCAAAGGGAGACTTCGACTTTGCCAAAAGTTTCCGCTTCTCACCCGAAAACTCGCTTTCCATCCACTTCGGCCTCGGTGTGGCGTTCCCCTACGGCAACAGCAACATTCTGCCCTACGAGAAACGCTACTTCAGCGGAGGTGCCAACAGCGTCAGGGGCTGGTCGGTGCGCGGCCTGGGGCCAGGTCGTTTCAAGGGCACCGACGGACGCATTGACTTCATCAACCAGACGGGCGACATCCGACTTGACATGAATGTGGAATACCGTGCACATCTGTTCTGGAAAATCGACGGGGCAGCATTCATCGATGCCGGTAACATCTGGACCATACGCGAGTATAAGGAGCAACCTGGCGGGCAGTTCCAATTCGATGAGTTCTGGCGCGAGATTGCCGTAGCCTATGGTCTGGGCGTCCGACTCAACTTCAACTACTTCATCCTGCGACTCGACGGGGGCATGAAAGCAGTCAACCCTGCCTACACCGACGCGCGCCACCACTACCCCCTCATACACCCACGATTCAAGCGCGACTTTGCCCTGCACTTTGCCGTGGGACTACCGTTCTAAGGAAATTGAAAATTACCCCTAAGGTTCTTAAAGACCTTAAAGACCCTAAAGACCTCTTATGATTAGCAAATCATCAATCAAGCAGATACGTGGATTGGAGCGCAAGAAAAACCGTCTCGAGGAAAGGCTCTTCGTGGCAGAAGGACCTAAGCTGGTGGGCGAACTGCTGGCAACCATGCGCCCGAAATATGTGGCGGCCACGGAAGAATGGCTCGAAGCAAATCGCAAAGAGTTGAGCGGCATCGAGGTGGACCTCGTGAGCGAGGGCGAACTGCAACGTGCCAGTCTCCTACAGCATCCGCAATCCGTCGTGGCACTCTTCCCATTCCCCCAATGGGAAGCCCGCTTGGCTGACGTTGCCGCGCAGGAACTCTGCCTCGCCCTCGACGGTGTGCAGGACCCTGGCAACTTAGGCACCATCGTGCGCATTGCCGACTGGTTTGGCATCCGACATATATTCTGCTCCCCCGACACCGCCGACATCTTCAACCCCAAAGCCACGCAAGCCACCATGGGAGCACTGGCACGCGTGCAAGTCCACTACATCGACCTCATCGCAGAACTAAGTGCGCTCCCCAAGGGAGGTCAGGAGGGACGGGGAGGGGAATATTCCTCCCCTACTGGGGGAGGTCAGGAGGGATGGGGAGGGGAATATTCCTCCCCTACTGGGGGAGGTCAGGAGGGGGCTCCCATCTATGGCACGTTCCTTGATGGCACCAACATCTATGAGCAACAACTGAGCCACAACGGCATCATCATCATGGGCAACGAAGGTCGGGGCATAAGAAAAGAGACCGCAGCCCTCGTGAGCCACCGCCTCTTGATTCCTTCCTACCCTGCCGACCGCACCACGATAGAGAGCCTCAACGTGGCCATTGCCACCGCCATCATTTGTGCCGAGTTCCGCCGCAGGGCGTAATGGAATTTGCTAAATTTGCACTCCGTTAGTGCATTTTCTTGTAAAAATTGCACTCCATCAGTGCATTTTTAGTATATTTGTGTATATGATAGTTTATCTTTGATAGTTCACGTTTTGCAGTCCATCCCAGCAACTTCTGCTCTTCTGCCTTAAGACGCTGGAATTCATCTATTAGATAAAGCTTAAAAGTGACGCTAATGGCTGTACCAAACTCAAATGCGATGTCCTTAAATGCATAGGTTCCACCATACCTTCCTTTTCGGACGATAATCCCAATGGCATTCGTTTTTTCTATCCATTCACTAACACTCATTACAAAGTTGGGCAGGCCAGTTTGCATTCTAAAGTGGTCAAATTCGACCACTTTGGCTATTTGGGCTCTTATATTAAACGACTGCTCCCCTGCCACTCATGAAGTGACAGGGGAGTGACCCCTCCTAACCTCCCCTGTAGGGGAGGAATAGTCCACCATTGCGTTTATTCCCCCTCTCGTTTATTCCCCTCCTACAGGAGGGGTTAGGGGAGGTCACACTCCCTCCTACAGGCGAAGAAGGCCTTTAGAGGATTGCCCTTTGGCAATCAGTGCCTGATGAGGGGAGCAATCTATGATTGCGACGGAGGCCAGGTTAGGGGGAGGAATACGGTTACCATTACCATGTTTGGAGTTTCTTCTTGATTGCATGGTGATTTCGTCGAACTCACGCTATATATTTTACTTATCGGGAAGTCCCATTGTCACATAAGCAAAAGGAGTAGTAAGGCAAAAAACATCTTCTCTCCTTGTTACATTCGCATAAATGTTGTATCTTTGCCATGCATTCAAATAGGCAAGCGTGCCTTTCTGGTGTATCTTATTGGAATTAAACAAGCGTTTGCTATTATTCGGAACACTTCAAGAATCTCGCAAATTCGAACAAATAAAACCGAAGGATAGGGTAAACGCCTGCACGATGTAAGTGTAGGTGTTACTTATCTGGTTTTATGGGCTAAGCGAGAGCCTTTGAAGTGTAGATGAGACATCTGCACTTCTTTGTTCTCCTTTGCTCATTTCCGCCGAGTAGCTTGCATTGGTGCATTGATATGTCAAAAACAAATTATATGTACCCTTCTTGTCCTCAAGAAGAGGACAAGAAATGGGATTGCCCTATCTTTAATCAAAAGGGGTATGACCCCTTCATCGATTTTTTGAAAGGGGTTTGTATTGTAAATGTTGTTCTTCAGCATTGCATCCCTTACAATATTCGTTTTCGTATGCTTTTCTCCTTGTGGGGGGAATCTGCAGTGCCCCTATTCCTCCTACTTCAAGTGTATCATTCATATAAAGGTGGGCTTGATTACGCGAAAGTAAAAACAAACAAACTATGGGAACGCATATTGAAACCCTTTTTCCTTGTACAGATGATTATAATAGGGATTTCGTATTTCTTAAGTATTGGTAACATTTCTTTTGTAGAATTCATACTTAATGTATTAAGGCAAGGCGGATTAGGTCCAGGTTCGTACTATCCATGGATTTACATACAAATGGCCTTAATTATTTCTTGGATTGCACCAATATTGAAAGGAGGGAATAATAAATTGATGGTTTTTGCCTTTATTATTATTTCAGAATGCATAGAGATAACTTGCAGTCTAAGCGAAATGCCTGAATGGTTGTATCGCTTACTTTTTATTCGGTATTTTTTCCTTATATATTGGGGTTATATGTTATCTGTTAAGGGTTCAGTCCTAAACCGGATGACATGTATAGGTTCTGTTCTAAGCGCTATGGCCATTTTATACTTTCGGTATTCAAATGTATCATTGGAGCCATTCTTCTTTAATACTAATTGGAAGATCTGTCATTGGATTTGTTATATCTACTTTGTATGTTTTTTTCTATATATCATTCGATTCATATATGACTTTCGGTTTTTCCCTCAAACAATAAGACGACTCGTTGAGATAATGGGAAGACGTTCCTATGAGATATTTCTCTGGCAGATGGCTTATTTTTGCATAATGCACGGCTTCTTAGCGGAGTCTTTTTACAACAGATTAGGTTGGAAATGGGGAAACATGTGTCTTGTTGTATTCTCTCTTGTCATATGCACATTTCCTATTATATATGACGTAGTAAGAAAAAGAAACAGCCGCGAGCGGTAAGGCTCACGGCAGAAGAAAATCAAAAAGATTCACTTACTTCAAAAGATTTCTTTTTTCATTTACCTCCAATACTTGCATTTGCTGTATGGCGATTTGGTTCAATTTTATGAGTCTCTCGCCCTGAGGCATGCCCTCATTGATGAGCACGGCATTGATGTTTTCCATGTTCGAGAGACAGATGAGTTCGTTGATGGTGGCATAGTCGCGGATGTTTCCTCTTGAATCAGGGTTTGCCTCACGCCACTGCTTAGCAGTCATACCGAACAACGCCACGTTTAGCACATCTGCTTCCTCGGCATAGATGATACTTGCCTGAGCAGGTGTGACTTCAGTGGGAACAAGATGGCTTTTAATTGCATCTGTATGTATATGATAGTTTATCTTTGATAGTTCACGTTTTGCAGTCCATCCCAGCAACTTCTGCTCTTCTGCCTTAAGACGCTGGAATTCATCTATTAGATAAAGCTTAAAAGTGACGCTAATGGCTGTACCAAACTCAAATGCGATGTCCTTAAATGCATAGGTTCCACCATACCTTCCTTTTCGGACGATAATCCCAATGGCATTCGTTTTTTCTATCCATTCACTAACACTCATTACAAAGTTGGGCAGGCCAGCTTGCATTCTAAAGTGGTCAAATTCGACCACTTTAAAATTGGGATTATGTATCATTTCCCAAGTACCAAGAAACTCTATCGTATAGCGGGTACGTATCCAGTTCTTGATAATGTCGGCCGCACGGCTTTCGCTTTGCTTGCCATTTGCCATATCGGTGAGCGATATGTAATCCTGGGCTTTGTGCGACAGGATCGTAATCTCCGTATTTTGAACAATAATCTTTGCCATTTCTATTATTTATTTCTTCTCACTGCAAATTTACAAAATTAATCTGGTATTCAAAAGAATTTGCAAGAAAAAGAAAAGCCGCAAGCGGTAAGGCTCACGGCTGTGAAATTCATACTGTCAATTCCTTAGATTATTCCTCTATGGGGAAACCCTCTTCGGTTTCGTCCTTCACTTCTGCCTCTGGGGCATAGGTAGAATAGAAGGTTTCGTCGTTGGCCATATCATCGTCCTCGTTGTCGCGGCTCATGTCTCTTTCGTCCTCGTCCTCATCGTCCATAGCATTACGGATGACCTGCCCCTCCTCGTCGTAGTTCATGTCGCTGTTGCAGCGCAGTTTCATCAAGGGCTCCTTCTTCTTGGCAAAGATGGCTTCGGTCCATGAACCCTTTTCTATCTCAAGCACTTCGTAGCCCTGGGCTATCTTGCGTTCCATGGAACCACCCTTGACGTGCAGGCGACTGGTGGGGAGAAGCGTGGTGCTGACATCAAAACTCGACTCGATAATATCCTTGATGGAGAGAGGTATGGCATCCCAGCCGCTGCCGAAGTTGCGGTCGATGAGTTCCAACAGCATGGCAGCCGTGATGTGTTTCACATTTTCGTAACTGAGGTCGGTGATGCGCTTGATGTACTTTTTGCGGATGGCCACACAACCCTTGCGCGAACTGACACGAGCAAAAGTCTGCCAACCGCCCTTTTCGTACTTATCCTTGTCGCGCTCGTCCTGCGGATTGTAGTGTACCACATCAAATGAAAGGCGGATGGTGTTCAGAAGTTTTTCCTCCGAAGATGAGAAGCCCTCCTCGTCGCGCTCCTGTTCCCAGAGGCCTGCAATCTGCTCCTCATTCATGTTCCATACATTGTTTGAGTTCAGATCCAAGATAGACTCCAGCCCCAAGTCGGTGCGGCGAACCTTTTCCACCTTTTCTTCCTTCTTCTCTTTTTCTACTTTTCTTTTTGCCATAGCGTCAAATATGATTCGTATTATATCGCTTGCAAAGATAAGAAATAAAGTTAAAACGAAAAACCATTTTTAGTTTTTAATTTTCAATTTTTAATTTATTGTTGTATCTTTGCCGTATGAAATTATTTCCCTGCGCCAAAATAAACCTCGGGCTCTACGTTACCGAGCGCCGTGCAGACGGTTATCACAATCTCGAAACCGTGTTTTATCCCATACCGCTCTGCGACGAGTTGGAGGTGGAACTTGCTGAGCGCGATACGCTTTCCCTGCATGGCATCAGCGTGGAGGGCACGGTGGCAGACAATCTCGTAGTGAAGGCCGTGCGCCTGTTGCGCGATGCCGGATTCCCCGTGCCTCCGTTGCACATCCGACTGACCAAGCGCATTCCCTCTGGGGCTGGACTTGGCGGGGGCAGCAGCGACGCGGCTCACACGATGCTGGCCGTGCGCAATCTGTGTCATCTGTCCCTGGACAATCTGCAGATGCAGCAGATGCTCTCGCACTTGGGTGCCGATTGTCCCTTCTTTGTGGAGAGCCGTCCCGTGCTGGCCACAGGCATAGGCGACCAGTTTACGTCCATAGATCTTTCGTTGCGCGGGCTGTGGCTGTTGCTTGTCAAACCCGACGACTTTGTGTCCACGCGCGAAGCGTACAGCCGCGTGCGCCCTCGACAGCCGCAGCACGACCTGAGCAAAAGCATCATGCGCCCCATCGAAGAGTGGCGCGAACTCATTGCCAACGACTTTGAGGAAAGTGTATTCCCCCTCCACCCCACCATTGCACACATCAAGCAGTGCCTCTACGATGCAGGTGCCGCCTATGCAGCCATGTCGGGCAGCGGCAGCAGTGTCTTCGGCATCTTCCGTAGCCAACCCGAACCCGAACTGCTACATTCCTTTGCCCCCCACTTCGTATTTCCCTCACAACTTTAGGGATTTTCCTCCGTACCTTTAGGAGTTTTCCGTTTGCAGGCTCGCAAAGAGTTCATAACTTTGCAGCAACAAAAACCTCTAAAACGTACGACTATGAAAAAGAATCTCCTAACTCTGGCACTCGCACTCTTCGCCTCACTGACGATGAATGCAATGGATTACGAGACCGCTCGCGAGCGTGCTTACTATCTCACCGACAAAATGGCGTATGAACTCAACCTCAACGACCAGCAGTACAACGATGCCTTCGAAATCAACCTCGACTACCTGCTTTCGCTCAACACCGAGGCTGACCTTGAAGATGCGCGTTACCTCACCTACCGCAACGAAGACCTGCGCCACATCCTCTACGATTGGCAGTGGACTACCTTTGCTGCAGCCAGCTACCTTTTCCGCCCCGTTTGGTGGCTTAGCGGAGGCTGGTACTTCCCCATCTATCGCTACTATGCCCACGGCTACTACTTCTACAATCGTCCCAGCATCTTCTGGAACTATCGTGGCGGCCACGGACGCTTCTACTACTCGGGCGGCTTCTACCTCAACCGTCGCCCGCACTGGCAGGGCGGACTGCGCGGCATGCACCACCACATGGTAGGCCATCCGAACCCGGGCGGAGGGCGCTATGGACAGCCGGGCGGAGGTGTACACGACACACGCGGCAACTTCGGTCGCGGTCACGACGATGGGCGCAACCACAATGCAGGCGGCACACGTGGCTATCACTTCGAGCGCAATGGGAATCAGCATAATGGGAATCAGCATAATGGCAATCAGCATAATGGCAATGCAGACACCCGTCATGACAACGCCATCGGCAACCGCAACGGCAATGACCACCACTCAGATGCAACCCAAGGCGGCAGTTCCATGGGCAACCATCGCGACAGCAACATTGGTGGCAGTCGCCACAACGGCGACAGCGGATTCGGTACACGCTCCCACGATAGCGGCTCGCGCTCGGGTGGTTCCTCCCTTGGTGGTGGCTCCAGAAGTTCAGTTGGTGGCTCGCGATCAAGTGGCTCCTCCTTCAGCAGCTCTCGCAGTTCCATGAGTGGTTCGCGCTCGGGTGGATCTTCTTTCAGCGGCTCGCGCAGTTCCATGGGTGGCTCGCGCTCGGGTGGATCTTCTTTCAGCGGCTCGCGCAGTTCCATGAGTGGCTCGCGTTCCGGCGGCTTCTCCAGTGGCAGTCGCGGTGGAGGCAGCCACAGTAGCAGCAGCCGCGGAGGCAGTAGCCGCGGAGGCGGACGTCGCTAAAGAACGAGAGAGGAGACAACTTTACTACCTATATATTATATATAATGTATAATCAAGAAGGGCGACCGTTGATGGTCGCCCTTATCGTTTTTTCAGTTCTTGCCACAAGTGCCGAAAAAATAATAGTACCAATAACTCTTGCCATACGCCCGCCGACATTGGAAGTGACGCTCACGGGCAGAATCGAAGCGCAGAAGAGTCGACGTGCCGCAACGGAGCGAATCGAAACGCTGATAGTCGGCAAGGTATAAAGTGTCAGGCACAAGCAATGAATCGGCATCAAGGCGATGGAAATAGGACGAATCACGCTGCGCAAGGATTACCAACGCCTCGGCGTAATGGCGAGGGAGGGGAAGGGACAGCGTAGAGTCCTGTGCCAAGAGTTCGGCAAATTGGGGCAAACGACGCTGGAGCAGCAGCGCAGCAAGATGGTAGTCACGCACAGGTGAAACTGCATCGGTGTCGGCAACGGCAAAGAAGAGGTCGAGGGGCGTACGGTCGGTCTTGATGCGGTGAAGATGTCTGCCCACAAGTGGCGGCAGGGAATGGAAATACGCCGTATCGCCTTCCTGCGGCAACAGGGCATCGGTGCCCCAAGGCTGGGGATAGGAAAAGAGTTGGTCGGCGAGTTGTCCCGTCTGGCTCAGGGCAAGAGCAGTGAGCATGGAGAGTTGGCGTGGCGGGTGTTCCTCGTAGCGTGCCTGACGAAGTATGTCCGTCCACCTGCCTTCATCGGCAAGGCGAAGGGAGGCAAGGGTGCGATGGGTACGGATGTCGGTATTGGAAAGCGACACCGTGAGCACGGAGAAAAGCGCAAGCATGAGCGCATTGGGCCACGCGTAGGTCGGAAAGGTGGAACTCTCCTTGGTGGAATCACGGAAACTCCACCCTATATATAGGAGCAGGAGCCATAGGAGCAATACGACGGGAACCACCCACCAAGAGGGTCCCGAAGCGGTGTCGCCGACCTCTGGCATACGCCAATGACACTCCAAACCGAGCAGAAAGAAACTGGGCAACCAACTGACCGCCAACATACGTAACGGCAACCAACGGAGAAACCGATGGAGCAGGAGACCTAACGCCAAGAGCAACAAGGTGCTGAGAATGGCATAGAGTGTGGGGCGATAGAAAGTTACCCCATCGGACAATCGGAACTGAGCCTGCGCAAGTACGTCGCACTCCACCCACCTCAGAAACAGGTAGGAGAAGAGCCCAAAGTAAACAGCGCAATATCGCGGCAACCGCTGGGCTGTAGCTCGAACGTATGGACTGGCGTATTTCAGATTAATTGAAAATTGAAATAGTGAGAAGTGAGAAGTGAGAAGTGAGAAGAGAAATCCCTAATCTCTAAATGGTTATGGTTATCGTTTTGGTTTTGGTTAAGGTTAAGGTTATCGTTTTGGTTTTGGTTTTAGTTTTTAATTTAATTTATTGTTCTTCTACCCTACGCAGGACACAGGCAGAGCGGGCTGGCAGATAGAGTTTGAGCCAACCCTTGCCACTGCGGGCAAGGTCACGATCGAAGTTTGTGAAGTGGCGAAGGGTGTCGTCGTTGAGCCCGTTACCGCCATATCGCACATCGTCGGTATTGAGCACATAGTCGTAGGCTCCTTCCTTAACCATAAAGCCATATCCATCGTAACTGCGGAAGGGACTGAAGTTGAAGAAGAAAAGGAGGTCGCCACGCTGGAAAGCCAATACCTGGTCGCCATCGTCGTGCCAAATCTCAGTGACCGACGTGCGCTGAATGCCTGCCTTGCGGTTGAGGGCACGCAGCATGTGACGGTCGAAGTCGCCGAGATAGTGGTAACAGAGTTCCTTATTATCCACAAGGTTCCACTGACGACGGGCATACTTATGACTCCATCCGTTGCCTTCGCGCGGGAAGTCAATCCACTCGGGATGACCAAACTCATTACCCATGAAGTTGAGGTATCCACCATTGATGGTGGCGGCAGTGAGCAAGCGAATCATCTTGTGGAGGGCAATGCCTCGGTCAACACGGAAATTGGTGTCACCCTTCTTGAAATGCCAATACATATCCGAGTCAACGAGGCGGAAGATGATGGTCTTGTCGCCCACAAGTGCCTGGTCGTGGCTTTCGCAATAGGATATAGTCTTCTCGTCGGCACGGCGGTTCTTCACTTCCCAGAACATGGAGGAGGGTTTCCAATCCTCATCCTTGAGTTCCTTGATGGTCTTAATCCAATAATCGGGAATGTTCATGGCCATGCGATAATCGAAGCCATAGCCACCGTCCTTGAACGGGGCGGCAAGGCCTGGCATGCCACTGACTTCCTCTGCGATGGTGATGGCAGAATGATTGACCTGATGGATGACCTCGTTGGCAAGGGTCAGATAGCAAATGGCATTGTCGTCCTCGTGGCCATTGTAGTAATCGGCATAGCCCATGAAGGCCTCGCCGAGGCCGTGACTGTAGTAGAGCATAGAGGTGACACCATCGAAACGGAAACCATCGAAATGGTACTCCTCAAGCCAATACTTGCAATTGGAAAGCAGGAAATGAAGCACCTGATTCTTGCCATAGTCGAAGCATAGACTGTCCCAGGCGGGATGCTCGCGGCGGTCGCCAGGATAGAAATACTGGCATGGGTCGCCACAGAAGTTGCCAAGTCCCTCTACCTCATTCTTGACGGCGTGGCTGTGGACAATGTCCATAATGACAGCGACGCCAGCCTCGTGGGCTGCATCAATAAGTTCCTTCAATTCCTCGGGCGTACCAAAGCGTGAAGAGGCGGCAAAGAAACTGCTGACGTGATAGCCAAAACTGCCATAATAGGGATGTTCCTGAATGGCCATAATCTGGATGCAGTTATACCCGGCACGAATGACACGAGGCAGGACATTGTCCTTGAACTCGCGATAGGTACCTACCTTCTCTGCATCTTGTGCCATTCCGATGTGGCATTCGTAAATGAGAAGGGGATTAGTGTTGGGGCGGAACTTGCGCACCTTCCAGGCGTAAGAGGTCTCGGGAGCCCATACCTGAGCACTGAAAATCTTGGTTTCCTCGTCTTGCACCACTCGCGTTGCCCAAGCAGGAATGCGTTCACCTTCTCCCCCGTCCCAATGTACACGGAGTTTATAGAGGTCGCCATGCTTCATCGCGTCCTTTGGAAGACGTATTTCCCAATTCTCGCTGTGCTTGACGCGTTTTAGGGCATACTTTGGTCGTTCCTTCCACTTATTGAAATCGCCGACAAGGTAGATGGCGGTAGCATTGGGAGCCCACTCACGGAACACCCAACCCCCATCCGCCTCGCGATGGAGCCCAAAGTAAAGATGACCATCGGCAAAATCGCTCAACTTGACATTCCCACCCTGCGTCAGTTCGCGTATCTTATTGAGAGCCATTTGGTGGCGCCCTTCAATGGCTGGAGCGAAGTCTGCCAGATAGGCATCGTTGCGAATCAAGCGAAGCATCTGAGGCTGTTCGGCTTCAGCCTTCTTTGTCTTTTTGGTACTCTTTCCGGCTTTCTTGCCATTCTTCGTGCCCTTTGCGTTCTTCGTACTTTTAGCACTCTTCGCCGCACGAGCACTTGAGCTTTTCTTCTCCCTGCTTGGCATAGCCTTTTTTGTAGTAGTCATATCTTAGATGTAATTAGTTTTATTCTTGCTCAATATCGTGGAAATAAGTGGTCTTGCGAACCTGACCACCCTCACGAACGACAAAGGCTCCGTCTTTCATATCCTGATGGAACTCGCCTTCGTAGCGCACGCCGTTCTTGTCTTCAAGCACACCGTGTCCCTCCTTCATTCCCTCCTTGAAGGTGCCTTTGAACTTGTCACCGTCAACCTCTCGTAAAACGCCTTCGCCTTCCATCAGCCCATTCTTCCACATTCCTTCATAGGTATTGCCGTTGCTCCAGGTATATTTGCCGCGACCATCCTGCTTATTGGCTTTCCATTGTCCATAGTAGGAGGCTCCGTCCTTCCAGGTAAAGGTACCCATGCCATCCTGTTCACCACGCAGATAATGGCCCGTGTACTTATCGCCGTTGGCAAAGATGGAAATGCCTTCTCCCGTACGTTCGCCACCAGCATAGACACCCTCGAAGCGGTCGCCATTGGCATACTGATAAATGCCACGACCATGCGGAAGTCCGTTGGCCCAGTCGCCTGTATAGACGTCACCAGAAGAATAGGTGTAAGTTCCACGACCATGCATCTGGTTGTTGCGCCATTCGCCTTCATAGACATTACCATCGGCCCAATCGAACTTACCCTTGCCTTGTTTCTGGTCAGCCTGCCATGTGCCTGTGTAATACGCTCCGTTTGCATAGACATAAGTGCCTATGCCCTCACGCTTATCTTCTTTCCAATTGCCTGTGTACTTATCGCCGTTATAATAGAACATCGTGCCCGAACCTTGCTGATAATCGCGATACCAAAGGCCGACATATTTATTATTATTCTTGAAATAGTAAGTTCCATTGCCATGCTGATGGTCTTGAAGCCAGTCGCCTTCGTACTTCTCGCCATCGGTAAACTGAAATACGCCATATCCTTCGCGCTTGCCCTTAACATATTTACCCTGGTGCACATCGCCATTGCGGAAGGTGGTGGTTCCCGTTCCGTAAGGTTTGCCACGGAACATTTCGCCCTGATACACAGCACCGTCGGGGAATGTGTATGTACCGATGGTAATAGCTTGTGCCATAAGGTTGTTGACAGTTGATAATTGACAACTAACCAACAAGGCCAATACCAGGACTATCTGTTTCTTGTTCATTATTTTCATTTTCATGGATTCGATTTTGTTAAGAACTCCTCCGCTTTTCGAAGGTCGTCTGGCGTGTCAATGCCAATGGTTTCGACATTGGTTTCTCCAACGCGGATCACATATCCACGGTCAAGCCACCGAAGTTGCTCAAGACTCTCGGTTTTCTCCAATGTTGCCTGAGACAACTGTGTTATTTGACGAAGTGTTTCCACACGGTAGGCGTAGAGGCCGATATGTTTGTAGAAAGTATGATGCTGAAGCCACTCCCCCTCAGGTATTCCTCGCAGATAGGGAATCACACTGCGGCTGAAATAGAGAGCCCGACGGTCGTCACTTACCACAACTTTGGGAGAATTAGGATTATGCAAAGCGTCCAACCCATCTTCCACCGTAAAGGGTTTCACAAGTGTGGCTATTTGCGTGGAAGAATCGTTGAAGCAATCTTGCAGCGTACGAATTTGGCTGGGTTGGATAAAGGGTTCGTCGCCCTGCACATTGATGACGACATCAAACTCCCTTCCTATCTTCTGATAGGCTTCATAGCAACGATCTGTGCCGCTCTTGTGATCCTCGCGAGTCATCACGGCACGTCCGCCAAATGTTTCTACAGCATTAAAGATGCGTTCGTCATCGGTGGCCACTATCACATCGTCCAGCACCTGACACACTTGTTCATAGACCCGTTGGACAACGGGTTTACCCCCCAACATGGCCAAGGGCTTTGCAGGGAATCGCGTGGAAGCATATCTTGCTGGTATAATTGCTACGAAACGCATGTCTGATGTCAGATAGTTGATTTCAAATATGTTTAGCGAGTCAATAGTTCATCAAATCGTCTATTACAGCCCCTGTTCGCTCCTCGCCCACCATTTCTATAATTTCCTCACCTTCACCGTCATCAACAAATCCTCCGCCACACAGGTCAAACCCCACAGGGAAATGGAAAGTCTCGCTGGACTTATAGGGTAAACGTTCGTCGGCAAACACTTTTTTGAGGAACAGGGCACAAATGGGCAATGAGGCAGATGCACCTTGCCCATAGGCCATGCTATTGAAATGTATGTCGCGCTCTTCACCGCCTACCCAGGCACCGAAGCAAAGCGAGGGAGTGTAGCCCACAAACCAACCGTCGGAGTTGTCGTTGGTGGTTCCCGTCTTGCCGCCCATCTGGGCATTGATTCCATAGCGGAAACGCATGCGGCTACCTGTACCCCCATTCATCACACCTTGCATCAGGTCTATCATCTTGTAAGCAGCCGACTCGCTCAGCACCTCGCGAGTGTCGTTTTCGTCGCGCTCGTTCTTTCTTACTTGCAGGGAACTGACCTCGGCCAGCACATTGCCGTCAGCATCCGTAATCTTTGTCACGAAGACGGGTTGACAACGAGTGCCGCCCTTCGGGAAAGTAGTGTAGGCCGTCACCATCTCCAGCACACTCACCTCACAGGGGCCGAGCGATAGTGCCAGGGAAGGCATAATGTTGCGGCTCTTAATGCCGAACTTATGCAGGTATTTCACGAAGAGTACAGGATTGAGGGCATTGAGCAGATAGGCTGAAATCCAGTTATTACTTTGTGCCAATCCCCACTTCAGGGTCACCATTTCTCCATAGTGGGCACGGCTGCCGTTTCGGGGTGTCCAGTTACCATAGGTGCGCTGCTCGTTGGGAGCCAGGTCACAAGGTGTCCACCCATTGTCCATAGCCATTGCATAGAGGTAGGGCTTGATGGTAGAGCCCACCTGACGGCGCCCCTGACTGACCATATCATACTGGAAATGACCGTAATCCAAACCGCCGACATAGGCCTTTACGAATCCCCTGTTCACATCCATGCACATGAAGCCCGAACGCAAGAAGCCCTTGTAGTATTTGATAGAGTCCATAGGAGTCATCAGCGTATCGATGTCACCATGAGGCGAATAGACGGTCATCTCCATGGGGGTGTTGAAGGCCTTGTCAATATCGGCATCGCTGTACCCCTCGGCCTTCATCCGTATGTATCGGCCACTCTGATGCATTCCTCGCTGGAGGAGCCGAGCCACATCTTTCTCCGACACACTGGCTCCATAGGGAGCCTTCTTCGAACCCTTACGCTCCTTGTCGAAGGCGGGTTGCAGGGTGCCGATGACGTGTTCACGCATGGCCTCTTCGGCATAGACTTGCATACGGCTGTCAATGGTGGTATATATTTTCAGTCCGTCCTGATACAAATCATAGGCAACTCCCGTTTTCTTGTTGATGTTCTTGTTGCACCAACCATAGAGCGGGTCGTTGGCCCACGCCAATGAATCTTCGTAGAATTTCTGGTCTTGCCATGAGGCATAGTTGTCTCGGTTCGGTTTCTTGGCAGTGAGCATCGTGCGCAAAAACTCGCGCAAATAGGTGGCATGTCCGTCCTTATGGTCTTGCCGATGGAAGTCAAGTTCCAAGGGCAGAGCCTTGCACGAATCTGCTTCTTCACGCGTCAGCCACCCAGCCTTCGTCATTTGGTCCAGCACCACATCGCGGCGTCTTTGCGACCTTTCGGGTCTGCGCACGGGATTGAACAGCGACGGATTTTTACACATGCCCACGAGCACAGCACATTCGTTGGTCGTCAGGTTCTTGGGTTCCTTATTGAAATAAGTGCGAGCCGCGGTCTTGATGCCCACGGCATTGTGCAGGAAGTCGAAGTAATTGAGATACATCGTCAGAATTTCTTCCTTCGTATAGAAGCGCTCCAACTTCACGGCAATGACCCACTCGATGGGCTTCTGCATGGCGCGTTCCCAGATGCTGCCAGCCTTGGCGCTATAGAGTTGCTTGGCCAATTGCTGAGTAATGGTGCTGCCGCCGCCAGCCTGTTTCTGGCGCAAGATGACACGCTTCACCATAGCACGCACGACTGCGCGGAAGTCGATGCCGCTGTGCTCATAGAATCGCTCGTCCTCCGTGGCCACAAGTGCCTGTATGAGTTGAGGGGGCAATTCGTCGTAACTGACAAAAATGCGATTGGCACGGCTGTAACTCCAGGTACCCAGGAGCACGCCGTCGTCGGAAAAGACCTGACTGGCATACTTGTCCACTGGATTTTCAAGTTCCTGCAAGTCTGGCATATAGCCTATGCTTCCGTTCTCAATGAGCACAAACAGCGAGGCTATTCCAAGCACGATGGCTATGAAAAACACCCATAGGCTTATCATCAGTTTCTTTCGCATGTCACCTACAATATTTATTTAGAATGTGCAAAGTTACAAAATAATGTTGAATGTCGAAAGTTGAAAGTCAAAAAATTGCACCAAACGGCAACTATAGGGCTGAAAATGTTTGTGGTATGGGTAAAATGTAGTATATTTGATGCGAAATTCTCATACCCAATACATTTAAGTATGGAAAAACGCAGTTTGGTCACCATTGCCGACCACAGCAGAGAGAAAATCGAATACCTCATCCAGATGGCGCAAGAGTTTGAGCGCCACCCCAATCGTCGCCTCCTTGAGGGGCGCGTTGTCGCCACCCTGTTTTTTGAGCCCAGCACCCGCACCCGTCTCTCCTTCGAGACGTCTGCCAACCGTCTCGGAGCCCGTGTCATCGGGTTTGCCGACCCCAAGGTGACCAGCGGCACCAAGGGCGAGACGCTGAAGGACACCATTATGATGGTGTCCAACTATGCCGATATCATCGTCATGCGCCACTATCTGGAGGGGGCTGCCCGCTATGCCTCGGAGGTTGCCCCCGTGCCCATCGTCAACGCAGGAGATGGAGCCAACCAGCACCCCTCGCAGACGATGCTTGACCTCTATTCCATCTACAAGACACAAGGGCGGCTCGACGACCTCGACATCTATCTTGTGGGCGACCTGAAGTACGGGCGCACCGTCCACTCCATGCTGACGGCCATGCACCACTTCCGCCCCACCTTCCACTTCATTGCTCCCGAGGAACTGGCCATGCCTGAGATGTATAAGCAGTTCTGCCGCGACCACGACATCCGTTACGTGGAGCACACCGACTTCAACGCCGATGTCATCAGTGGGGCGGACATTCTCTACATGACGCGTGTCCAACGCGAACGTTTCACAGACCTCATGGAGTACGAGCGCGTGAAGGATCGCTATCTGCTGAAGCTGGATATGCTCTCCAAGGCTCGCCCAAACATGAAGATACTTCACCCGTTGCCTCGAGTCAACGAGATAGAATACAGCATCGACGAGGACCCGCACGCCTACTACTTCGAACAGGCTCGCAACGGTCTTTATGCCCGTCAGGCACTGCTTTGCGATGCGCTGGGCATCACGCTGGACGATGTCAGGAATGACAAGACGATTATTGAGAATTAGGTCGTCATTACGACATTTCGTTATAACGTTATAAGAAATATGAAAAAGAAGCAACTATTGGTGGCCGCCATCGAAAACGGCACCGTCATAGACCACATACCCGCCGAGAAACTCTTTGCCATCGTCAGACTACTCCGACTCGAACAGATGACCTCCGCCGTGACCATCGGCTACAACCTCGAAAGTCAGGAACTGGGCAGGAAGAGCATCATCAAGATGGCCGATAAATTCTTTACCGACGAGGAACTCAACCAACTGGCAGTCATCTGTCCCAATCTGACGCTCTGCATCATACGCGACTACGAAATCGTGGAGAAGCGCACCGTCTGCCTACCCAACGAACTGCGTGGCATCGTGCACTGCCCCAACCCCAAGTGCATCACCAACAACGAGCCCATGCGCACCCTCTTTCACAGCCACGACTGCGACACCATCAAATGCCACTACTGCAACACCGTCGTCCGGCTCAACGATGTGCAACTGATTAAATAGTGAGAAGTGAGAAGTGAGAAGTAAGAAGTAAGAAGGTAAAACCATTAATTATACATTTTTATTAGATTTATGGACAAAGTTGTATTTCAACTCATCGAGGCTGAACGCCAGCGCCAGACCCAAGGCATCGAGCTTATCGCCTCCGAAAACTACGTAAGCGACCAAGTGATGGAGGCCATGGGCTCCATACTTACCAACAAGTACGCCGAGGGCTACCCAGGCAAACGCTACTACGGCGGATGCCAGGTCGTTGACCAGGTGGAGCAACTGGCCATCGACCGCGTGTGCCAACTCTTCGGAGCAGAGTATGCCAACGTGCAGCCCCACTCGGGCGCACAGGCCAACGCCGCCGTCTTCCTCGCCGTGCTCAATCCTGGCGACACCTTCATGGGACTCAACCTCGACCACGGAGGCCACCTCTCCCACGGCTCGCACGTCAACACGAGCGGCATACTCTATCGCCCCGTCGGATACAACTTGAACAAGGAAACTGGCCGCGTAGATTACGACGAGATGGAGTGCCTCGCCCTGGAACACAAGCCACGCCTCATCGTCGGTGGCGGCTCCGCCTACAGCCGTGAGTGGGACTACAAGCGCATGCGCGAGATAGCCGACCGCGTAGGTGCCATACTGATGATAGACATGGCCCACCCCGCAGGCCTCATCGCTGCAGGACTGCTCGACAACCCCGTTCGCTACGCCCACATCGTCACCTCCACCACCCACAAGACCCTGCGCGGTCCGCGCGGCGGCATCATCCTCATGGGCAAGGACTTCCCCAACCCCTGGGGCAAGACCACCCCGAAAGGCGAGGTCAGGATGATGTCTGCCCTCCTGAACAGCGCTGTGTTCCCAGGCATTCAGGGCGGCCCGCTGGAGCACGTCATCGCAGCCAAGGCCGTAGCCTTCGGCGAGGCTCTGCAACCCGAGTTCAAGGCGTGGGCAAAGCAGGTACAGACCAACGCCAAGGTACTCGCCGACGAACTCATCAAACGCGGATTCCACATTGTCAGCGGAGGCACCGACAACCACTCCATGCTCGTTGACCTCCGCACGAAGTACCCCGACCTCACAGGCAAGGTGGCTGAGAAGGCTCTTGTCGAGGCTGACATCACGGTCAACAAGAACATGGTGCCTTTCGACACTCGTTCCGCCTTCCAAACCAGCGGCATACGCCTCGGCACGCCCGCCATCACCACGCGCGGTGCCAAGGAAGACCTCATGGTGAAGATTGCCGAACTCATTGAGCGCGTCCTGAACGACCCCGAGAACCCCGACAACATCGCCGCCGTGCGCACCGAAGTAAACGCCATGATGGAGAAGTACCCGCTCTTTGCCTATTGATTGGGTGGTGGGGGATGTCCAACACCCAAGATGCCTGTCCGCAACATGTAACGGGCAGGCATCTTGGTTTAAATGTCGAATCGCGACAGAGAATGACCGAAGGTCAGTAGGTTACATAGATGGTCTTTGTGACCTTGTCTGTACCATAGGAATACTTATTATTCAGCGTCAGCGACACGGTGTAGGTGCCAGGGGCGGAGTAGGTATGCCGAACGTTGAAATAGGTGCTGTGGGGAGAGCCTTCTCCAAAGTCCCACTCGAAGGACGAATAGTCACTGCTGTAGGCCACTGGAGTAAAGGTGACAGCCAGACCGTTCTGAGACACATCGAAGTCAGCGATGTGCAACACCGTGATGTCCTTCTGAGCAGTGTAGCCGTCCAAACTGGCCATCAGTGTGGACGTACCCACCGACTTGCCCTTCAGCGAGATGTGCTTACCTTGGTCGGCATAGCCACCGTAGTAACTGTCGGTGCCCACTTCTATATTATTATTAGAGGTTCTCCATACGACATAATTGCCCGACGTGTTGAAGTTCCACTCTGCCGTCAGACTTACAGAACGCCCCAAGCGCAGGGTATTCACGCCACTATTATCAACGAAACTGCCGATTGCCAACACGGGGGCGGGCTGCTCCACCTCGAACTCCTGCCCGCAGGCACCCATCATCAGTGCCACGGGAAGCAGAAAAAGATATCTCATTGTCTTCATATCACTTCTTTTTTAGGGGGTTCATTTGTTCTTGTTCAGTTTCACGCCAATGCGCATCACGATGGAGCCCGACCGCCCGTCGTGAGTCTCATGTATCCCGTTATATTGCCAAGAATCCATAAGTGCATCGCCCGAATATCGCGTAACGGTGCCTTCCCATTTGTAATTGGCAAATGTCAGGATGCCTTGTTGATAGGCTAGGTCGAGACTTACCCGGCGAGCAAACCAAAAGCGCACGCCCAGGTTGAAGCCCACATCACCCCGTTCGCCTCTTCTGTTATGTAAGGTAAGCGAGGGTTCGTGACTATAGCGCGGAGTCCAATTGTACTCATACGGGTCGTCCTTCAAATCATAGCAGAGATAAACGCCCACGTGGGGTTCTATCCATGTTTTCTTGTCCCGACCCGCTCCTACGCGATAACTATAGGTGAATGGGGAAATGAATACGCTGGGGGTCGTAAAGTTAGACTCCTGCCCCATCTGCTCATACTTCCAACCACGGGAGGTGAGGCCGACTTCCATACCCCATTGCGAACCGAACTGGTGCTCGCGCTTGAAGTTCTGCTCATAGCCAAAGGCTGCCTCATAGCCGAAGTTGAACTTGTAGTACTTATTCTCTGCGGTGTTCAGTTTTCCGCCACCTGCCAGGTAGAAGGTCTTTTCGAAGGGTGGCTTCTTTACTTTCGTGACTAACTTGCTGTGCGAGGTCACGATTTGGGCGTTGGCCACTGTCCCCACCAGGAACATGGCCAGCATTAAAAACATAATTCTTTGTTTCATATCTTCTCTCATTCTCTCATTCTCTCATTCTCTCATTTTCTCATTCTCTCATTTTCTCATTCTCTCATCTTCCCGGGTTATACACAGGCGTATACGTCTGCCCCACCTTGCGCGGGTCGGCACGCTCAATGTTCATCCACAAGACATCTTTCTCGTCCATCGTCTTCCAGTTGACAAAATTGGCCGTGAAACCTACGATGGTGACGGTGACGCCCTTCGAGACATCCTCCGTGCGGATGTTGAAGACGGGAGCCACGATGACATCGCAATTGTGCTTCTGCGACGACTTATAGACGGCATAGTTGCGCAGATTCTGTTTCTGCACCTCCGCAGGGTCTTTCTCATTAATCAGTGCCAGCATGTCCTCTGGCTTGATTTCCCACACATCGGTAATGCGTCCCTTTGCTTCGTCCACCTTCAGTTCCACAGTCAGGGGTTTCACGTAGGAGTTGGGCACGACATCGAAGGCACGTGCCTGAGCATCTTCAAACTTCACGGTTTTCTGAGCCGATGCTCCCAGGGCCGTTATGGCCATGGCTACAAAACACAGGATTTTTCTCATAGCATTATGTATTAAAAGGTTACAAATGGTCACAAAAGAAACTATGATTCGCGACAAAAGTACAAAAAAACCTTAAATTTACCCCCCCCAAACCGTTAAATTATGTTAAACAACAAGAAACACCTATGATTGACGCATGAAATGCACTCTTCTCCGTGCCCACGGCACACAGGGAAAAGCGGTAATAATTGAGAAAGACACGCAAGGAAAGCAAACGTTTATGGTTGAACGCTGACGCTTGTAACTTTATCCCTCTTCTAAGGTTAAGTTAACCTTCGGCTTTAGGTTAAGTTAACCTTCGGCTTTAGGTTAAGTTAACCTTCGGTTCCAGGTTAAGTTAACCTTCGGAACCAGGTTAAGTTAACCTTCAGGGGATGCTTCCAGGAGGGGGACAGAAAGGTTTATGTCTTCAGGGTACCGACAACCTGTAAGTACCCCATAATACTACACAGAAACCCGTGAATGACTCACGGGTTTCTTGCTTTACGGAAAGTTTCCTTTTGATTATTCCCTCTATTCCGCCTGTCCTGCCTGTGCCAGCGAATCGCGCAGAGCGGCAGCAGCGGCCTCTGCCTCGGCCTTTTGGCGCTCAAGCGAAGAGCGTAACATATCCGCCTGATCGACATAGTACCCCTCGGGATGGAGGGAAATGTACTGGCTGACGGACTCTATGGTACGCTGCTGACGGGCGTTCGCCCAATCAAGGGAGTCGAGTCGCGACTGCGCCACCTTGATGTAGGGGCTGGTGGGATGCTCCTGCACAAAGCGCTTCAACTCCTCACGCGTCCCGTTCTCCACCAGTTTCTGCCACTGGCTCTGTTGCTGACGGACTTCCTGATAGCGCGCACGCACCTCGTCGATGTGTCTGCTCTTGGGGAAACGTACAATGAAGTCCTCATAGAAATCTGGGTTGGAGCACTCTTGCAGCAATTCATAGGCACGCTGCTCGCGCTGCTGATCCGCCCTGTAGTCGTAGTAATAGAGGCCACCGATGCACAAAGCCAGAATTACCACCACCGCTATAAGCCAACGAGAGACGGAACGGCTGGCAGGCACCGCAACGGGCTCCTGCCTGACAGGCTCCTCCACGACTTCACCCGCATCTTCGATATGGTTTTCATCCTCGGGAGAAAGGTGGGAAGATAGGTTGTAATCGTCATCGTTGCATTGGGTAGTTTCCGGGGTAAGGCACTCCCCGCCTACCTCCACCGTAAAGGGGACTTCCTCCAGTTTCTTCAACTCGCGTTGAGCCTCTTCTTCTGCCCACACGGGGTCTATCGGTGCGCCACACTCGGGACAAGCCTTGGCCATCGAGGAGATATGATGGCGACACTCAGGGCATTTTATCATTGTCATGGTTTCATCTACTATTTTACCATTTGCCATTTGATACTACAAAAGTACAAATAATTTTCAATTTTCAATTCTCAATTCTCAATTTATTTGTATCTTTGTGCAAAATAAATCGAAAACACACATGAAAAAACTGACATGCGGCCTGCTGACGGCCATGATGCTCATGCTCTGCCTCCCCGCTTGCGCGGCACAGAAGACCGAGACCTTCTGCATTGGCGACAAGACTTTTCTGCTCAACGGCAAGCCCTTCGTGGTGAAGGCTGCCGAGGTGCACTATCCGCGCATCCCGCGCCCCTATTGGGAGCACCGCATACAGATGTGCAAGGCGTTGGGCATGAACGCCGTCTGCATCTACATCTTCTGGAACATCCATGAACAGCAAGAGGGACAATTCGACTTCACGGGCAACAGCGACGTGGCCGAGTTCTGCCGCTTGGCACAACGGAACGGCATGTACGTCATCGTGCGCCCTGGGCCTTACGTGTGCGCCGAATGGGAAATGGGCGGCCTGCCTTGGTGGCTCCTGAAGAAAAAGGACATACGCCTGCGCGAGCAAGACCCCTATTTCATGGAACGGGTGAAACTGTTCGAGCAGAAGGTGGGCGAACAGTTGGTTCCGCTGACACTGAAGAACGGCGGCCCCATCATCATGATACAGGTGGAGAACGAGTACGGATCCTACGGCGAAGACAAGCCCTACGTCAGTGAGATTCGCGACTGCCTGCGCGGCATCTACGGCGAGGACATGCCCCTGTTCCAATGCGACTGGTCCTCCAACTTCGAGAAGAACGGCCTCGACGACCTCATCTGGACGATGAACTTCGGCACGGGAGCCAACATCGACTCACAGTTCCGCCGCCTTGGCCAGTTGCGTCCCAATGCGCCCAAGATGTGCTCTGAGTTCTGGAGCGGCTGGTTCGACAAGTGGGGAGCCCGCCACGAGACACGCGGTGCCGACGATATGGTCAATGGTTTGGACGAAATGCTCTCCAAAGGCATCTCCTTCTCGCTCTACATGACCCACGGAGGCACTTCCTTCGGCCACTGGGCAGGTGCCAACTCGCCTGGCTTTGCGCCCGACGTGACCTCCTACGACTACGACGCCCCCATCAACGAATACGGACAGGCAACTCCTAAGTTCTGGAAACTGCGCGATATGATGCAGAAGTACGACGAAAGAGGTCTCCCCCTATTGGGGGAACGGAAGGGGGGCTTGCCTGCCGCCCCCAAGGCTCCGATGCCCGTCATCGAAGTGCCGAAGTTTGAATTGACGGAGTTCTCGTCGATACTGAACGGCACAGACCCCAAACTGATGATGCCCGTCAGCAAGGAAGGAGGACTGATGACCTTCGAGGAAATGGACATGGGATGGGGCTCAATGCTCTACATGACCACGCTGCCCGAAATCCCCGTGCAGAGCGTGCTGAAGGCTGAGTTCCACGACTATGCACAAGTGTTTGTCAACGGCAAGTTCGTGGGTGCTGCCGACCGTGTGAAGAACGAGAAGAACATCACCCTGCCTCCCGTGAAGAAGGGCGACGAACTGCAGATTCTGGTCGAGGGCATGGGTCGCATCAACTTCGGACGTGCCATCAAGGACTTCAAGGGCATTGTCTCGGACGTGGTCATCAGCGCCGAAGTCGACAATAACGAGGCGACGTGGAAGCCTCGCCAGTGGACAAAGATTTGCATCCCCGACGACTACCAGACGGCCAAGGATGCTTTTAACCAAAAAGAACTTTCAACTTTCAACTTTCAACTTTCAACTTCCCCTGGCTACTACCGCGGCTACTTCACGCTGAAGAAGGTGGGCGACACGTTCCTCAACTTCGAGACGTGGGGCAAGGGACAAGTCTATGTGAACGGTCATGCGATGGGGCGCATCTGGTCGATAGGTCCGCAGCAGACGCTCTACGTGCCTGGTTGCTGGTTGAAGAAAGGCCAGAATGAAGTCATCGTGCTTGATGTGGTTGGTCCTAAGGAGAAAGTTGTGTGGGGACAGAAGGAACCCGAACTGAACAAGTTGCAATTGGCTGGTCCTGTGACGCACCGCCTCGAAGGCCAGAACCTCGACCTCTCGGGCGAGAAGCCCGTGAAGGTGGGCACCTTCAAGCCCGGCAACGGATGGCAGGAAGTGCGCTTCGACCAGCCCGTCACGGGTCGTTACATCTGCATCGAGGCACTGAACAGCCATTGGAACCGCGAATACTGCTGCATTGCCGAGTGGTACATGCTCGACGAGACGGGGCAGCGCCTCAGCCGCGAATCGTGGCAAGTGGCCTACGCCGACGACGAGGACGTGACCTCAGGCAACAAGAACGCCGACAAGATTTTCGACCTCCAGGAGAGCACCTACTGGAGCACGAACCGCGGTGTGCAGTTCCCCCACACCGTCATCATCGACATGGGGCAGGACAAGACGATGAGCGGTTTCCAATATCTGCCACGCGCCGAGGAGGGAGCCCCAGAGGGCATCAAGGACTACCGCATCTACGTGAAGTCGGAGAGTTTTAAGTCTTGAAGATGAATTGGACGGGACTCATTATCGGCCTTGCCACATTCCTCTGCATCGGCATGTTCCATCCCTTGGTCATCAAGGCCGAATACCACTTCGGACGTCAGTGCTGGCCAGCGTTCCTGCTGGCGGGCATTGCCGCCCTTGTGACCTCCCTTTTCATTTGGAACACCTACGCGAGCATCATCCTCGGTGTCGTCGCATTCTCATGCTTTTGGAGCATTCTGGAGTTGCACCAGCAGCACCACAGGGTTCGCAAAGGTTGGTTTCCCATGAACCCAAAGCGCAAAGGGGAGTACGAGAAATAGAGATAATATATTTGCATATAACAGAAATATTTTCTACTTTTGCGACAACAAAAGCCAAGAAGAGATAATTTCGTTTTGCCTATGAGCAGATAAAACATAATTAAGACATATAGAAAGAAGCGTCCGCTTTAGTTCTTGTTTTCCTAAATCGCCAATTGAAGAAAACTGCAAGAGTAAAAGGCTCGGATGCTCACGCCAAGGCGTGGGCTTTTACTCGTTCAAAGCAGTTTGGTGTTTGGCGATACCAGGAAAACGTAGACGAAGGTAATTGTCCACGTTTTCTTTTTGTGTCTATCGTGAAACATGGAAACTTTTTATTCACTTAAATAATACGACTATGAAAAGATTTATCTTTCTTGTAGCAGCCATGCTGCTGAGTGTGGGCACTTTCGCCCAGAGTGGGAACAACGGTACGCCCCTGAAGGGCGATGTGAACGAAGACGGCGTTGTGAACCTTGCCGACGTGACGGCGCTGGTGAACTTGATACTAAACGGTGGCGGCGGAACGGCACAAACAACCACTTATTATTGGTATGTTGGACAGACAGATCCTTCGACAATGACTGAAATAGATCCTATTGTTACAGATACATCATCAACAGGATGGAGATTAATTGGAACAACTAAACCAACATCATCAACATATACATCATCTAATATGTTGTGGAATGGAATAGATAATCTAATTAGTTTTACTCGCGATTATTCATATATTGCAGTTCCATATACACCATTACAAATGTATGATGATGCAGGTGGTGATGGAATGTTCTACGCTATACAAAATAATGGGGATCCAAAAACAATTGATGGTGTTCAGTACTATATCTATAAATCAAATTATAAAACACTTGGATTTGGAATGAATATTTATAATAAATAAAATTAATATATAATTATGGGATATACAGATAATAATATAACATTTGAGTCATTTGACGGGAATATATTTCCTAGAATAAAAAAAGTAGGAAATAATCAAAATCAGAGCGCAAGTATTGATGATTTGTCAGATATTGCATCAGATAATGGTGGAAATTTACCAACAATTGTTAATGCACTTGAAATAGATTGGAATGATGCAGATTTGGGTGGTGCTGTTAGTGATTATGTGTTTGATAATAAATTTAGTGAAGGATTACAAGTTAATTTTATCAATACAACTGGTGATTTATTAAATGTAATTGCTCATTTACAAGCAGAGGTCACAATATTGTCCAATCTCGTAAAGGGATTATATAAAGCTTTAGGAGCAACTGCATAAATAACTTATTGAATAACAACTTAAACATCTTGTGCATATCTTATTTTTTGGAACGCTCCAAATGACATGGGGCTTAAAAGTAATTGTGTAATCAATAATAATCTATAAAATATGGAAAAGGGAGAACGACCTACTATTGATAAAGGAGCTGGTATGCCTCGCCATGACAGATATGCGGCAGCAATCAAGCAATGTGACGCGGCAATGCATCAGAACTTTTACATCGAAGCTATAGCCATTGAGGAAAGTCTGATTGCAGACCGTTTAGAAAGTCTAACCAATGAGATTACAAATGGTGGGTGGAGCTATAAGTCCGCAGGCAAACTTGCTCGGAACTTGCTGCAAGAGCTGCAACCATTTTTGAACGAAGAGTTGATTGGGAGAATCAAAGAGATTCAGAGATGGTGCAGACTGCGAAATGATGCAATACACTGCATGGCAAAGCTTTCCCCCACGTTGGATAGTTCCTTTGACGATGACTATGCCAAGCTACAGACAGTAGCAGAAGAGGGCAAGAAGGTATTCAGAGGAATAGACAATGCAATTCGTAAATATAGAAAAACAAAGTCATAATGCAAAGCAGCTCACGATGGGCAAACGCCGAATCGCTCTCTGACATACCGGGACAGACGGATATATTTCCTGTTTTCGCCATTGGGACACCCAAGATTTCAGGCACCACCCTTGACGAGGTCGCACAGTGCCCGCTGTTCATCACTCATCCCCAGTATCACCCTCTGGGACAAGGACGACTTTGGTGAGACATAGCTGATGGCATACATGGTCTTCGTCAGTTCCTGTGCCCGATGCACAGTGATGTCGCTCTTTGCCGCTTTGAGGATTCTCTCCAGTTCCAATAATATGGTATAGGCTGTGAAGCAGATACATATGTG
>FLNZ01005220.1_pt1 | contig 62030 bp, 49 predicted proteins | sample 1140391 | NCBI WGS metagenome assembly FLNZ01 (sample SAMEA3878171, study PRJEB12797) | bioreactor metagenome | biome: Moose rumen | place: Sweden | collected 2011-10 | reverse complement strand
GCGGTGGACGTGGCGGCGGTTTCGGCGGCGGTGGACGCTTCTGATACGGATGTTTTTGGCACGGTATTTGCTTTATACTATAGAAAGAACAAGAGTTAACAATAGTATAAAATGCAAAAAGGTAACATCGGGGTTACTACTGAGAACATCTTCCCCGTCATCAAAAAGTTTCTCTACAGTGACCATGAGATTTTCCTGCGCGAGATGGTGTCGAATGCCGTTGACGCTACGCAGAAACTGAAGACGCTGGCTCAGCAGGGAGAATTCAAGGGCGAACTCGGCGACCTTACTGTTCGTGTTGCGTTGGACGCCGATAAGGGCACAATCACCATCTCCGACCGCGGTATAGGTATGACCGAGGAGGAAATCGACAAGTACATCAACCAGATAGCCTTCTCGGGCGTCAACGACTTCCTTGAGAAATACAAGGACAATGCCAACAACATCATAGGCCACTTCGGACTGGGCTTCTACTCCTCTTTCATGGTATCGAAGAAAGTGGAGATAGTCACAAGAAGTTACAGGGAGGGCGCTACGGCAGAAAGGTGGAGTTGCGACGGCAGCCCAGCCTACGAAATAGACGAGGCCGAGAAGTCCGACCGCGGCTCTGACATCATCCTCTACATTGACGACGACTGCAAGGAGTTTCTTGAGAAGGAGCGCCTGCAGCAGTTGCTCACCAAGTACTGCAAGTTCATGGCCGTGCCAGTGGCTTTCGGCAAGAAGCAGGAGTGGTCGAGCGACGAGAAAAAGATGGTCGACACCCAGGAGGACAACATAATCAACAGCGTGGAGCCTTTGTGGACCAAGGCGCCGTCAAGTCTGAAGGACGAAGACTATAAGTCGTTCTACCGTACGCTCTATCCTATGAGCGATGAGCCGATGTTCTGGATTCATCTTAACGTCGACTATCCTTTCAACCTCACCGGAATTCTTTATTTCCCGCGCATCAAGTCGAACATTGACTTGCAGCGCAACAAGATCCAACTTTATTGCAACCAGGTGTTTGTCACCGACCAGGTGGAGGGCATCGTGCCTGAGTTCCTGACGCTGCTTCATGGTGTCATCGACTCGCCCGATATCCCTCTTAACGTGTCGCGCTCCTATTTGCAGAGCGACCGTGAGGTTAAGAAGATTTCCACCTACATCACTAAGAAAGTTGCCGACCGTCTGCAATCGATTTTCAAGGACGACCGCAAGCAGTACGAGGAGAAATGGGACGATCTGAAACTCTTCATCAACTACGGCATGCTTAGTGAGGAGAGTTTCTACGACCGCGCCAAGGATTTCGCATTGCTTAAGGATGTTGAGGGAAAATATTTCACCTTTGAGGAATATCGCACGCTCATCGAGGCATCGCAGAAGGACAAGGACGACACTCTGGTATACCTCTACGCTACCGACCGCGAAGAGCAGTATTCTTATATAAAGTCTGCCCAGGACAAGGGCTATTCTGTGCTGCTGCTTGACGGCCAACTTGACGTACCTGCCATTCAGATGCTGGAACAGAAGTTCGAGAAGTCGCGCTTTACTCGTGTTGACAGTGATGTCATCGACCGTCTTATCGTCAAGGACGATGCACCGAAGACATCGCTTAGCGACGAGGAGACTGCCAATCTGTCATCGGTTTTCCGCTCGCAGATGCCTAAGATGGACAAGACGGAGTTTGTGGTAGAGGTTCAGTCGCTTGGCGAGCAGCAGCGTCCTGTGGTGATAACCCAGAACGAATGGATGCGCCGCATGAAGGAGATGAGCCGTTTCCAGCAGGGCATGAATTTCTACGGACAGATGCCCGACACGCTCAATCTCGTTCTTAACGCTGACCACAGACTGGTCAAGGATATTCTGTCAACTCTCAACTCTCAACTGTCAACAGAACTCCAGCCCATCGATGCTGAACTGAAGGGACTGGAGGCCCGCCTGGCAGCAATCCGCCAGGCTCAGGAGAAGAAAAAGGCTGATGAACTCACTCAAGAAGAGAAAGACGAGAAGTCGAACACAGAGAAATCCATACAAGAACAGAAGGACAAGCGTGAGCAGGTGCTTGCAGGATATGCTGCTGGCAATGACGTTGTGCACCAACTCATCGACATTGCACTCCTACAGAACGGACTGCTGAAGGGAGAGGCCTTGGAGCGCTTCCTGCAGCGTAGCGTAGACATGATATGAAACATTTCCCGGTCATTGTCGCAGTATTGATGCTGTTGGCGGGATGCGGGCAGTCGTACGAAGAGACGAAGCGCATCACCCGTCAGCAGCAGCGCGAGGCCCTGCGACGCGACTCTGCTGCATTCAAGGTGGCACTGATGCCGACACTCGACGGACTGCCGTTGTGGGTGGCACAGCAGTACCATCTTTTTGACAACGTTGGCGCAGAAGTGAGGCTGAAGCGATACTCATCGCAGATGGATTGTGACACGGCGCTGCTGCGCGGCAGAGTGGAAGGCACGGTGACCGATCTCGTGCGTGCTGCGCAGATGGAGAAGCAGATGAGCATCCAACTGGCTGCTGCCACTGGAGCCTACTGGCAACTCTTTGTCAATCACAATGCACGCATTCGTCAACTGAAACAACTCGACGACAAGATGGTGGCAATGACACGCTTCTCGGTGACCGACCAACTCTGCGATGTTGTAACTGACACGGCAGGAATAGACAAGGAACGCCTGTACCGTGTGCAGATAAACGATGTAGGCATACGCTTGAGCATGGTGCTCAACAACGAGATCGACGCCCTCTTCCTTACGGAACCGCAAGCCACGATAGCGCGGCAGCACGGTCATACGTTGCTTCTTGACAGCCGTCGGATGGACTACAGACCGGGAGCGCTTGTGTTTAACGGCGAGGAAATGAAGCGGCCAAAGCGGAAGCAGCAACGAGAACGCTTCCTGAAAGCCTACAATCAGGCCTGCGACTCTATCGACAAGTATGGGTTGCGCCATTTTAGCAGGCTCATTGCGCAACAGTGCGAAATACCAGTGGAAGTGGCCGACTCACTGCCTGACAACATTGTGTTCCCACATGCCGGCAGACCGCGCCAACAGGATATTGACAAGGCGCGGAAATGGCTCGACGGCAAGTAGATTTAATAGTCTGTCTTCGGAAGTCAAGACGTATTGATAATAAAAAATGGATAGCAACTCCCCATTATACAGAGTCTGGACAGAACTGAAGGTTGCCGACGTGGGGCAGGCCATCAGCGAGATGGAAACCTATCTGTCGGCATGGCCGCAGCCACAGACAACGGAGCGCCTGCAGGAGGTCAAGGCCGACTATGCCCTGATGACCGATTACTGGCGGCGCGGAGCCGACGACCCTCATCTCGATGAGAACTACACTCAACTGCTACAGCGCGTGTATGTCATTTTTGCCAATGTAGCAGTACACCTGCATATACAAAACTCATCTTTCCTCTCCTCTGCCTACAGCAGCGCACGGCGTAGCAGGCAGAGTTGGGCTCTCAGCGACATACGCTCAGGGCTGGAAACCTTTGTGGCTGACGTGGCAATGCTCGAACTGGAGCCTTGGGAGCAGCGCGAACAAAAGAGCCAGTCGCTATATGACGACCACCAGCGCCAGATGAATGCACTCTTCTGTTTCATACTCACATCGCGCATGTGGAGCAACGGTGTAGGGCGCGACTTCGAGGCCATGCTCCTCTCGCCTACGGTAGATGTCAACGATCAGCAACTCATAATCTCTGCGGTCATGCTCTCGTTGATGGGGCAGTTTGACATTGTCAAGTTCCGCCTTCTTACGCGCGTGTACATGCAGGCCACCGACGAGAAGGTGCGGCAGCGTGCACTCGTTGGATGGGTGTTAGGGCTTAACTCTGACTTGCTCGCCGTCTATCCTGAGCAGCGCCAATTGACAGAGCAACTGACGGCCTCTGCAGAGGTGTGCCAGGAACTTACCGAACTGCAGATGCAACTCGTCTTCTGCCTAAATGCAGAAAAGGATACCAATACCATACAGAAGGAGATAATGCCCGACTTGCTGAAGTCGGGCGACTTCCGTATCAGCGAGCACGGAATAGAGGAAGTAGAGGAGGACCCGATGGAAGAGATGCTCAATCCCGATGCTTCCGAACAGCGCATGCAGCGCGTGGAGGCCTCGTTTGAGCGGATGAAGGAGATGCAGCAGCAGGGAGCCGACATTTACTTCGGCGGTTTCTCGCAGATGAAGCGCTTCTCGTTCTTTAATGATGTTGCCAACTGGTTTGTTCCTTTCTTTATGAAGCATCCGGGCATACGCAGACAGACAGAGCAGTTGCATGGTAACCGCTTCATTGAGAAGATGACCGAGGTGGGACCTTTCTGCAACAGCGACAAGTATTCGCTCGTAATGGCAATGCAGATGGTGATGGACAGGCTGCCGGAGAAAGTGCGCGAAATGCTGAAGCGTGGCGAAGCAACAATGGGCGGCGAGGTGGAACACGAGGAGTTGCTCTCGGCAGCATATCTGCGTCGCTCGTATCTGATGGACCTCTACCGCTTCTTCCGACTGTTCCCATATCGCGGCGAACTGCCCAACCCCTTTGCGTCGGGTAGTGGCGAACTGGCAGGATGCGACTTCTTCAGTTCACCCCTGCTTGCAGGCACTCCTATAGAAGGCTATAAGGATCAGGTGGTGCGTCTGCTGCGTCGCCGCCACATGCTACAGAGCATGCAGATACTGCTCGACAGTTACGACGAGGCACATCGCGGCGTCGACTACTTCATTTGGAACGGACAGTATGAGCAGGCTCTGGCTCTTGAATCCGACAACAGCAAGGCGTTGCAGGGACTGGCGCGTCAGGAGTATGCGCTGGGAAAATATCAGGAGGCTATATCGCATTATGACGAACTGTTGGAGCGATATCCCGAGCGCCTGCAGTTTATGCTCTACAAGGCTATCTGCCTGCTCCATCTGACTCGTTATGACGAGGCGCTCCACGTGTTGTACGAAATAAACTACAAGCATCCCGACGACAGAGCAACGCAGAGCGTGTTGGCATGGACACTTGTTTGCAGTGGGCGTATGGAACAGGCTCTGAAGACGTATGAGCAACTTATGGGTGATAAATGTCCTGACGGCGACAACGACTGGCAGAACTATGGTTACTGCCTATGGCTGGCAGGCCGCACCGACGAGGCTGCCGAGGCTTTCCGCAAATTCTATAAGTTCTATGCTGACGACCGCCTGACGGGATTTCCCACAGAACGTACGCTCCTTGAGGCTCATGGTATAACCGACACTCAGGTGAAACTGATGCGCTCGCTTATACTTGCGTGTTGATAATTTCCTGAAATTGAATTGCTCACAAAACGAAGGAAAGCAGGTGGGCAAGCCATCCACGACATTTCTGCCATGGAGTGCGAAAGGCATTCCACGACTCATCGGTCAGCCGTATGCTATGTGTGCAGTCGCTGCGGAACATGGCATCGAGTTGACTTGTTGTAGCGCTGTCGAGAATGACGGCATTCTCCTCAAAGTCGCATTTCAGACTGCGCGCGTCGAGATTGGTGCTGCCAATGGTGCAGTAACTGCCGTCGACTGTCATAATCTTTGAGTGGTGGAAGCCGGGTTCGTAGAGCCAGACCATGGCGCCGCGGCGCATGAGTTTGTGGGCCTGATAGTAGCCGCAGTCGGGGGTTAAAGGAATATCGCTGCGCGCCGACTGCATGATTTCAACCTTCACACCTCTTTTAATAGCGCGCGTGAGCGCGCGCGTGAGTTTTGGCGTGAGTGTGAAGTAGGGGTTTATAATCTTGATAGAGTCTTGAGCGGTGTTGATGGCCGCCAGATAGAACTGACGCATGATGCGTGGAGTGACATGCGGCTCACGATTGATGATGCCAATCATCTTGCTGCCCGACGTGGCGGTAGTGTCGGGACGCAGACTGGAAAAATCGGTCAGCGTGCCGCCACGATAGTATTGCGCTCCGCTCACATTATCGCCAGTGGTGCGGTTCCATATGCGCAGAAAGATGCGCTGCAGTTCGTTGACGGCATCGCCCTCTATGCGGCAGTGCATGTCGCGCCATTCGCCGACTTGTTCTGTGCCGTTGATGTAGTAGTCGGCAACGTTCATGCCGCCTGTGTAGGCCACATTGCCGTCTATAACTACGATCTTTCTGTGGTCGCGCCCGAAGATGTGGTTAACCCATGGGAAGCGTATCGGGTCGTATTCCACTATTTCTATGCCTGCGCTGCGTAGCGATTTAAGGTGGCGCTTCAGCAGCGGTCTGTTGTTTGAGTCATTGCCGAAGCCGTCGAATATGGCGCGCACCTCAACGCCCTCGCTGCGCTTGGTGCGCAGCAGGTCGAAGAGTCTGGCTGCTATGGAGTCGTTGCGGAAGTTGAAGTATTCCAGATGGATGCTGCTGCGTGCCTGACTGATGGCGCAGAACATGTCGTCGAATTTCTGCTGTCCCGACATGAGCAGCACTACGCTGTTGTCATGGCTAAAGCGTACGCCATGCCCGCGCAGCGTGCTGGCTATAAGCGAGTCGCTGCGCTGGGCGGTGGAGGAGAGCGAGAAGAGGACTAAAGCGAAGAGTGCGATGCGTCGACACATGGCTCTACTGCTTCTTGTACTTCAACCGATACTCCAGAGGAGTCATGCCAAATTTCTCCTTGAAGATATTGATGAAGTTCTCGGCTGTCATAAATCCTATGTTGATAGCCAGTTCACTCATGTTGATATTTGTCTTGCTCAGCAGCGTGCAGGCATGCTTCAGACGTATCTCGCGAACAATTTCCGCAGGTGTTTTAGTGGTGATGTTGCGTATCTTGTGGAAGAACGGCACGCGGCCCATTCCCATGGCTGTTGCCATTTCCTCAAGACTTATCTGTCCGCGACTCATGTTCTGCAATACATACTGCTCCACGTTGCGCATCAGTTGCTGGTCCATGGCATTGCTCATGGAGTAGTCGCCGATGGTCTGGCCTTCGCCGTAGTATTCGGCGAGCATGTTCTGCTTTTGTTCTGCAGGAGCATTCTTCACGGTTTCCGTAGATGCTTCGAGTGCCTTTACTGGCGTATCTTCCTGAGCAGGAGCGTCTTCGTAGTTTATCGTTGCCGTTGTCATGCTGGCGTTATGTCCCTCCAGCATGCGTGTCTCCCTGCCTTCTATAACGTTCTGGTCGATATCTATCGGCCCGAGGCCCATGAGTTTGTTGAAGCGCATCACAGCCTCCTGCACATTGAACGGCTTTGCAAGATAGTCGTCGGCGGCGAGCGTGATGTTCATTTCCGTCATGTCCTGATGAGACAGCACGGTATCTGTCATCAGCACAAACTTTATCTTGTCGGTGCGTGGGTTCATCTTCAACTGGTTGCAGAGTTCGCTACCGGTCATTGTACCCATCTCCTGCTTGCATACCACGAGGTCGGCCTGTATGGCTTCGATGTCGGGAATGGCCACTTTTATGTCGTCGTAGACATGGAAATCGTATACTGCTCTCAGATGTGCGCTCATAAAGTTCAGGAATTCGCGGTTGCTGTCTATGAACACAACACCGAATTTCTTGGTCTTCTGGTCGAGTTTGAGAGGTTTGATATCTGCAGTGAGTTCGCTGCTGGCAGATGCCGGCAGTGCCACTTCGCCCTTGTCGTTGAGTTCCATGCGGTCGTTGATGGTCGAAACAGCCTTGGCCTCGGGATTGTCGAGTGTCATCTGCATCTCTGAGATGCGTGTTATGACCTGTAGCATCTGGAAGTGGAGCGAGTTGAGTTGCTCGCGTCCCTCCATGCTTTGCTCCTTCTCGGCCAACGCACCTATTATCGACGTCATGCGTGCCATTGGCTGTCGCAGTTCGTCGCTGGTCAGTTTGATTTCTTCTCGTTGGCGTTTCAGTTCTTCAATGACATTGCGCTTGCGGCGTACGATGTTGGCAAACTTCTTCAATCCGTATCTCCATACGATGAGAGTCATGGTGGCAATAATGACGTAGATGGTGAGCATCCACCATGAGAGCCACCAAGGCCGCTCAATGGTTATCTCCAACTGGCGTTCCTGATTGCTGACGGCGCCGTCGGCGCTCATTGCCTTTACGTGGAGCGTATATGTGCCGCTGCCAAGATGGTTGAACCTTACTCCATGAAGCAGGGCATCGCCGTTCTGCCAGTCTTCCTCAAGCCCCTCCATCCAGTACATAAACTGCAGGCGCTCGCCTTGGTTGTAGTTGCCTGCTGCAAACTTTATGGTGAAACTGTTCTGCTTGTTCTTCAGTTCTATATGGCTGCTTTCGTTGAGAGCCTGTGTCAGAATGACATTGCCCTCGTATTCGTGGCCGACCTGTACTTCCTGTTCTCCGAGGAAAAGTTGCGTGAGCATCACTCTTGGCAGCGATTCCTGGTCGTCGTGGCTTCCTGTGCGTACCCAGTTGATGCCGTAGAGACCGCCAAAGAGCACTGTTCCGTCCTGCTTGGTAAGGATAGAGCCGTTGTTGAATTCATTGCTCTGCAGTCCGTCGCTGGTGTCATAGTTGTAGAGACCATAGGTGAACGTGCCGTCTTCATGGTTGCGTTGAACCACTACGCGGCTCACTCCGTTGCTTGTCGTAATCCACATGTTGTGGTGCTTGTCTTCTGCAATGCCGCAGATGGAGTTATTGCACAGACCCTGCTTCTCTGTAATATAGTTGAGCGAGTCGTTCACCAGATTGAGAATGTTAAGGCCTTCACGTGTGCCAACCCATATCAGTCCACGCGAGTCTTCGTACACCTGCGTTATGTAGTTGTTGGTGAAGCCTTTCATGTTGGTGGTGTTACCAGTAAGGGTTGTCTTCTCGCGTGTAGAGAGGTTTAGAATGAGCAGTCCCTCGCTCGTACCGACGAGCAGGTTGTTGTTCTTTGCGTAGAAAAGGGCCGTGACATTGTTGGTGTTGAGCATGCCGTTCTCGCGAGTGTATGCGGAGAAGGTGTTCATGCGTGGGTTGTACACTTGAAGTCCGCCGTTGGTGGCCACCCAAAGATTGCCAGTCTTGTCGCTTGCAAGGGCATTAACGCGGTCGTCCATCAGCGTCTTCATGCTGTCTCTCGTTGTAGAGTAGATAGTGCTTGTCCCGTTCTTTATCCTGGTCAGTCCATTTTGCCGTGAACCTACCCATAGGCTTCCGTCGCCCGTCGCGGTCATGCACGACACGGTAATGGAAGCCAGCGGACCGTCGTATCCGAGCACTCCGTGTTTGCTCGTGCCGTACCATACTGTTCCATTGTTGTCCTGTGCCATGGCAGTGATGTCGCCATTGTGGGAGGCTTGGAATTTATATATGTTGTCACCATAGAAAGCCACTCCCGATTTTTCTGTTCCTACCCACAGCAGGTCGGTGTCGTCAATGTATACGCTCTGTATGCTGACAACCTCGTCGCTGTTGGTCTGCAGGTCGTTGGAGTTTCGCGGCTGTACGGTTTCCATTTCATGTGTGTTAACATTCACGCGGAGCAGTCCGTGGCGTATCGTGCCTATCCAGATGTTGCCGCTGCGGTCGCCTGCAATGCCGGTCACTCCGAAGTCGGCGCTGACACCCGTCATGCCAAGTGGATTGCCGATGGTAGTGTCCCATTCGTTGGTAGCCTTGTTGTAGAACATCAGTGTGCCTTGTCCGTAAAGCCAGATGTTGTCCATCTGGTCGGCAAAGGCTCGCAGCGAGTTGGTCTTGCGCAGCCTGTTCTTGGCTACGAGATCGGTGGCCCAGACGGTGTGTTGCTGGTGCATCACGTCGCAGCACACCAGTCTGCCGTCGTCATATACTATCACCGCGCCATCGCGGCACTCGCTGATATAGCAGATGTTGCCTTGGGGCACGCCATGCGCATCGTTGGTATATCCGAACTCAAAGAGCAGTTGCTGTTGCATGTTGTATGCCACGACTCCTTTGTTGGGAATTGAGGCCCACAGGTTTTTGTGCCTGTCGATATACACCACGTTGGGCTGTCCTTCGATGCCCATTCTGGCATAGACCTGCTTCATGTCGCGCTCAAAGGTCTCTGTCTGAGGGTGATAGATGCAGTAGCCGGCAGAAGTGCAAATCCAAAGGTTGCCGTCGAGCGACTCCTGAATGCTCTGTATGTAACTGTCGGGAAGCGACAGTCCGTCTTGCGAGTTACACTGGAAGTTGCGGAAAGTATATCCGTCGTATCTGTAGAGTCCTGCAGGGGTTCCAAACCATACGTATCCTCTTGTGTCCTTCAGTATACAGTTTATCTGACTACTCGTCAGCCCGTTGCGGGTGTCGAGAGTCTTGAACATGTATACAGCGGCTGCTGCAACCGGCAGCAGTAGCATGATAGCAATGAGAGCCTTCTTGAGTCTGTTCATATAGTTGAGCGCGTGATATTTAGTCATTGTTAGATGGCACAAGCGTAACTGTCGACGATACCCAGCAGACGGTTGTCGCTGTCGGTAACCAGTACGCTGTGTATCTTGTGCTTGTTCATTATTTTCTGAATGTCGGAAATCTTTGTTGTAAGAGCCACTCGCTTGGGTTGCTTTGTCATTATGTCGGCAACGGTATGGTTGAAGAATTCTGCCTGCCATTTTTCCATGGCTCGGCGAATGTCGCCGTCGGTGATAAGACCTGCTATCTGGCCGTCGCTGATTGCTACGCCGAGTCCGAGTTTTCCCTTGCTGACCAAGATGATGGCTTCGCCAAGGTGCATCTCCGGTGGCATGATTGGCAGGTTTTCTGTCTGCATTACATCCTGTGCTGTGGTGAGCAGTCGCTTGCCAAGTTCTCCTCCGGGATGGAACTGTGCAAAGTCCTGTGGCTGGAAGTTTCGCTCTTCCATTAGCGCAATAGCCAGTGCGTCGCCCATTACGAGTGTTGCCGTGGTGGAACTTGTTGGTGCGAGATTAAGCGGACATGCCTCTTTCTCCACGCCTACGTTAAGGTGGCATGTGGAGTATTTTGCCAACAATGATTGTGGATTGCCTGTCATGGCAATTATGGGTATCTGCATGTGAAGCACCATCGGTATGAAGCGCAGCAATTCGTCGGTCTGTCCCGAGTTGGATATTGCTATCACTATGTCGTCGTGGGCCATCACTCCCAAGTCGCCATGAAACACGTCAAGCGGATTGATGAAGAATGAAGGTGTGCCGATAGATGACAGGGTGGCGGCTATCTTGGCTCCTATGTGTCCGCTTTTTCCTACTCCTGTCACTATTACTTTTCCCCGGCATAGCATTATGAGTTCCACTGCTTTGTCGAACTCTTGGTCCATCTTGGGTATCAAGTCGAGCACGGCTTGTGCTTCGTCTTTGATACATTGTATGGCGTATTCTCTGATTGTCATTTTGTGGTTCCTGCTTTTCTCTTATTTGCACAACTGTGTCATGAGGTTCTCGAGTTTGTCCAGTTCGAGCATGTTTGCTGCGTCGCTGAGTCCTTCATCGGGTGATGGGTGAACTTCAAAGAACCATCCGTTGGCACCGAAAGCCTTTGCCGCCAACGCCATCTGCGGCACGAAGCGGCGGTCGCCGCCGGTCTTGCCGTCGGCGCCTCCAGGGCGCTGCACGCTGTGTGTGCAGTCCATAATTACTGTGTCGGTGATTTGCAACATGTCGGGAATGTTCCGGAAGTCAACAACCAAATTGTTGTATCCCATCATGTTGCCTCTCTCTGTGAGCCACACCTGTTTTGCTCCTGCGTCGCGCGCTTTCTCTACAGGGTATTTCATGTCCTGTCCTGAGAGAAACTGTGCTTTCTTGATGTTTACCGTGCGGCCTGTGTGCGCTGCTGCTACGAGCAAGTCGGTTTGCCGGCATAGGAAAGCAGGTATCTGTATGATGTCAACTACTTCTCCTGCCAAGGGAGCCTGCCATGCTTCATGTATGTCTGTGAGCAGGCGCAAGCCGTATTTCGACTTTATGTCGGCAAGCATTTGCAGACCTTTCTCTATGCCAGGTCCGCGAAAAGAGCGTATTGAGGTGCGGTTTGCTTTATCGAATGATGCTTTGAAAATAATGTCAATGCCCAATTTCTGGTTGATATCAACCAACTTGGCTGCTACAATATCAAGCAGTTCTGCCGATTCTATCACGCACGGGCCTGCGATAAAAGTCTTGTCCATTTTCTCTTCGGCGTCTTAGTGTCTATTACCGCGCAAAAGTAATAAGAAAAAGTGAAGTAAGGTATCTTTTTTCAAAATTATTTCAGTGAAAAGTAGTGTTTTTCGCTTTTTCTGTCTTTTTCTTGTTGGTTTTTGTGAAAAGCATTATTTTTGCAGCCGTTTTCTGAATTGTTGTCAGAGAGGTAGTTAATGGAAATAGGCAAATTCAAAGCGGCGCTTTTTGACCTCGACGGCGTGATTTTCGACACGGAGCCGCAGTACACAATCTTTTGGGGACGTCAGTGCCGCGAATTTCATCCAGAGCATGCAGGCTTGGAATATGAAATAAAAGGACAGACGCTCGACCAGATTTTCGATGCATGGTTTTCTGGCAGTCTGGAGCGTGTGCGTCCGCTTGTTGTGGCGCGTCTCAATGCTTTTGAGAGCCAGATGGATTTTGTGTACGTGGCAGGTTTCCAGCATTTCGTGGAGCAGTTGCGTTCCGCAGGCATCAAGACAGCGGTAGTGACAAGTTCTAATCAGGCAAAGATGCAGAGTGTCTATGCTGCAAGGCCAGAGTTCCGCGCCAGTTTTGATGCCATTCTTACTTCCGAGGATTTTGCTGAAAGCAAGCCGTCGCCCGACTGCTATCTACGGGCAGCAGAGCGACTGGAAGCGAAGCCGCACGAGTGTGTGGTGTTTGAAGACAGTTTTAATGGGCTGTGCTCGGGGCGTGCTGCAGACATGACGGTGGTGGGCCTCTCCACAACAAACGCCAGTGAGAGTATACGTCCCTTGTGCGACTGCGTGATAAGCGACTATACTAATGCGGAAAATATAAAAAGCATGTTTAACATTTAATTATTGCAATATGGCAGGATATTTAGTGAGTGACACACGTAAGGTTACTACGCATCGCTTTATTGAAATGAAACAAAAAGGTGAGAAGATTTCTATGCTCACCTCTTATGACTTTACCACTGCCGGTATAGTGGACCAGGCTGGTGTCGACGGTATATTGATTGGCGATTCTGCCTCTAACGTGATGGCTGGAAACCAGACCACGCTGCCTATGACGGTAGACCAGATGATATACCATGCACGCTCAGTAGTGCGCGCTGTGCAGCGTGCGCTCATAGTGTGCGACATGCCTTTCGGCTCGTATCAGGTAGATGCTGCCGAAGGCGTAATGAATGCAGTACGCATAATGAAGGAGAGCGGATGTGACGCGCTGAAACTGGAGGGCGGCGCTGAGATACAAGACACTGTGAAGCGCATCCTGGATGCAGGTATTCCCGTAATGGGACATCTCGGACTCACGCCGCAGAGCATAAACAAGTTTGGAACTTATGCAGTGCGCGCTAAGGAACAGGCAGAGGCTGAAAAACTGCTGTCCGATGCAAAGTTGCTTGCCGAACTGGGTTGCTTTGCCGTGACTTTGGAGAAAGTGCCAGCCGCGCTGGCTGAGCAGGTGAGCCGTGAGATACCTGTCCCGACAATAGGCATTGGCGCCGGCGGACATTGCGACGGTCAGGTATTGGTTGTGGCAGATATGCTTGGCATGACAAAGGGATTTTCGCCACGCTTCCTGCGTCGCTATGCCAACCTTAACGATGTTATGACCGACGCCATTGGCCGCTACGTCGCTGACGTTAAGAGCGGCGACTTTCCCAACGAACAAGAATCCTACTAAGTTTGCAGACAGTGAACAATCAGAACAGTCCGGTGCATTTCCGGCTGTGGCATCGTGAGTTCTGGCAGTTGGCAATAGCCCAAATGCTGCTCTCAGTATCAGTGGGGATGCTTATTCCCACACTGCCGTTGTGGCTTTTCAACGAGCAGAATTTCTCAGCCTCTCAGGTAGGACTTTCAATGGGTGTTTTTGCCATTGGACTTTATCTGCTGGGACCGTTCTGCTCATATCTTGTGCAGCACTATCGCCGCAATGCCGTCTGTATGTGGGCAGTGGTCGGAGTTGCTGCTGCATTCGGTGTGTTGTGGTATGCCGATAGGAGCCGCTGCACGTTTGTCATGCCTTGGGTCATTGTTGCGGTGAGGCTTTTCATGGGAGCCGCGTTCGGCTTGTCTCAGATGGTGCTTGCCAGCACACTGATAATTGACATTACAGAGTCATACCAGCGCACAGAGGCCAATCACAGTTCTTCGTGGTTCTCTCGCTTCGGCCTCTCGTTGGGGCCGCTGATCGGTATCTTGTTTCTGATGTATGCCGACTTCCACACCATGTTGCTTGCCGGACTGGCAGCAATAGCCATAGCATTGTTGCTGATAGGCGGCGTGCAGTTTCCGTTCCGTGTTCCCAGCGAGCGTTTCTCTCTGTGTAGCACTGACCGTTTCCTGCTGTTCTCAAGTTGGCCTCTGTGGCTGTTCCTGTTGGCGGTGGGCTTGGTGACGGGAATGGTTTTCTCGCTGCCGTTGTCCGCTCAGTTCTATGGTTTTCTGATGGTAGGCTTTTTGCTCGCCCTGTTGGCGCAGCGCTATGTCTTTCGTGAAGCAGAGTTGAAGAGCGAAGTGGTGAGCGGACTCTTATTGCTTTTGGCTGCAATTCTTGTGATACTCAGCCAGCCTGCTCATACCACAGACGTCGTGGCTGCACCGCTGATGGGTTGTGGCGTTGGCATCACAGCCTCGCGTCTCCTTTTGTTTTTTATTAAGATGAGCCGCCATTGTCAGCGCGGTACATCGCAGAGCACCTGCCTGCTTGCATGGGAGTCGGGACTGTCATTGGGAATTGGTGTGGGATATGCTGTCTTTTACGTGCAGCCTGCCCGTCTGCTTTACGTGGCGGTAGGCATAACCGTGGCGTTGCTTTTTGTCTACACACGCATACTTCACGACTGGTTTCTGAACAACAAGAACAGATAGCGGCTCCTTGCCGATATTTGTTTGAGTTTTAGCCTATACTATCTTCCGCATAGTTTAACATACGGACATATCCGGCAGGTTTTCAGGTTTTCCGTCGGAGAAAAGTCAATTTCAGGATTGAAAATCTCGTCAAGACATTTGCTGATATTCTGTTTAAGTTCATCTAAAAACGGTGCTACGTCGCTGATTGGCTCGTCCTTGAAGCGAAGCGTAGGGTCGTAGTCGTCAGTACTGGCGTGCTGTATAAAAAGCAAAGCAGGACTTACGGGCAAATGACGGGCATTTAAATTCTGGTCTTCGCTTACGATGCCGCTGTAGAGCATTGTCTGAAGATAGTAGCCGGCATGGTAGTCGTCAGAACTGAAAACGGCATCCATGTCTGGCAACATCTGCATTTCGCCGCCACCTGTTTTGTAGTCAATCACCCTTATTCGTTCCTCTCCCGCAGCATCTGTGACGCTGTCCAGACGGTCGATGGTGCCACCAATAGTTGTAGTCAGGTCGACATGTCCGTTGTTGATGTGAATATCTGTGACAACGGGAGTTTCCAGTTGCAGTATTGTGAATGGCGTGAGATGCAGGTCGAGTTCCAGCAGTCTTCGTACGTAGTAGATGATTACTTCGCGATTGATAAGTTGCAGTCCGTTATAATCGCGCAGTTCTGGCATTTCCTGATGGAATGCCCTGTCTACGGCCTGCTCTATGAGAACTTTCGAGCGCAGTGCCATTTCTATCTGCTGTCGCTCTATGCGGTTACCTGACAGCATCATCTGCTCATAAATGTACTGTGCAGCGGCATGGAATATCAGACCAAACAGACGGTCGTCAATGTTGACTTCCTCATCGTCTTCTTCGCGGAGCCCGGCAAGGTAGTTGTAGAAGAATTTCAGTTGACAACTGCGGTAGGTATTTATCGCAGTTGGCGAAATCACGGCACTTCCCTGCTTATAACTCTCTTTGCCGAAGCGTGCGGCCAGTGCGCTCATCACGCTGGGTGTTTTGCTTATCGCTGCAGCAGTGATGGCTGTAGTGGCTTGTCCTGTCTGTAGCGTCTTTTGCTGAATGTCGTGACCTCCCTCAACGAGCAGTTGCAGCATGAAGCGGCTCATTTCGCCAGTATGGCTTTCGTCAGCGGTATTGTTGTACACTATCGTTACGTCGCTGGCGCGCTGCAACAGGTGCAGGAAGTGGTAGGCATAGAGTGAATTGTTGTGGTCGGCTGTCGTCAATCCGTAGGCGCGGCGCAGGCTGTATGGTATGAACGAATTGCTGTTGGTGCCGCGTGGCATGTTGCCGTCATTACATGAAAGCAGCAGTACGTGATCGAAATCCAGGTTGCGCGACTCCAGCAGTCCCATCACCTGTATTCCCTCAGCCGGCTCTCCATGGAAAGGTACCGACGTGTTTTGTATCAGTTGGTTAAGCAGTCGCTGCAGTGTGAGCAGGTCGACGTTCAGGTCGCCGCTCTCCACGAGTTGCGACAAGCGGTTTAGGAGAGTGTATGTGCGGAAAAGCGACTCGCCTTCCAGCGGGTCGTCCTTATGTCCTGACTTAGCCACAGACTGTGCCACGTTGCTAATCAGGCTTACCAGCCATTGCATTGTAGCAGTCGTAGTAGCCACGTCGCCGTGCTTGCAACTGCGTAGCATCTCGTCGCTTATAAGTTGGCCGTATGGATGGCGGCGTAGTGTGCGCAGCGACCGTGGACGGAAGCCAATGGTCTGCAGGGCCATCAGTTGGGCAACAAGTGATGCGGCAGGAGTTTGCGAAAGAGGATAGCCCGTGGTAATGTTCACCTGCTGGGCCTCTGTAGGCAGACAGTGAACTACGGTGGGCAGCAGTTTCTCGTCGCACATCAGAATGGCAGTGCGCCGTCCGTCGTCAATGCGTCCGTTTTCTTTCAGCCATGTGCTGACATAGCGTGCCTGAATGTCTTCTGTCGGAGCAGCAAGAAACGAAATCTTTTTCTTCTCCTGGAACATCCTGTAGATATCGGCATTACCGTTGTCAAGTTCATTGGGAAACGTGTCGCGGTACCTGACGATGTGCTGCCCTGCCTCATGTCCGTGTGTATAGTAGTGGTCGAAGTCCCAGTAGAACAGGGCACGCCCCTCGCGGTGCAGTCGGCGGAACAGATGCTGCTCTACTTCCTGTAGCAGATTGAATCCTACAAAGATGTATCTGTCGTAGATAAAATCCACATTGTCATCGCTTACTACGCGTCTGTAGAGTGCTCCTTCATAGGCAAGCCCCTGCTGCTCAAGCCTGTTGTTGAAGTCGTGGTAGATATCGGCCAGGTGGCTCCAAAGCCTGATAAATCTTTCGCGGAGCATGCTGTCGTGCTGGTCGGAGAAATTGCTGAAGAACTGCTTGACGATGGCTCGCTGTTCTTCCGTGAGATAGTCTACGCTGTCCAGTTCGTGCAGGTCGCGAACGTTGGCAAACACGTGGTCGGCATCGGCCATGTGCTTGTCGATGTCGTCAAAGTCGGCAAGCAGCATTTGGCCCCATCCGTAGAAGCGGTCGAGCGATTCGTCGATGCCCGTGATGCCTGTAAACGATTTGTGCAGTTCGCAAATGGATTTTATCGGGTCAGCAACAGTCAGTGTGGAGTGATGGCGGAAGAGGTCGCTTATCGTGATATAGGCAGGGCTCCATATCGGACGCTTGGCAGCAATGGCAAGATAGTCGTTAAGAAACAGGGCAGCGCGCTTGTTTGGAAAAACTATTGCCGTACGCGACAGGTCGTGACCGTGCTTGCCGAGAATATCTTCGGCCACATATTCAAGAAAAGTCTTCATGGTTCTACGCTGATGATTTTGTTGCTGTATACATACCAGAGATAACCCTCGACATTGGCGTGCCCCATGGTGCTCAGGAGCGAGATGTATTCTTTCACCTGCTGCTTGTGCTCCTCGCGTGGCGAGCCAAACTTAAAGTCCACAACTATGGTGCGCTTGCCGTCAGTCATTACGCGGTCTGGCCGTCGCTCGTAGGGCTTGCCGTCGGCATCGGTGGCGAGGATGGTACACTCGTTGAACAGATTCCATCGCCCGGAGAACCATTCTGCCACACGTTTGTCTTCAAGCCGATGACGTATGAGTTCTATCAGTCGCTTGCTGTCGACACCGTTTGTCGGCAACACGCCGTCACATTCCAGTTGCTGAGTGGCAGCATCTATGTCGGCTGTAGTCCGGATGGTTGAAAAAACGTTGTGCAGCACGCTTCCAATCTGTATGTAGTCCTGTCCGCCGTCGGCAGAGTCATCGCCGGCAGCATCGAGCAGGAATTCCTTGCTTTTGTTGCTTTGGCGGAAGGCTACGTGGCTCTGCAGTTTCTCCATGGTTATAGGTAGCGGAGCGGCATGTTGCAGGAATACATTGTCGGTCGTCTTCTGTTCCTCTGCGGCAGGCGCCTCCAGTGAGCCGTAGCCGAAAGTTATCGGCTCGTCCTCGTTGTCGGGAATGTCCAGACTGCTGCCTTCCAGCATTGGCTGAATGTCGGGCAGCAGTTGCTCGATAATCATGGAGCGCCGTCCTTTTGATTTACGCTTCCCTATAATGAAGAGGCTCCTGCATGCGCGCGTCAGCATTACGTATAGCAGGTTGAGATTGTCGACGGTAAGTTGCAGCCGCTCGCGCTGGTAGTCGTTCTCGAAAATCGTTCCCTCCATCTTGGGACTGTATTCTATCGGCGTCACGGGCAACTGGCTGAACGGTTCCTCACGTGGTACGCACCATACTGTGTCACCGCGGTTTAGTGCCCAGTCGCAGAAAGGTGCTATCACGTGGTCATACTCCAGTCCTTTGCTTTTGTGGATTGTCAGAATGGTTATGCCGCCGGTGCGCTCGCCATGTATGGTTTTCTTGCAGAGGTCCTGTTCCCACAGTTCAACGAAGGCATCGATGTCAGTGCTGTTTTCTTGTACAAACTTGGTGAGATGGTCGTAGAAAGCACACACGTATGCCGTCTGATTGTTGATGCGATGCAGTTCAAAAGCGCTGTACAGTTTTTCTGCCAGTTCGTAGAGCGGTAGCCGCAGCAGTTCTTCTGTGTGCGCCGTGTACGCTTCTGGCAGTAGAGAGTCTGGATCGATGGTTCGCAGCAGCAGTTCGTCATCGGAACTGCTGTTCTGCATAACGTCACGCTGCCATCTTTTCACAAGATACGCTTTTGCCAGTACATCGCTGGGGTGGGTGAGCAGATGTAGTGCTGATACCATGATTACTACGGCTGCCGAGGCATCCAGGCGATAGGCTTCGTCGCTCACTAAAGGTATGTCTGGGCGATGGGCGGCGAGATAATTGGCAATCAGAGTGATTGTGCTGTTCTTGCGAACCAGTATTGCCATTTTGTCGTAGCCGATACCTTGCTGCTCAAGGCGCTCTATGGTCTGTGTTATCTCGCAGAGCATGGCCTCTTCGTAGTCTTTTCGCGGAAGCAGTCTCACCTCTACATAGCCGCTTGGTTTGTCGCGGCTGTCGCTCACTTGCTGGCAGACATCACTATAGGCTTTCTGCAGAGCCGTGGCACCTTCGGGATAGTCGTCGTCAAACGTAGTCTTTTCTGCCTTTACTGCCAGCGAGAAGAAAGCGTTGTTGAATTCGATGATGCGCCTGTCGGAACGATAGTTTGTCTGCAGAGGCAGCACATCCATCATCTCCTGTGGAAACTGGTCGTTGATGGAATTCAATAGTTGCCAGTCGCCCGAGCGCCAGCGGTAAATGCTCTGCTTCACGTCGCCGACGATAAGGTTTTCGGCGTCGCGGTGACTCATACATTCGTTCATCAGAACGCGGAAGTTCTGCCATTGTATTGTACTCGTGTCCTGGAATTCGTCAATCATCACGTGACGTAACTGTGCACCGATTTTCTCAAAGACAAATGGCGAATCAGTTTCGTGCATCAGTTGATGCAGCAGATGCTGAGTGTTGCCAAGCAAGAAGATATTTGCTTCGTCGTTGATGCATACCACCTGGCGTTCTATACTGTCAAGCAGACGCAGGTTGTTGAGGTTTGTAAGTGTGAGTTGTGCCGACTGAAAGATGCGCCATTGGCGTTCGCGCTCGTCTATAGCCTTGTGGAGCAGTGGCATGAGAACGCTGTCGGCCAGTGCCATGATTGCCTGACGCTGAGGATGCTTCTGGGTGCACCATTGACTGGCGTCTTCGAGTGCTTTGAGCGTCGTGGTATTGACGATTGAGGCGTCGAAAACGCCTTTGGTGAGTTTTCGGAAGAAACTGCTCACTCCGCGCTGCCCTCCCTTGATGTCGCTAACGTCAAGAAACTCTTCCGCCAGTGTGTCGAAGTATTCAGTACCAATATTTTTCATGCGCTCCTTGGCCATTGCGCGCATCTGCAACAGTTGTTGTGAATAGCGCTCAAAGAAACCTTCCTCGCGAAGTTTCTTGTTCAGTTGTTCGCGGTGCTCTTTGTAATGGTCGTCATAGATTTTCTTGCCGAAGTTCTTGATGCTTCGCAGAAAACCGTTGCGCTTGTCGTCGCTATTGCTCCATGTCTGCGATTCGGAAATATTTTCGAGAATGTATCTGACAAGCCATTGCAGCATTTTGTCCGTGTGCTGCAGGCTGTCGATCATTTGGTCTACGGCAAGTTCTTCTGCCTGATCGCCGTTTATTCCAACGCGCAGGTTGGCTGTAAGTTCCAGTTCGCGCGCTAGATTGCGCAATACGCTCTGAAAGAAAGCGTCGATTGTCTGTACGCGGAAGTTGTCATAGTCATGGAGTAGCAACTGGAGCGCCTGTCCTGCGCGTTGGCTTATTGTGGTATAGTCAAATCCAGTTGCTTCCATGACCTTTTTTGCGTAGTTGTCGGAGTCGGGCAGTTGTTGCCAAATGCCGTAGAGTTGGCTGATGATGCGCATCTTCATCTCTTCCGTTGCCTTGTTGGTAAAGGTAACGGCAAGGATGGAGCGATAACTCTGCGGATTCTTTACAAGCAGTTTTATGTATTCGGTGGCAAGGGTAAAAGTCTTGCCGCTACCGGCGCTGGCCTTGTAGACAATGAGAGGCTTCTGATGCTTTACCATTTGTCGAAGAGTTCTAATGTTAGTTTGCAGCCATAGTCCTGCAGGTGGGTGGAAAGGAAACTTGCGAAGAAGCCGACAGATATGAAGCGGCTGGAGAAACCATATCCCACCTCGGCATAGGGGCGTGTCTTGTCGATGGACAGTGCGCTGAGGTATAGGCGCTCAGTCTCTACATATCGTCCTGCGACGGGCAGCCACGACAGCCAGAGCAGTGGCGATTCGTATGTGGTGTTCAGGCGCGCGTAGTAGTTTGATTCGTTGTACCATCCAGGATTTAGGAGTTGAAACTGACCTGTCCAGTCGTCGTTCCAGCCGCCCGGGATATTCTCCTGATAGAAGTGAGAGAAGTCGATAAAGTAATTCGTTTTCTTATTAGTGTAGAAACCTGTTCCAAGGCGCATGCTTAAAACCCGTAGACATGGCATTCTGTGCTTATATGATGCGTCAATCTCCCATCGCTCGTATTCGAGGCTCGACTTAAGTATTCCCTTGATGCTCCGCTCGTAGTCAATGTTCAGTATAGGACCGTCGCCCCATGGGGAAAGCCTTACGTTGAGCACGGGAGCGAAACTGTTGTATGCTGTGGGCTTTCCCACGAGGCGCATTGTGCGCTTGTGCATTGATGTGCGGTGATGGTATACAACCCCGGAGCGCAGTTGCATCCACTCGTTGAGCATAATGTTGTTGGCTACTGAGAGCGAAGCGTCCTTGAAGAAGTACAGGTCGGTGCCGGTAAGGCTGTCGGCGCGCGCACCGAGTTCCTTGCGCACCTCTGTAGCCACGGAGGTAGAGGCAATACGGTTGCCGTTGGCGGCAATAACGTCGACAAATCCGCGCCGTTCCGGATTGTATGTCATGCGTAGCGGTGCAGTGATGTAGAGTTGCTCTATCTTGAAGTTGTAGCCCAGGCGCGGATTGAAAGTTAGGAAACAGCGGTCGCTCCATTTGTAGCACGCTCCGATGTTAAGCCTGTATGATAAGCCGCGGCTCGGACTATAGTTCATGTAAAGCGGATTGAACAGCGGCGAAAGCCTTACGCTCGCCACGTCGTTCTTTGCCTGCAACGGGCTTAGCAGGTTGTCGCCGATGACGTTCCATGCGATGTCCTTCAGACGGTTCAGTCGCCACAAGCGCGTGCTGTCGGCGGTGATGGAATCTGTTGCGGCATGTCGTGCGGCCTTTTGTTCGTAGATTGCGATGTCATTTGGCGATAGCGGCGTGGGCCGCAGACTGTCGATAAGTTCTGCGCTCTGTATCTCGTTGATGCTGTCGGGCAGGGTAGTTTCGCAGTCGTAGACGGCGTATATGTCGGTGGCAATGCGATTACCCAGGAAATTGAATTTTGCAGTTGTCTGGCATAACTGTGGAATCAGCGCAGTGTCGTCGCTGTTCATAATGGCATTTACCTTGAAGCCCAGCATGTCGAAATCGCCGTCGAAGGTTATGTAATGCAGCCGTCCTGTATTTGTGTCGACCAATGCCCGTCCCTGCACCAGTTGTGTGTTGCTGGCGCGCGGCCTGAAGGTGAGTAAAGCCCAGTTTTCGCTGGCAGGAGTAACGTTGTAGCGATAGAAACGACGGTTTTTGCGATGGAAGGGCGACAGCAACTGGTCGCCGTAGAGCGTATTGTTGTATGGCGTTGGCGTTACATATTGCAGTGCGGTGCGCATTACGCGGTGCGAACGCGGCAGCGTGCCACTGGTAACTTGTCTGTGCCAGTCGAAATGCTGGCTGTCGGTGAAGCGAATCTTGCCGTAAGTTTCGTTGAGGTACTGTCTGCTTCCGTGTGCAATGGGATAGAGATGGGGCACAAACCACAGCGTGAAGTTGCGGCGGTCTACCGACAACTGATTGCGCATGTATACGTTCTGTGTATTGCCTGTGGTGTCGGTGGCACGCGTGTTGCGATACTGCCACACCTTGTCGAGCAACTGCTGCTTGTCGTCATTGCCGGCAAACGCTGCTGAGGCAAACAGCAGAGTACACAGGGCCGTTGTGAAAGTCCTGTATGAGTATACAAACGGACTTGTTCTGAATGAAAAAAAATGTCTTGTGAAAACTACAGCAGTGTTTACAAAAATAAAAACAGTGTTTACGAAAATAAAAACAGTGTTTACAAAAATAAAAACAGTGCTGACGAATTTAAAAACAGTGCTGACGAAAAAAAACAAAGCACCTGCGAAAGCCATATGCCGAGAGAACTTCTGCTGATGGTAATATCCCGTTGACATACAGACTGTTAGCAAGTTTAATCCATGTTGCAGAATTTCAGGGCAGCCCATTCGCTGTCCTCAAGCCGTTCTGTGAGGCAAAGGCCAAGTTCGCTGGCGCGCTGCTCAATCATCGGAATATCGTCAACGTAGAATCCGCTGAGCAGCAGGAAGCCCTCATGCCGGAGTACGGCGCAGAAACGGGGCATGTCGGCCAGCAGGATGTTGCGATTGATGTTGGCGGTTATCACGTCGTACTTCTCGTCAATGCCGTCAAGCAGTGTACTGTCGCCATTAAGTGCTGTGAGTTGCTGGTCCACACCGTTGATGACGGCGTTGTGGCGAGTGTTGTCGGTGCTCCACTCGTCAATGTCGTAGGCCAGTGCACGGGCTGCGCCCAGACGCAATGCGGCAATGCTCAGTATGCCCGTGCCGCATCCTGCATCAAGCACTGCGCATCCCTTGAGTGCCATGCCCAACAGAAACTGGCACATCATCTGCGTCGTAGCATGGGTGCCTGTGCCAAAAGCCATGCGCGCGTCAATCTCTATCTGTATTTGCGTTTGCGGCATGTCGGGCAGGTGTCGCCCGTCGTGTATTACGAGGCGTCCGTCGTCAATAACTATCGGCTCAAAGCCTTCTTTCTCCCACTCTGCATTCCAGTCGCGATCCTCCGCTTCGCTTACATCGTAGGTGACGGCAGTGCCGGGAAACGGGAAATCGCTTATCACGGCATCGAGGGCATTTCTGTCGAAAAGGTCTTGCCTGATGTAGCCCGTCAGTCCGCTTTCTGTGTCGCTGAACGACTCAAAACCGACATCTGCAACCAGTGCGGCCAGAATGTCGCAGCAGTCCTGGCTGTATGGAAGAATGTGGAATTCTACGCTATAGTATCTCATGGATTCTGCAGATTATTTATGTGCAAAATTACAAAAAATAGGGGAAAACCTACAAATGTTTAGGGTTTTTCCCTATTTTTGTGGCAGAAATAGAAATATATTTGCATCGTGAAACATTAAATTTTTCAGAGATATGAAGACTAAAGTTGTACTCTCAATGTTGTTTGCTGCAATGCCGCTATTGCAGTTGATGGCCCAGGATGACCTTTACTTCGTGCCTACAAAGGAGAATGTGGAAAAGCAGAAGGCCTCCTATGGCATGCCTGCTAATACGTACTATGCCGGCAGTTCGCGGAGCGTCGACGAATACAACCGGCGCAACTGGAATGTCGGTTCTGCTAACGATAGCATAGGCAATGACATAATCGATTTCGCCCCTGAGAAAGGCGTATACCCCGATTCGGTGATTGGCTCGGCCTCCGACTATCAGTATACGCAGCGTATGAGCCGCTTCGATGACTATACGCCGTCGCGCGATTACTGGCGGGGATATTCAGATGGCTACAGGTCAAGCGCATGGAGCGGTTGGGTTTCGTCATGGTATTATCCGTGGTACGATGCATGGTATGATCCATGGTACGACCCTTGGTACTACAACTATGGAGGCTATTGGGGATGGCATTCGCCCTACTACTCTCCATGGTATTACGGCCGATACGGATATTATGGCCACTACTGGTCTACACCTTATTATATATATGGTGGAGGAGGCGGATACGGACATGCCCACGCAGGCCGGTCGTGGAGCCGCACAGGCGCGAGCCATCACCGCAACATTGACGGCTCAAGTCAGAGAGGCACCAATCTCGGCGGATACCGCAGCAGTGTACAGGGGCGCAATGCCACGACAACCGGCACGACGTCGGGAACGCGCAATCTGGGCGGCAACCGCAGTTACAGCACGCCTCGCTCGTCATCGATAAGCACTGGCAGCAGCGGAGGCTCTTATAGCAGCCGCAGTTCCAGCAGTTCCTCCGGCGGACGCTCGATGGGCGGTGGACGCTCCTTTGGCGGACGCAGATAATAAAGTGAACAGGGATTTCAGAACTTAATACATTTGAACTATGAAGAAGTTATATATCTTAGCACTCTCGGTGCTGTTCGGAACAAGTGCTTTCGCACAGGAGGTTCCTGCCATTGTCGACAGTTATGACGCAGAGGCCATCGCCACTGAAGACCTCAACGGCACGGCACGCTATGTCGGAATGGGCGGAGCAATGGAGGCTCTCGGAGCAGACATCTCTGTCATGGGCACCAACCCTGCCGGCATCGGACTGTTCCGCTCCAACCAGTTGTCAACGTCGCTGAGCATTGTCAATCAGCAGGACGGCAAGACGTTTCAGGACGGCAGGAGTACCAAACTGTCGTTCGACCAGATAGGAATAGTGCTTAGCACACGCTCGGGCAGGACAGGATATCTGAACTTCGGCTTCAACTTCCATAAAAGCCGTAATTTCAACTACGTGCTCTCTGCCGTCAATGCGCTCAACGGCTCGGCACAGAACAGACAGACGCTTTTAAAGGACATGAATGGGCTTCTGGCAACAGACCATGGCACGCCGCTGGCGTATTCGCAACTGGACGACATCTACGAAGGCAATATGACGGTTGTAGACGGAGTTTTATATGAATATCCAGGCATCAATTACGAGTTTGACCGCGCACATACGGGATACATCGGCGAATATGACTTCAACCTCAGCGGCAATATCAACAATCGCGTTTATCTTGGACTTACCGTAGGCGTGAATGGCGTCCACTACAACAAGTACAGCGAATATTTCGAGGTGCTGAACAGTCCTACGGTGCCCGAGGTGCTCATCCGCGACAACCACAAGATATCCGGTTACGGCTATAATATCAAGGCCGGCATCATCTTCCGTCCTCTGGAAGAGTCTGCATTCCGCATTGGCGCATATTTCAGCACTCCTACGTTCTATAAACTCACCACCGACAACTATACCACCATTGGCTACGGCACCATCAGTCAGGAAGTGTCGGCTGCCTCGGAGGACTTCCGCTTCGACACTCCGTGGAAGTTCGGAATCAGTGCCGGACACACCATTGCCAACATGCTTGCGCTCGGTGCGACATACGAATACAGCGATCATTCCTCGTGCGACCTGCGTACGATTGACGATACCTACTACGACTGGTACAACGACTCGTACAGCGACGAGAGTTCGTCGGACGTCGCAATGAAACGGCTCACAGAGAACACGCTGAAGGGCGTCTCCACCATAAAACTGGGTGCTGAACTTCGTGCAGACAAGAGCCTTTCCATACGCCTGGGCTACAACTACGTCAGTCCTGCATATCAGAAAAATGCCGTGCGCGACCAGACAATACAGTCGCCAGGTGTCTATTACGCATCGACTACCGACTATACCAACTGGAAGGCTACGAACCGCATAACGGCAGGTGTCGGATTTACAGCAGGCAAATGCCGGTTAGACCTGGCCTATCAGTACAGCCAGCGAAGCGGCGAATTCTTCCCGTTCATGCCTTACTATTCGGCAAGTTACGACGAGTATGACGACGAAGGCAATACCACGGGCAATATAGTCACTCTGGTCAACCAGTGCCAGCCTGTCAAGGTGAAGGACTGCCGCCACCAGTTGCTCGGAACGTTCTCTATATCTTTCTAAGGCTTTGCAGCGATAATTAGAAACTGTATAATTTACATAGAAAAAGGAGAAAAAAGTAGGTGAGACACTTTTTTCTCCTTATCTTTGCTCACACAATTTTGCTTACACTTTTTTTACCTAAATAAAACAAATACTGCAATGAAGAAAAAGTTTATCTGCGCCGTTTGTGGATATATCTACGAAGGCGATGCTGCTCCCGAGAAGTGCCCCATCTGTAAGGCGCCAGCCTCTAAGTTTTCTGAACTGAAGGAAGAGCAGGCCTATGCCACCGAACACAAGATTGGCGACGGCAAGCCCGAGGGCGTCAGCGAAGAGATGATAGAAGATCTGCGCTGCCACTTCAATGGTGAGTGCGGTGAAGTTGGTATGTATCTTGCCATGGCGCGCCAGGCAGACCGCGAGGGCTATCCCGAGATAGCAGAGGCTTTCAAGCGCTACGCCTTTGAAGAAGCCGACCACGCTTCACGCTTTGCAGAACTGCTTGGCGAGTGTGTCTGGGACACGAAGACCAATCTGCAGAAGCGTGCTGCAGCAGAGGCTGGCGCATGCGAGGACAAGTTCCGCATTGCAAAGAATGCCAAGGCTGCAGGCTTTGATGCCATCCACGACACAGTGCATGAGATGGCAAAGGACGAGGCTCGCCATGGTGCTGGCTTTGCCGGACTCCTGAAGAGATATTTTGGAGAGTAGCAGGACAATAATAATAGGAAAAATCCGTTTTATCAACATGATGAAACGGATTTTTTTCGTGCTGTCGTGCTGCTGCATCGTGTTTTTCGCATCGTGTTCCGACGACGACCACTTTTCTGCCGACCAGAGCCTGATGCTCACGTTTCCTTCCGACACAATACGTATGGATACGGTGTTCAGCAGGGTTCCGTCGTCGACAAGGAGTTTCTGGGTGCACAATTATTCATCAGACGGAATACGCATTAGCGAAGTATTGCTTGAGCGTGGAGGAGAGTCGGGATTTCGCGTAAATGTAGACGGTAGTTATCTTAGCAACGTGATAACTGATCTGGAGGTGCGCAAAGGCGACTCTCTGATGGTCTTTGTAGAACTTACGGCCTCGGAAAACGGTTCTGTCGAGCCGCAGCACGTCACTGACAATCTTGTTTTCAGGCTTGAGAGCGGCAGGGTGCAGCACGTATGTTTGTCAGCCTACAGTTGGGATGCGCTGACAATGCATGACGTGACCGTAAGCAGCGATACCGCTATCTGCAGTGTCCAGCCAATTATAGTATATGGCACGCTGACGATAGCAGAAGGGGCGACACTTTCGCTGCAGAACACGAGCCTTTTCTTCCATGACGGTGCAGGAATGGAAATAAACGGTACGCTGCACGCCGACAGTTGTCTGTTCCGTGGGGACAGGCTCGACCGAATGTTCTCTTACCTGCCATACGACAGAGTAAGCGGACAGTGGCGCGGACTGCACTTCGCATGTGGCTCGCGCAACAACATTCTTACGCGTTGTGAGATAAGAAATCCGTCGGATGGCATACTGTGCGACTCGACATCGCAGTTGCAAATGCATGATGTCGTGGTGCATAATTGTCAGGGGGTGGGGCTTAAGGCTGTAAATGCCTCAGTCTCGCTGTCTTACTGCCGACTGTCGAACACAATGGGCGACTGCCTGATAGCAGAGGGCGGCGAAATGGACATAAACCGCTGCACACTGGCGCAATTCTTCCCGCTGATAGGCAGCACGCAGGTGGCATTCCGTTTCAGCAACAAGGCAGACCTGGTGCTGCTATGCGACTCTACCCTAATGACGGGATATGCCGAGGATGTCATTTTCGGTAACGAAGTAGACACTCTGCACAGTTACGAGTACTATTTTGCCGACTGTATACTGCGCACATCGGCGGTATACGATACGCTGCGCTTCCAGCGTGTGATATGGGAAAAACCAGCCGACACCGTGCAGGGAACAAAGCACTTCCGACTTGTTGATATCAACAATATGCGCTACGACTTCCGTCTGGACAGCATCTCGCCGGCTTATCAACTCGGAATAGGGCGCGCCGAATAGTCAACCTTTGGCCTTTTTGCTTCTGCTAAGTTCTTCCTTGAGAAATTTTGGCGTGTAGCCACGTTTGCTGCGCGCCACTTCTTCTGGCGTGCCAGTGGCAAGTACTGTGCCGCCGCCGCGTCCGCCGTCGGGACCCATGTCAATGATATGGTCGGCAAGTTTTATCACGTCGAGATTATGCTCTATGACGATGACGGTGTTGCCTCTGTCGACAAGCCGCTGCAATACGTCCATCAGTATGCGTATGTCCTCGAAGTGCAGACCAGTAGTGGGCTCGTCCAGGATATACACCGTGCGGCCCGTGTCGCGCTTTGACAGTTCCGTAGCGAGTTTTATGCGTTGGCTCTCACCTCCGCTGAGCGTGGTAGAAGGCTGTCCGAGTTTGATATAGCCAAGTCCGACATCTTCTATGGTCTTTATTTTCCGCAGGATGTCGGGTACGTTCTCAAAAAAGTCAACTGCCTGATTTATTGTCATGTCGAGCACATGGGCAATCGACTTTCCCTTATATCTTACTTCAAGTGTTTCGCGGTTGTAGCGTTTTCCATGACATTCTTCGCATGGCACCTGTATGTCAGGCAGGAAGTTCATCTCGATAGTCTTGTATCCATTGCCGCCACACGTCTCGCAACGGCCGCCTTTCACGTTGAAGGAAAAGCGCCCGGGCTTGTAGCCGCGGATGTGGGCCTCGGGGAGATTGACAAACAGTGCGCGGATATCGCTGAAAACACCTGTATAGGTGGCAGGATTTGAGCGCGGAGTCCGGCCAATAGGGCTTTGGTCAACGTTAACCACTTTGTCGACAAACTCCAGACCTTCTATTTCATCGTAAGGCATCGGATTTTGGAGCGAGCGATAGAAGTGCTTGGAAAGAATAGGGTATAGCGTCTCATTTATAAGTGTTGACTTGCCAGAGCCAGACACTCCTGTCACAACGATAAGTTTGCCAAGGGGAAAGTCTACTGTTATATTCTTGAGATTATTGCCTTTGCATCCTCGGAGAATAATGTGCTGGCCGTTTCCTGCACGCCTTTTCTCCGGCAGCATGATGTTTTGCTGTCCGTTCAGATATTGTGCAGTGAGAGTAGATTGCTTCAGCATGTCTGCCACGGTGCCTTGGAAAACCACCTCGCCGCCTTTCCTGCCTGCTCGTGGGCCTATGTCAATCACGTAGTCTGCTGCAAGCATCATGTCGCGGTCGTGCTCCACCACTATCACTGTGTTGTTCAGGTCGCGCAGTTCTTTCAGCGAACGTATCAGGCGTTCGTTGTCTCGCTGGTGCAGCCCTATGCTTGGCTCGTCGAGAATATACAGAACGTTAACCAGTTGTGAGCCTATCTGCGTGGCAAGTCTTATTCGCTGGCTCTCGCCGCCTGAGAGCGATGCCGACTGGCGATTTAGCGAAAGGTAGTCCAGTCCGACGTCAAGCAGGAAATCCAGTCGTGTACGTATCTCTTTCAGAATTTCTGCAGCAATCTGTCGCTGCTGAGCGTCAAGACTTGAGGAAGCGACGGTGTCGCCGTTTTCTATCGTGTCGAGCCACTGTCGCAATTCACTGAGATCCATTGCTGACAGTTGCGCAATATTCTTGTCGGCAAAGCGATACGACAGGGCTTCGCGGTTTAGGCGTTGCCCGTTGCACTCAGGACATACACATTCGGCGAGAAACTGGTCGGCCCACTTCTGTCCGCTGCTGCTGTCGTCGTTGTCCATGACATTGCGCAGGTATTTCACAACGCCGTCGAACGACACAAAATAGTCGCTCGACGTATGAACGAGTTCCTTGTCTATCCTGACGTTGTCAATAGTGCCATAGAGAATCTCGTTAAGCGCTTCTTCGGGAATGTCGGCGATAGCAGTCTTCAGCGTGCAGTCGTATTTTTTCAGGATGGCTTCGACCTGCCAGAAAATCATCTGGTTCTTGTATTTGCCGAGTGGTACGATAGCGCCGTCGCAGATGCTGTGTTTCCTGTTTGGTATTACCTTTTCCAAATCTATCTCGTTGATAAACCCAAGACCCTTGCAGCGCGGACAGGCGCCTTGCGGAGAATTGAAGGAAAAGTTGTTGGGGGCAGGGTCGCTGTATGATATTCCGGAAGTAGGGCACATGAGGCGGCGCGAGAAGTATTTTGCCTCGCCCGTCTCGTGGTCTACAATCATTATAAGACCGTCGCCTTGCTTCATGGCTGTCTGTACGGATTTCTTCAGGCGTTCGTCGGGAGTGGCAGAGCCTTTTATCGCCATCCTGTCAATCACCACTTCGATGTCGTGGTTCTTGTATCTGTCGACTTTCATGCCGCGGGTTATCTCCACGACTTCTCCGTCAACTCTGGCATTAAGATAGCCTTTCCTGCGCATGCTTTCAAAAAGTTCCCTGTAGTGTCCCTTTCTGTTGCGCACCACGGGAGCCAACAGTAAAATCTTCCTGCCGCTATAGTTCTGCATTATCATTTCTATAACGCGTTCCTCAGTATATTTTACCATTGGTTCGCCAGTCATATAACTATACGCGCGACCCGCGCGTGCGTAGAGCAGTCGCAAATAGTCGTAAATCTCGGTTGTAGTACCTACGGTAGAACGCGGATTCTTGTTGGTAGTCTTCTGCTCAATGCTGATAACGGGCGACAGACCTGTTATCTTGTCCACGTCGGGACGTTCCATGCCTCCGAGAAAGTTGCGGGCATATGCAGAAAACGTGTCAATATATCTGCGCTGACCTTCGGCAAAGATGGTGTCGAAGGCCAGACTGGATTTTCCGCTGCCGCTAAGTCCTGTGATTACGGTGAGAGTGTGACGTGGAATGTTGACGTCGATATTCTTAAGGTTATGTACTCTCGCGCCCCATACCTTTATTTCCTTCTCGCTACTCATTAGCACCAGTCACCTCATTAAACTTTCTGATAAGATTGACGTCGCGCCGTATGGTGTGGTCGCGCCCGTCTCCTCCCTTGGCTTTCACCAGTACGAAGTATACTCCATCCTTGACAGGGCGGCCGTTGTGCGTTCCGTCCCATCCGCCGTCCAGCGTGTCCCATTCATAGATTTTCTGGCCCCATCTGTTGAATATTATGGCCCGGAAATCAATGATGTTCTGCGTTGTGTCCTTCACGCGGAACACGTCGTTGATGCCGTCGCCGTTTGGCGAAAAGGCATTAGGTACTTCTATTCGGCTGAGGACAAACGTGGAGCCGGCGGCTGTAGAGTCTGCGTCGGCCTCGTCGTCATTGTCGTCGTCGGCATGTGCCATGACAGGACAGAGAAGTAATGCTATCAAAAAGAATAGTAACTTGCCAATTTTTGTTTCCATGTGCGAATATTTTTGCAAAATTACAGAAAAAAGTAAACTTGTCATATCTTTTTTTGTAATTTTGTGGGCGAAAAGTAAAAAACCATGGCAAAAATCATAAGGCATACCCTGCTAACCTTGTTGCTTCTGTTCTTTGCAGACACACTTTCAGCACAGACCTCACATTTTCGTGAACTGCACAAAGTGAAGCGCCGCGAAACAATATTTGGCATTGCGCGTTCCTACGGCATCACAATAGATGAACTGATAAAGGCTAATCCGGAAATGAGTACTCCGGGCTATGAACTAAAAAAGGGCTCCTATGTCACTATCCCGTGGCCTGCGTCGGTAGAAAGCAAATCTGCGACTAACAATGTAGCATCTACAGGAGAAATTGCCATGCCGTCAAAGCCTGTGGCTGTGGTGAGCGATATGCGTACGCGAGAAATACGTGTCGGCGTGATGCTGCCCCTTCATACAATAAATGGCGACGGACGCAGAATGCTTGAATACTACAGGGGAGTGCTTATGGCCTGCGACAGTTTGCGCGCCAACGGAATCTCTACTGACATCAGAGCATGGAATGTAGCAGAAGACAGCGATATCTCCACTTTCCTGCAAGACGAACACGCTGCCGACCGCGACGTTATAATCGGTCCTCTTTATTCTAAGCAGGTTAAGGCTCTTAGCGACTTTGCCACCGAGCACGATATCCGTGTGCTTATTCCTTTTTCAATAAATTCGCACGAACTCTACACCAACAGGAATATTTTCCAAGTGTATCAGAGCCCGGTAGAACAGAACGAGGCTTTCGTCCGCACTTTCGTAACGCGTTTTGCCGACAGCCATCCTGTTTTTGTAGACTGCAATGACACCACCAGCCAGAAAGGTATTTTCACCTCCGGCCTTCGCCGCCGTCTTGAACAACAGGATATTAAATACAGTATTACGAATATCAAGTCGGGCGACGCCATGTTCACCAAGGCTTTCAGTACTACGCAACGCAATGTGGTGATTCTTAATACTGGGCGCTCACAGGAACTTAACATCGTGATGTCTAAACTCAACAGTTTGGCAATGTCGCATCCGGAATTAAAGATAACACTTTTCGGATATACCGACTGGATGTTGTACACACGCCATCAGTTGGAGAATTTCTACAAGTTTGATACGTATATCCCTGCTACTTTTTACATGAATCCTCAGTCGCCACGCACGAATAGGATAAATCTAAAGTACCGCTGGAATTTTCATACCGACATGATACCCAGTTGTCTTCCTCGTATGGGTATTACCGGATTTGATCACGCCTATTTCTTCATCAAGGGCCTTCATCTTTACGGCAAGCAGTTTACTGGCGCTTCCGGCATGGTGGGGTATACGCCTATACAGACACCTCTTCATTTTGAGCGCATTGGCAATGGAGGGCTGCAGAACCGCAGCGTACTTTTCGTGCACTATATGCCAAGCCACAAGACAGAGACAATCTTTTTTTAATCGAATTACGTGAGACGCGAGAAGATAATCATATTTTCAGTTCTTTTTTCCGCTCTGTTCCATCTTACGGCGCGAGCACAGGTAGGCGAATATCGTACCGATATGGCTCTTGGCGTAAACGGCGGCTATGTGATGAGCACGGTGGGATTTACTCCTAATGTTCCGCAGAGCCAGTTCGGTGGCATGACGGGCGGCATCACCCTGCGCTACACCTGCGAGAAATATTTTAAAAGCATCTGCGCAGTCGTGGCAGAGGTGAACTACGTTCAGACAGGCTGGAAAGAGAAAATCCTTGACATCAACGACAGCCCTGTCTACTATTATGATGACGCTACGCCGCTCCATTATGAGCGCCGAATGAACTATATCCAGGTGCCGATACTTGCACGCATGGGGTGGGGGCGTGAGCGCAAGGGTCTGCAGGGCTTCCTGCAACTCGGCCCGCAGTTTGGCATGTTCCTCAGCGAGAGTACGAAGACCAATATCGTTGCCGGCTACGGCACAACGGTGCAGCGCGCCTCTAATATAGTGGCGCAGGATTCCATGGCCGTTGAAAACAAGTTCGACTACGGCATTGCCGTCGGCGTTGGCGTGGAATGGAGCATTCCGCGCGCAGGCCATCTTCTGCTGGAAGGCCGCTACTACTATGGCCTGGGCAATATTTATGGCAACTCAAAGAGCGACTATTTCGGAAAGTCGAATTTCGGACAGATAGTAATAAAGATGAGTTATCTGTTTGACGTTATACGCACAAAAAATAACAAAATAAAATAATTATGTTTGAAGGACAGCCAAAAGGACTTTTCGCGTTGGCATTGGCCAACACTGGCGAGCGCTTCGGCTATTATACCATGCTTGCCGTCTTCGCTTTGTTTTTGAGAGCCAACTATGGCCTTTCGCCCGCAGTGGCAGGCACCATCTATAGTTCGTTCCTCATGTTTGTGTATTTCTTCCCGTTGTTTGGAGGCATGCTGGCCGACAAGTTCGGCTTTGGCCGCATGGTCACCACGGGTATTCTCATCATGTTTGCAGGCTATTTGATGCTCTCCGTACCATTGGGCGGCGACACGGTGGCTCTCGTCGTGATGTTGGCAGCCCTGCTGCTCATCGGCTTCGGCACCGGACTCTTCAAGGGTAATCTCCAGGTCATGGTCGGCGACTTGTACAACGATCCGCAATATAAGGACAAGCGCGATTCGGGCTTTTCCATTTTCTATATGGCTATAAATATCGGTGCCCTGTTTGCTCCTACTGCAGCCATAAAGATAAAGGAATATGCCGAGCAGTCGCTTGGCTACTCCAGCAATGATGCCTATCATTTCTCCTTTGCCGTGGCATGTGCCTCGCTTATTCTGTCAATCGCCATCTACTATCTTTTCCGCTCCACGTTCCGTCACACGGAAGGTGGTAAGAGGAGCGCTGCCAAGGCCGCTGATGCTGCCCCTGTAGAAGAACTTTCCAAGGAAGAGACCAAGCAGCGCATCGTGGCACTCTGTCTTGTTTTTGCCGTTGTCATCTTCTTCTGGATGGCCTTCCATCAGAACGGCCTGTCGCTGACTTATTTTGCCGATGAGTTTACTGCACATACGGCAACAGGCGTTCAAGGCATGGCTTTCGACGTGTGGAATCTTGTGCTGGTCATCTTTATTGTCTATGCCCTCTTCTCTGTCTTCCAGAGCAAGACAGCCAAGGCCCGCAGCATATCGGCTCTTGTCGTCATTGCCGCTGTAGCGCTGTTGTGCTATAAGTATTCGCAGACAGGCGAGGTCAATTTCACTGCTCCTATCTTCCAGCAGTTCAATCCCTTCTATGTTGTAGCCCTTACCCCTGTTTCGATGGCCATCTTCGGAGCATTGGCCGCCAAAGGAAAGGAGCCTTCGGCACCGCGCAAGATAGCCTACGGCATGATAGTTGCTGCCATAGCCTATGCCCTGATGGCATTTGGCTCTCTCGGATTGCCTATGCCGCAGACGGAAATAGGTTCTGACGGTGAGCCTGTTGCAATGCATGTGGCCGACGTGACGCCAAACCTCCTCATTATGGTCTATTTGGTATTGACATTTGGCGAATTGCTTTTGTCACCTATGGGAATCTCGTTTGTTTCCAAGGTAGCACCTCCAAAGTACAAGGGAATGATGATGGGCGGATGGTTTGTCGCCACGGCCATCGGCAATCAACTCGTCGTCGTTGGCGGCCTGCTTTGGGGAGCAGTTCCCCTGTGGCTCTGCTGGTGTGTTTTCCTCGGCGTATGTCTTGTAGCAGCCGTCTTCATGTTTGCAATGATGAAGCGGCTTGAGAAGGTTTGCTAAGAAAATAGAGCAGATACGGAAATCAGAGAGGTGAAAAGTGAATAGTTTGCCTTCGCCATTCCTGATGAGACGTTCGTTGGTGTTATGTCTCATGCTTTCGCTGTCGGTAGCAAACTATTCACTTTTCACCTCTCACTATACCCTGCTGTCGGCGCAGACGTTGACCATTGCAGAACTGAACTGCGAAAATCTCTTCGACTGCGGCCACGACTCGCTAAAGCAGGACCATGACTGGCTGCCTGGTTCTGTCCGCTCTTGGACACCTCGGCGCTACTGGCAGAAACTTAACAACATCGGACAGGAACTTGTGGCCTGTTCGGAGACGCTTCCCGACCTCATCGCCCTCGTTGAGGTGGAGAACGACAGCGTCATGCGCGACCTTACGCGGCGCTCCGTGCTTCGTGGGGCGCGTTATGACTATCTTATGACGCAGTCCGACGATGTTCGCGGCATTGATGTCGCCCTGCTTTACCAGCATTTCACGTTCCGTCCTGTCTGCTACGATATGCTGCATGTCGTTCCACTGCCCGGAATGCGTCCTACGCGCGACATCCTTTATGTTAAGGGAGAATTCATCTCAGGCGATACGCTTCATGTTTTTGTTGTCCATGCTCCCAGCCGCTATGGCGGCGAACGCGCTACGCGTCCTAACCGGCGCGTCGTCGCAGATCGGCTGCTGCAGGCCGTTGATTCTGTCCGGGTATTGTCACCCGATGCAAAGATTATAGTTACTGGCGACTTCAACGACTATGCTGCGTCCCCTGCTCTGTGCTTTCTTGCCGAGCATCACTTCATTAATGTTACGTCTGGGGCTTCTGGCAGTCATGGCGCGCGTGCAACCTATCGCTATCAAGGGCAGTGGAACAGCATCGACCATGTCCTTGTCAATGCTCCGTTGCTGCAGCATGTCGATACGGCCTATATCTTCGATGCCCCGTTCCTTTTGGAGGAAGACAGACGCTACGGCGGCGTGAAGCCACTGCGTACTTACAATGGCTATCGCTATCAGCGAGGGTTCAGTGACCATCTGCCGCTGGTGGTAAGGCTTAAATTTTAGTGAGTATTGCGTTTCAGCGCCAGCGTCTTTGGCAGTTTCTGCCATTTTCCGTTTCTTGGCACTTTTATAGTGCTTCCTTTCGTCTGGTGCAAAACGTAGGTGGAGTCGTTCTCGCGTTTTAATATTGCCGTGAGGTCTTCGCTGCCAAAGTCGTTAATCATTTTCAGTTCAGCCTCAGTCTCGCTAATTACCTTGGCTGACGGTATTACCCAGCAGAATGAGTTGCGCTGCTTGCCAAGATAGCCGGGCAGTTCGCCATACAGTTCCTGTCCAGGTACGGTAATGTCCTGCTCGTAGAGATTTATCCTTAGAAAAACCTCATATTCTTTATTATATAGGTACGCGCGAAAGGGCTTGTCGGCCGACTGCGCTTTCATGCCGACTGCAACGGCTATAAGCAGTAGTGTAAGCAGTGATTTACGCATAAAAAACTCAAATAGTCTGCGGGCAAAAGTAGCAAATCCAAATCAATAAATCGGTGATTTTTAAGAAAATATATTGAAAAATATGCTACATTTAGGTTTTTTTACTTACCTTTGCCGCCGTTATACTCGTATTAGTAATGGGAAAAGAGAAGTTACGCCCCGACTATATTTTTGAGTCCAGTTGGGAAGTCTGTAATAAAGTAGGTGGTATTTATACGGTGCTTTCTTCGCGCGCCAAGACCCTGCAGCAGGAATTAAAAGATCACGTAGTTTTTATTGGACCTGACTTTTGGAAAGAGTCTGAGAGCCCTTATTTCCGTGAGGACAAGTCGCTTTTCTCTGCATGGCAGTGGGAAGCAAAGGAACAGGGGTTGGACATCCGTGTCGGCCGATGGCTCGTTCCAGGTGAGCCGATAGCCGTGCTCGTCGATTTCCAGCCGTTTTTTTCACAGAAGAACGACATCTACTGCTGGTTTTGGGAAAACTATGGAGTCGATTCGCTCCATGCCTATGGCGATTACGACGAGGCATCCATGTTTTCCTATGCTGCCGCCATTGTCGTAGAGAGTTTCTACAACTATTATCTCTTGCCCGACAATCAGCAATCCTCCGCATACCGCGTTGTCTATCATGCCAACGAGTGGATGTGCGGCCTCGGAGCGCTGTATATCAACAGCAAACTTCCTCAGATAGGCACCATCTTTACTACCCATGCCACGAGCATAGGGCGCTCTATCGCAGGCAATCAGAAGCCGCTCTACGACTATCTTTTCGCTTACAACGGCGACCAGATGGCGTCAGAACTTAATATGCAGTCGAAACATTCCATAGAGAAGCAGACAGCGATGCATGTTGACTGTTTCACTACCGTTAGCGACATAACGGCACGCGAGTGTGTGGAGTTGCTCGACAAGCCTGTCGACGTTGTGTTGCCTAATGGCTTTGACGATAGTTTTGTGCCTACGCCGTCAGCCAAGTTTGCCCGCAAGCGCAGAGCAGCGCGCCGCAAGTTGCTCAATGTTGCCTGCGCCCTTCTCGGCGAGCAGTTCGACGACGATACCCTTATCGTTTCTACCTCCGGACGTTACGAATTCCGCAACAAGGGCATCGACGTTTTCCTTGAGGCAATGAATCGCCTGTTGCGCACACGCGAACTTAAGAAGAAGGTTGTTGCCTTCATCGAAGTGCCCGGATGGGTGGGCGAACCGCGCAAGGACTTGCAGCAGCGCCTTCGCGAAGTTGAGACGACAGGTGCCTGCGCTTCTTCCGGCCCGCTCGAAGTTCCCCAGATTACCCACTGGCTTCACAACATGAGCCACGACAATGTCCTTGGCATGATGAAGTATTACGATATGCACAATCGTCCCGAAGACAATGTCAAGGTTATCTTCCTTCCCTGCTATCTTGACGGCAAGGATGGCATTATAAATATGAGTTACTACGACGTAGTGCTCGGCAATGACCTTTGCATTTATCCCTCTTACTACGAGCCGTGGGGCTATACTCCGCTTGAGGCCGTCGCCTTCCATGTGCCCTGCATCACAACTGATCTCGCCGGCTTCGGCTTGTGGGCAAACGGTGTGTTTGGCCATGACTGCGAACTTGAGGACGGCGTCAAGGTAATCCATCGCACTGATTATAACTACAGTGAGGTTGCCGATAATATCAAGGACACCGTTGCCCGCTTCTCAGGATTTAGCAAGAAGCAGATCGACGAGTGCCGCAAGCACGCTGGCGCTCTCTCCAAGAAAGCCCTGTGGAGCGAGTTTATCCATTACTATTATGAGGCTTACGACATAGCCCTGCGCAAAGCAGAGCAGCGCGCCACGATACCGTTCAATCCGCTGTCGTAGGGAAACCCCGTAATAACGAATCCCGTAATAACGATATCCCGTAATAACGACATCCCGTAATAACGTAATAACGAAATAACGAAAAAACTCTTTTTAAACATTGTTATATGAAGATTAAAGCCGATTATGCAAATGCTCCGCAGTGGAAGGAGTTGACCGTCAAGTCAAGCCTGCCTGCTGAGTTAAAATGTTTGGACGAAATTGCCCACAATATGTGGTGGGTCTGGAACTATGAGGCTCGCGACCTTTTCCGCGACCTTGACCCTCAACTTTACCACGAGGTTAAGCACAATCCCGTGATGCTGCTTGAGCGCATGAGCCTCCAGCGCAAGGAAGAAATCGTTAAAGACAAGGCGCTGATGAAGCGTATCAAGTCAGTCTACGAACTTTTCCGCAACTACGTAGACGTTAAGCCCGACAGCAAGCGCCCGTCTGTGGCCTACTTCTGCATGGAGTATGGCATCCACTCTGCCCTGAAGATTTATTCTGGCGGTCTGGGCATGCTGGCAGGCGACTATGTCAAGGAGGCCAGCGACTCCAATGTCGACATGTGCGCCGTAGGTTTCCTGTATCGCTTTGGCTATTTCACCCAGAGCCTCTCTATCGACGGTCAGCAGATTGCCAACTACGAGAGCCAGAACTTTGCCTCGCTTCCTGTTGAGCGCCAACTCGACAAGGACGGCAATCCTATGGTTATCGACGTTCCCTATACCAATTATCAGGTTCATGCCTATGTTTGGCGTGTCAATGTAGGTCGTGTAAAACTCTACCTGCTCGATACCGACAACGAAATGAACTCTGAGTTCGACAAGCCCATCACCCACGCCCTTTACGGTGGTGACTGGGAGAACCGCCTTAAGCAGGAGATACTTCTTGGCATCGGTGGTATGCTGCTGCTCAAGAAACTGGGCATCAAGAAGGACATCTACCACTGCAATGAGGGACATGCTGCCCTCTGCAACCTGCAGCGCCTTGTTGACTACATCGAGGAAGACCACCTCACCTTCAACCAGGCTCTTGAACTCGTGCGTGCCAGCGGTCTCTACACTGTCCACACACCTGTTCCCGCCGGCCACGACTATTTCGACGAGGGTCTGTTCGGCAAGTACATGGGTGCCTACCCACAGAAACTCGGCATCTCCTGGGATGAGTTTATCGGCATGGGCCGCACCAATCCTGAAGACCACAACGAGAAGTTCTGCATGTCAACCTTTGCCTGCAACACCTGTCAGGAGGTCAATGGCGTGTCGATGCTCCACGGCTGGGTGTCGCAGAAGATGTTTGCACCCATCTGGAACGGCTACTATCCCGAAGAAAACCATGTTGGCTACGTTACCAACGGTGTCCACTTCCCCACATGGGCTGCTACAGAGTGGCGCAAGGTCTATGCCAAGTATTTCGACGCAAGCCACATGAGCGACCAGTCAAACGAAGAGATTTGGCACGGCATCTACAACGTTAGCGACGAAGAGGTTTGGGCTACACGCATGGCTCTTAAGCAGAAACTCTTCGACTACATCAAGGAGCAGTTCCGCGAGACATGGCTCAAAAATCAGGGCGACCCCTCGCGCGTCGTTTCGCTGTTGGATAAGATGAACCCCAACGCTCTGGTCATCGGCTTCTGCCGTCGTTTCGCCACCTACAAGCGCGCTCACCTGTTGTTCACCGACCTTGAGCGTCTTTCCAGGATTGTCAACGATGCAGAGCATCCCGTTATCTTCCTCTTTGCTGGTAAGGCACATCCTGCCGACGGTGCCGGACAGGGACTTATCAAGAAGATCTACGAGATTTCACAGCGTCCTGAGTTCCTTGGCAAGATTATCTTCCTCGAGGACTACGACTTCCTGCTTGCCCGTCGCCTTGTTTCGGGCGTTGATATCTGGATGAATACTCCTACACGTCCGTTGGAGGCTTCCGGTACGTCTGGCGAGAAGGCCGAGATGAATGGTGTTGTCAATCTTTCGGTTAAAGACGGATGGTGGCTTGAAGGCTATCGCGAAGGCGCTGGCTGGGCACTTACTGAGAAGCGCACTTATCAGAACCAGGGCTATCAGGATCAACTCGATGCCGCTACTATCTACGGTCTGCTTGAAAACGAGATAGTTCCTCTCTACTATAAGAAGAACAAGAAGGGCATTTCAGAGGGCTGGATAAAGGTTATCAAGAATTCCATCGCCCAGATTGCTCCTCACTACACTATGAAGCGCCAACTCGACGACTACTATTCTAAGTTCTACGAGAAGCAGGCCAAGCGCTTCAAGGAGATTTCCAAGGACAACTACAAACTTGCCAAGGATATCGCCCAGTGGAAGGAGGCTGTTGCAGAGCGTTGGGATGCCATCAATGTTGTCAGCGCCGAGTGGGATTTTCCTGTCACAGGCTGTGATACAGGTACCAAGTACACCCTGCGCTACGTCATCAACGAGCAGGGCCTTGACGATGCTGTCGGACTGGAGAAGGTCAACATCCTCGTCAACAAGGACGGCGAGGAGCGCATCTTCTCTATCGAGCCGCTTAAATTCGTCGGCCGCGAGGGCAACAACTACACCTTCGAGGCTACGCTTGCTCCTAAGCAGGCTGGTCAGTACAAGAGCGCCGTCCGCATGTATCCTAAGAACAAGAACCTGCCTCACCGTCAGGACTTCTGCTATGTAAAATGGATTGAACTGCCACAGTAATGCCGCAGTTTACATAAAGCGAAGAATGTTTCTCCCGCGGGAGAAACATTCTTTTTTCTTGTGTCCTTATCTTGACAGTTCGTATTCCTTTACCTTGCGCAGGCCGCTCACTCTGAGATAGGTCCCTTTCGTGGCGGTGATGTAGATTTGCCTGTTCCACAGTTGTGGATTATCCTCCAGGTTCAGTGCGGCGCGTATTTTCTTGCTGCAGTCCGTCAGGCAAACCGGCATCACTTCGTCGTCATATATCACCACGCTTCCGTCGGCCGGAAAGTCGGCCAGCACTATTGCCGTACTGCCCGTGAACGGGCTCGTATGGTCGAAGTTGCTCATGCTGCGTGTCGTTGATCCGACGATATAGGCTTTTATGCACACCTCGCTGCCGTCCTCCATCTGCAGTACCTCGGCCACGCTCTTTGCGCGCGCCTTCTCTATGGTGCTGACAGCATGTGTTGTCGCTGCAGGCTCCTGCGCGTCGTCGTCCTCTATTATTTCTTTCTCGCATGCCGTCAGCACCAGCAGCAGTGCTACCAGCGCCAAAAGCATTGAGAGTGATTTCTTTCTCGTCATCTCGTTATCTTCATCGTCCCGTTACATTCCGGGTATCTTGTGCAACTCCAGAACTCCTTGCCCGAGTTGATGCCTTTCCTTGCCATTCGTTTTATCATTGGCTTTCCGCATTGGGGGCAGAGAGGAGCGTTGTCTTCCGTGCTTTGCTGTGTGCGGTAGGCCAGGCGCTCGGCAGTGAGCCCCTCCGTAAATCCGCCTTCCGCCTTGAAAGTCTCAAGTTGGTGCTCTATGTGACGCGTTATCATCAGGATAAGCCGATTGCAGAGCACCAGCAGACAGTTCGCTGCCACACAGGAGTCTGTGCCGCCCAGCCAGTGGTCAAACTTATGCTTCTGAGCCAGGATGTGAATACTGCTCTGGTGCTGAATGTCGTCGTTGTATGTCGGGCGGTCAAGCGGCATGTTGCAAACCGCTTGATATTCAGCAGAGCGCACAGACCATGGAATGTTCTCCTGTCGCAAAAGCCAGTTAAGATAGTCGTTGGCAAGTTCGGCAAGACTGGCACGGGCCACGTCGGTGAGTTTCATTTCCGTCTCCCTCGATGTGGAATGGCGCGAGTTGCCCTCAGCGATGTTGGCAGGAGCAGAGCGCGCCGCCTGTGTCATCTGGTCAAACTGGCGTCCGCAGGGATCGTTCGTGTGGTTCAAGTAGCGCACGCAAAAGTCTTGCGTTGCCAGTTGTATCACGTTAGCGAACACCCATGTGTCCAGCCAGTAATAACCGAAGCGATGTATTTCCATAGTGAAAATTTTTTTAAAAAATCGTTATCTCGTAATGCCGTTATCTCGTCATTTCGTTATCTCGTAATGCCGTTATCTCGTCATTTCGTTATCACGTAATGCCGTTGTTTCGTCTTTCCGCCTGCAAATATAATAAAAAAGCCGCCGCCCGGCAAAGGGCAGCGACTTTTCTTGCTTATTGAAATGTTGCTTAGTCTTCAAAGAAAATCTCCGATATAGAAGGCGCATCCTCGTCGAAGAATAAATCTGGTGCCAGATTTTGTCCTGTCTCTCCGCCGCCAGGTATTTCTGAGCCAGCCAGCAGTTGGCCGCAGGCTTTCAGCACTATCTCGTCTGTAGTTGGAATGATATATGTCTTTTTCATAAAAGTATGCTCTTTAATGATTAATATTTATTTCACAATGATTTTTCTGCCGTTCTTGATATACAGGCCCTTCTTGGCATCGCTTACGCGCTGTCCGTCGAGAGTATAGATGGCGTCGGTGGCATGCTCGGCAGCCCAGCGAGTCTGTTCAATGCCTGTGGTGTTTCCGAAGTCGAACGACAAGAAAGGAGCGGCAATACCAAGATCTTTTGCATAAGCGCTGTAGGCTCGAATATTCGTGCCTGTATAATTGCGCAAACCAACTACGTCTTCACTGTTTTTGCCAAGGGTGTATATAGTACCTCCAATATCGGTAGTTGTCGTTGCGGTTGTCGTACCTAATAAAATATTTGTTCCAATTGCAGGAGGATCATCATCGGTTGTATATAATGTATACTTACCAGCAGTAGCCTTCAAAATTACGCCAGTATTGGCAGGTATTACATTGGAGACCTCTGTAAGTGTAATATTTGAGCCGTTCAACTCTGCAGTATACGCTTTTATGCCATCAGGAATCTCAAGTTTCTTGTCGTAGTAAAGCGTGGCATAGCCTGCAGATGAGATAGTTGTATTTACAGACTCTGTTTTATCATATGTTACATCCAGTACAATAATAGATTGTTTACCTGTAATTTTGAAGAAATAATATCCTTCGGTATTTTTTTGCAAAGACAAAGTCTTCTCTACAGTAACAGGACTATTTTTAGAGCCACGTTTCGCCAATTCTATGCTGTTCCCGTCCCCAGATTCTATACCGGCAGTATTATTATCATCATTGGATGAACCATGAGCCGTTATTGCTGTTATTGTCATTCCTTTTGTTGGCTTAACAATATATGTTTTATTGTTGGCATACTTAACACCAGTGTAGTTATTTGTACCAATAACAAACTGATATTGTGCATTGCCTGTCTGAATATTTTCTCCCTCAACAGTCATCTGGTAATTGTCGAACGAAAGCACTTTTTTATCATCGCTGATTGAGCCGTCGTTGTCAAGATATGCATGTTGTCCAGACTTTGCTGCATTCTTTGCAGTCACCGTGCCACCGTCAGTGTATATAACTTTATATATATAAAAAGTACCACCACAATTGGTTTCCCCATCTGGCCCTGTTTCTGAGGATGTCGCTCTTCGGAGAGTGATACTATTTGTTGATGCAAACCCGGATGGTATTGTGATTTCGCCTGAATCGAAAGTATCGGTGCTTTTTGTTGCTATTTGTGGACCTTTCAATGCTCCGTCTGCAATGTACACACAACCTGGAGCCCCTGACTTGCCTCCCTTTCCAGTCACTTGTATTTTGTCTCCAGATTTGAAAGTCATACCAGCAGGTAATGTGATAGTAAGAGTTACTGCATTTCCGCTAAATTTCATGGCACCAGCCGTAGTGTTCACGTCATTAATGGTGCCGATAGCATAATTGATAGTTACCGAACCATAATTATCAACAATCATGGTTTCTTGATCTGTAGACCAGTTCGCTGCTTTACTTGTAAAGTCTACTGTCCAAGTTGCTCCCCAGACATTACTTGCCCCCCCCACTACAGCGAGGAGCACAAAAAAAGTTCGTAAAAATTTTTTCATGTTGTTAGTTTTGTTAGTATTGTTAATAGTATGAAGTTTATCGTATTGGCATGCACTCGCTTGTGCACGGTAGAACAATGTCGTGTCCGTAGCGAGACGGAGTAATTTAGCACTACGGTGGCAAAGTTACGAAAAGTCGAGAGCAGAACAAAATAAAATGGTTTTATTTTTTATGCCGAGACGGAGTAATTTCGCGCTGCAAGCGCAAAGTTACGTAAAGCAGATGGAACTACCAAAGAATCAGGCAGTTTTTATTTCATTTACTTTTCTGTTGTGGCCCTCGCGCGCGCGTAATAATTTAAAAAGGTGTTGTAATCCTATTGCGGTTTGCAGTTTTTTCTTACTTTTGCAGCGCTATACGCAATGGAAAACGATGGAACAGCAGAAAGTAATTATTTCCCAACAGATAGGCAGGGCGGTGACAGAGGCCGTCGAGGCTGCCAATGCCGACAGGCTCATGGTGCTTGTCGACGAGACGACACAGCGGCTGTGCTGGCCCCTGATATGCGAGTTGCCATGCATGGCGCAGGCTTACAGGATAGTGATAGGCGCCAGCGACACGCATAAGACGCTCGACACGCTCGCCAGCGTGTGGCAGCAGATGCAGCATGCCGGGGCCACGCGCCATTCGCTGCTGGTGAACCTTGGCGGAGGCATGGTGACCGACTTAGGCGGCTTTGCCGCCAGTACCTTCAAGCGCGGCATCCGATATGTCAACATTCCCACTACGCTGCTCTCCATGGTCGACGCCTCGGTGGGCGGCAAGACGGGCATCAACTTCGGCGGACTGAAAAACGAGATAGGCGTGTTCAACAATGCGGAGCGCGTGATACTCGACACCACGTTCCTCGCCACGCTCGACGATGAGAACCTGCTGTCGGGCTATGCCGAGATGCTCAAGCACGGACTGATAAGCGACACCGAAGTGTGGGCCTCGCTGCTGCGCAGTGCTCCGCAGGACATCGACGCCGCTGAGATGAGCCGCATGGTGGCAGAGAGCGTGGCAGTGAAGCAGCGCATAGTGACCGAAGACCCCACGGAGCGCGGACTGCGCAAGGCTCTCAACCTGGGCCACACGATAGGACATGCCTTCGAGTCGCTGGCCCTGAAGCGCACTCCCATACTGCACGGCTATGCCGTGGCCTACGGCCTCGTGGTCGAACTGTATCTCTGTGCTGTGAAGACGGGCTTCCCCACGGACCGCATGCGCCAGACCGTCAGTTACATCCGCGAGCACTACGGCCGCATGGCCATCACCTGCGACGACTATCCGCAACTGCTGCAACTGATGCACCACGACAAGAAGAACCGCGGCAACGAGATAAACTTCACGCTGCTGGGCAATGTCGGCGACATCCGCATCAACCAGACGGCCACGGAGGAGGAAATCTGCGAGGCGCTCGACTTCTACAGGGAAGGGTGAGGTACATTGACCATGAACCATTGACCGTTGAACATTAATTTTTGCCAGCGCTGTTTTAATTTTCGTCAGCGCTGTTTTAATTTTCGTCAGCGCTGTTTTAATTTTCGTCAGCGCTGTTTTAATTTTTGTAAAAGCAGTTGTAATTTTCAAAAACACTGCTGTTTTGAATGAAGAAGCAGAAATTGCAGAAAAATGCAAAAAAATATGAATTATGGATTGTGAATTATGAATTAATCACTACCTTTGCAGCCGCTATTACGAGATAATGGCATAGAGATTCGATTTACAAACCAAAAAACAACAAACAATGGCAACAAAAATCAGACTGCAGCGCGGTGGCCGTAAGGGCTATGCCTTCTACAGCATCGTCGTCGCTGACTCAAGAGCACCACGTGATGGTAAATTTACTGAGAAGATTGGTACTTACAACCCTAACACCAATCCTGCCACAGTAGATTTGAATTTCGAGAGAGCACTCTACTGGGTAGAGGTAGGCGCACAGCCCACCGACACAGCCCGCAACATCCTCAGTCGTGAGGGCGTTTACCTGATGAAGCACCTGCGTGGTGGCGTGAAGAAGGGAGCCTTCGACGAGGCTGCTGCCCAAGTGAAGTTTGACGCTTGGAAGGCCGACAAGCAGAACGGACTGAACAAGATTGCTCAGGCCGAGGCTAAGGCAAAGCAGGAGGCTGCTGCCGCTGCCCTGAAGGCAGAGAAGGCACAGAACGAGGAGCAGGCAAAGAAGGTGGCCGAGAAGAAGGCTGCTGTGGCTGCCGCCGCCGCAGAGGCCGCTGCTGCCGCCACTGCCGAGGAGACTTCTGCCGAGGAGCCAGCCGCAGAGGCAGAGGCTTAAACAGAGAGCAGGCTCACTGAAAACGTGAGAGCAAAACAAGAGAGGGCGTCGCTACACACCGCGAAAAGGGTGGGGCGATGCCCTCTTTCTTACATCCCCAGTGCACGCCACACCGAGAAACGCACCTCTGGATTTTGCCGCTCCATCTCCTCGAAAATGCGGCGCATTGTGAGCGGCGTATGCGCGCCTCGAGTTGTGCCGTAGCAGCGTCGGTGTTCATAATTTCTGTTCTTCTGTCCTAAAAAGTGCAAGATGCCGCAAAATTAGGAAAATCATTTTTCATGCCCAATTTTTTTTGTTTTCAGCAGGGTTTTTTGCAGTGAAAAGTTTTTTCGTTTACAATTTATTACTATCTTTGCACTACGCTAACCTGAAAAACAAGAATAATAACTAAAATATCTTTTCTGCTTATGTCACAGATTAACGGACACATTTCGCAGATTATCGGCCCCGTCATCGACGTTTATTTCAACACGGAAGGCCTTGATGCAGAAAAAGTGCTCCCCAAAATTCATGAAGCATTGACCATTACGCGCCATGACGGCTCGCTGCTCGTAGTGGAAGTGCAGCAGCACATCGGCGAAGACACCGTGCGCTGCGTTGCTATGGATAATACCGACGGCCTGCAGCGCGGGCTGGAGGTGCGCCCCACAGGTGCGCCGATCCTCATGCCTGCCGGCGACCAGATCAAGGGTCGCATGCTCAACGTGATAGGCCAGCCTATCGACGGCATGAAGCAACTGTCAATGCAGGACGCATATCCCATCCATCGCGAGGCTCCTAAGTTTGAGGAGTTGTCGACCACCAAGGAAGTTCTCACAACGGGCATCAAGGTGATCGACCTGCTCGAGCCCTACCTCAAGGGTGGTAAGATCGGCCTCTTCGGTGGTGCCGGCGTCGGCAAGACCGTGCTTATCATGGAACTTATCAACAACATCGCCAAGGGCCACAACGGTTTCTCCGTCTTTGCCGGCGTTGGAGAGCGCACGCGTGAGGGCAACGACCTCATCCGCGAGATGATAGAGTCGGGAGTTATCCGCTACGGCGAGAAGTTTAAGAAGGCTATGGACGAAGGCAAGTGGGACCTCTCGCTTGTCGACCCGGAAGAACTGAAGAAGAGCCAGGCCACGCTGGTCTACGGCCAGATGAACGAGCCACCGGGCGCACGTGCTTCCGTGGCGCTGAGCGGACTGACCGTTGCCGAAGGTTTCCGCGACGGCGGCGGCCAGGAAGGCGCCTCAAGCGACATCCTCTTCTTCATCGACAATATCTTCCGTTTCACACAGGCCGGTTCCGAGGTGTCTGCCCTGCTGGGACGTATGCCGTCGGCCGTGGGCTATCAGCCTACGCTGGCTTCAGAGATGGGCGCCATGCAGGAGCGCATCACGTCGACAAAGAAGGGATCAATCACGTCGGTACAGGCCGTATACGTTCCTGCCGACGACCTTACCGACCCTGCTCCGGCAACAACGTTCACCCACCTCGATGCCACTACCGTGCTCGACCGTAAGATAGCAGGACTTGGCATCTTCCCTGCCGTCGATCCGCTGGCATCAACGTCGCGCATCCTCGATCCGCTCGTAGTGGGCAAGGAACACTACGACTGCGCACAGCGCGTGAAGCAGATACTGCAGAAATACAACGAACTGCAGGACATCATTGCCATCCTCGGTATGGACGAACTGTCGGACGAAGACAAACTGACCGTCAACCGCGCTCGCCGCGTGCAGCGCTTCCTCAGTCAGCCTTTCACCGTGGCTGAGCAGTTCACCGGACTGCCTGGCGTGATGGTTACTATCGACGACACCATCAAGGGCTTCAATGCCATCCTCAATGGCGAGGTAGACGACCTGCCCGAGCAGGCCTTCCTCAACGTCGGCACGATAGAGGACGCCAAGGAGAAGGCCAGGAAACTCCTCGAGGCCGCCAAGGGATAAAAAACAGCACCGTAACGCCGTAATCCCGCGATAACGTAATAACGTGATAACGTGATAACGTCATAACGAGATTCCGTGATAACGAAACGTCGTAATCCCGTAATCCCCCAATAACGAAAATAATCCTCAAAGATGTTAAATCTGAAGATAGTATCGCCAGAGCGCATAGAGTTCACCGGAAGCGTGGAGCGCGTCGTGGTGCCAGGCACGCAGGGGCAGTTTGAGATACTTACAGGCCACGCGCCAATCATCTCTACACTGCAGAAAGGCGTGGTGACCTACGACGGCAGTCAACTTGCCATTCTCGGCGGATTTGTGGAGGTACAGAAAAACGAAGTGTCGCTCTGCGTTGAGATGAAAGAGTGAAAGACATCAACAGAAACGTTTATTCCTAACAGATAATGAATTGCGTAAAACGACTGCTCTGCATAGCACTCATGGCATTGGCTCTGCTGCCTGCTGTTAAGGCAGAAGACTTCTCTGCCAAGGAGGTGGTGCTTGAGCATATCAAAGACTCCCACGACTGGCACGTGACCGACATCGGCGACGGCAAGTCGCTGGTCATACCGCTGCCCGTGATAGTCAGGAGTTCCACTGGCTGGCACGTGTTCTGCTCGTCGCAGTTTGAGCACCATGCCGACGCAAGCGGACTGCGCCATGTCAAGGCCGACGCTCCGGAGGAATTGCAGTCACTGGCTCTCGCCGTGGAGGGAGAGAATGCAGGCAAGATAGTAGAGAACGGAGAGCCCGTTGTCGACCTGTCGATAACGAAAACCGTGGCCGTGATGTTCATCAACGTCATACTGCTGCTGCTCTGCATACTGCTCTCAGCACGCTGGTATAAGAAGCGCAGCGCCGGCGACAACGCTCCAGGAGGCTTCGTGGGCTTCGTGGAGATGCTCGTGATGTATGTTGTAGACGAGATAATAAAGCCGGGAGTAGGCAAGGGCTACGAGCGCTATACTCCATACCTGCTCACATGCTTCTTCTTTATCTTCACCTGCAATGTCATGGGACTCATCCCGTTCCCACCAGGCTCGGGCAACGTGACGGGCAACATCGCAGTGACCTTCTTCCTCGCGCTCTGCACCTTTATCATCGTGCAGTTCTCGGGCAATAAGCACTACTGGAAGGACATATTCTGGCCGGAAGTGCCCACATGGCTGAAGGCACCAATCCCCATCATTCCCGTAATAGAGTTTGTGGGAATATTCACCAAGCCCTTCGCCCTGATGATCCGTCTCTTCGCCAACATGATGGCAGGACACGCCATCGCCGTGGCCATCACATGCATCATCTTCCTCGTGGCGTCGCAGGCCGTGGCAGTACAACTGTCGATGTCGGCGCTTTCGGTACTGATGAGCGTGTTTATGATGTGTCTGGAGTGCCTGGTCTGCTTCATCCAGGCCATGGTGTTCACCATGCTCTCCGCCGTGTTCATCGGACTGGCTCGCGTGGAACCGGAGCATTGATGATTTAGAGGTGAGAGGTGAGTGATGAGAAGTGAGAGGTGAGTGGAAAGACAAATGAAAATTAAATACAAAAACAATAATAACTAAAAAAATCAAACTATTATGATCACAGCATTATTGGCAGCAGAAGGTGTTGCAAAGTTGGGTGCCGCAATCGGCGCAGGTCTCGCAGCAATAGGTGCAGGCGTAGGTATCGGTAAAATCGGTGGACAGGCAATGGACGCCATGGCACGTCAACCGGAGGTGATGAACAAACTGTTCACTAACATGATTGTGGCTGCAGCCCTTATCGAAGGTGTTGCCCTCTTCGCTGCCGTCATAGCATTCCTCTGCATCTGATGTATTTACCCATTTGACAATAAAATTGCAAATTTGTAAATAGTAATTAATACATTCAGTCTATGGATTTATTGATTCCGAGTACTGGCCTGCTGTTCTGGATGACCATCACATTCCTTGTGGTGCTCTGCATCCTGTGGAAGTTTGGCTTTCCTGTCATCACCAATATGGTGGCGGAGCGCAAGGCTTTCATTGACGACTCTCTGCGCAAGGCGCATGAGGCCAACGAGCGGCTCGCCAATATACAGAAAGAAGGTGAATCCATCTTGCAGGAGGCTCGCGAGAAGCAGGCTCAGATACTGCGTGAGGCTGCCGAGACACGCGACGCCATAGTGGAGCAGGCACAGACAAAGGCCCGACAAGAGGGCGCGCGCCTGCTGGACGAGGCTAAGGCAGCAATCGAACAGGAGAAAAAGGCTGCCATTGCCGACATACGCCAGCAGGTGGCTACGCTCAGTGTCGAGATAGCCGGAAAAGTGCTGCGCAAGAACCTGCAGGGCAACGAGGCCCAGATGGATTTGATCAATCGTATGCTGGATGACGTGACTGCTGAGTAACAGAAATAAGCAAATGGACATCGGAGTAATATCGGTAAGATATGCGAGAGCGCTGCTGAAAAGCGCCACCGAAGAGCGGCAGGAGAAGCGTGTCTATCAGGAGATGCTCACGCTCGCCGCAAGTTTCGTGGAGGTGCCGCAGTTGCGCCAGACGATAGACAATCCCATGCTCGCCAGCGACGTGAAGCGGAAAGTGCTGCTCGCTGCCGCCGGCGGCAGCGTGTCGCCACTCACGGAGCGCTTCATCGGCCTCGTGATAAAGGAAGGACGCGAAGACATGGTGCAGTTTATGGCCAACTCGTATGTCACGCTTTACCGTGCGCAGCAGAATATCATCCGTGGCAGACTCACCACGGCTGCCAGCGTCTCTGCCGAGACAGAGCAGAAGATGAGGCAGTTGGTAGAGAAGCAGACAAACGGCACTGTTGAGTTTGAGACGGAGGTGGACGACAGCATCATCGGCGGCTTCATACTCGAATACGATACCTACCGCATGGATGCCAGCGTGAAGTCGCGTCTCAACAACATTCTTAATACTTTGAAGAAATGACGTTATAACGTAATCTCGCAACAACGATATCCCGTAATAACGTAATAACGAAAAAAAGAAAATGTCAGATAAGATTAAACCAAGCGAAGTCAGTCAGGTGCTGCTCGAACAACTCAAGGGCATCAGCGATGCCGCCAAGTTCGACGAGGTGGGAACAGTGCTCACCGTAAGCGATGGCGTGGCACGCATATACGGACTGCGCAATGCAGAGGCCAACGAGTTGTTGGAGTTTGAAAACGGCACGATGGCCATCGTGATGAACCTCGAAGAGGACAATGTGGGCTGTGTGCTCCTCGGTCCTACGGCAGGCATCAAGGAAGGACAGGTGGTGAAGCGCACTAAGCGCATCGCCTCTATACGCGTCAACGACAACATGCTCGGGCGCGTGATAAATCCTCTCGGACAGGCTGTCGACGGACGCGGTGATATTGACCTCGGCAATGCCTTTGAAATGCCGCTCGACAGAAAGGCTCCCGGCGTGATTTACCGTCAGCCGGTGAAGGAACCGCTGCAGACGGGACTGAAGGCCGTCGACTCGATGATACCTATCGGCCGTGGACAGCGCGAATTGATTATCGGCGACCGACAGACAGGTAAGACTGCCATCGCCGTGGATACCATCATCAACCAGAAGAGTTTCTACGACGAAGGAAAGCCTGTCTACTGCATCTATGTAGCCATAGGACAGAAAGCAAGTACCGTGGCAACGCTCGTACAGACGCTGAAGGAGCATGGCGCAATGCCATATACCATCGTGGTGGCTGCTACGGCTGCCGACCCTGCTGCCATGCAGTACTACGCACCGTTTGCAGGGGCCGCCATCGGTGAGTATTTCCGCGACAGAGGACTGCCGGCGCTCGTCGTCTACGACGACTTGTCGAAGCAAGCCGTTGCCTATCGTGAGGTGTCGCTTATCCTGCGCCGCCCGTCAGGACGTGAGGCATATCCAGGCGATGTGTTCTATCTCCACTCACGTCTGTTGGAGCGCGCTGCTAAGATAAATGAGCAGCAGGAGGTGGCAGAGCAGATGAACGACCTGCCGGCATGCATGAAAGGACATGTGCGCGGCGGAGGCTCGCTCACGGCACTGCCTATCATCGAGACACAGGCTGGCGACGTGTCGGCATATATTCCTACCAACGTCATCTCTATCACCGACGGACAGATATTCCTTGAGAGCGACCTCTTCAACCAGGGCTTCCGTCCTGCTATCAACGTGGGTATCTCTGTGAGCCGCGTCGGTGGCTCGGCACAGATAAAGTCGATGAAGAAGGTGGCTGGTACGCTGAAGATAGATCAGGCACAATACCGCGAACTGGAGGCCTTCTCGAAGTTCTCAAGCGACATGGATGCTGTGACGGCAATGACGCTCGACCGTGGCCGAAAGAACAACCAGTTGCTCATCCAACCGCAGTACAGCCCGATGCCTGTAGGCGAACAGGTGGCCATCCTCTACTGCGGTGTGCACGGACTGATGCGCGAGGTGCCTATCGACAAGGTGAGACAGTGTCAGGACCAGTTCCTCGACAAGTTGCGCAGCACGGCTCCTGAAGTGATACAGACACTGGGCGCTGGAAAGATAGACGACGAAGTGACAGCAAAGATAGAGGCCGTAATGGCTGACATCGCAGGAACTTTCAAATGATTCGATAATTGAGATTTCTCAACAATGCCAAGTTTAAAAGAAATCAAAGGCCGCATTGCCTCGGTCAACTCGACGCGAAAGATAACGTCTGCCATGAAAATGGTGGCATCGTCGAAGTTGCACCATGCACAGGTAGCAATACAGAACATGCTGCCCTACGAGACAATGCTTGAGCATATACTCAAGTCGTTCCTTGCTGCCGAGGCTGAGGCACAGACCGTCTACGACCAGGAGCGCCCAGTGCGCCGCGTGGCATTGGTGGTCTACTCTTCCAACTCGTCGCTCTGCGGTGGTTTTAATACCAATATCATAAAGCAGATGCAGCAGGCGGTGGAAACTCTGTCGGAAGAACTCGGAGCAGAGAACGTCGAGGTGTATCCCATAGGGCGCAAAGTGGCAGAGAAGGCACAGAAACTCGGATACGTGGTGCGTGGCAACAGGGCTGACATGGTAGACCATCCCAACGTGAAGCAATGCATAGAACTGGCAGTGGAACTCGGCGAGCGCTTTACAAAGGGAGAGATAGACCAAGTAGACCTGATATACCACCACTTCAAGAGTGCTGGCTCGCAGGTGCTGACGCAGAAAACGTTCCTTCCTATCGACATAGAGAGCGAACTGGAGCGCGACCACGAGCGCGACCTCTCGTCGAATGTCGTCACGAAGAAGGCACAGGACTATCTGCGCAAGAAGAAACGCAAGCGCCAAGTGAGCGAAGACGAGGTGAAGCCGCTTAACGACAACTTCATTGTCGAGCCCGACATGGATACCGTGCTCTCGCAACTCATTCCGAAACTTGCACATCTCATGCTCTACACGGCACTGCTCGACAGCGTGGCCTCTGAGCATGCAGCGCGAATGGTGGCAATGCAGACGGCAACAGACAATGCCGACGAACTGCTCCGCCAACTCAACCTGCAGTACAACAAGTCGCGCCAGCAGGCCATCACTAATGAGTTGCTCGACATCGTTGGCGGCACGGTAAACAACTGACACTTCCCGTGAAGACACACAGTCCACAGGCCTGACAAAGCCTGTGGACTCTCTTTTTACAGAGGCAGGAAATTTCCTGCAATACGTTAAAGAATTGCAAAACAACATAGTAATGATGCTCTGTTTTTGTTTTTCACAATTATATATGTGACCTCATCTGAAACGACGTAAACAGGCAACGTGAAATAACGGAACGGTATGACAAAGGGGCTTCCTATACTTATAATCTTCCTGACGCTATCTGCCATAAGCGTACAGGCTGAAGACTATAGCAATATGGAGCCTCTCAGACTGGAGAAACCGGAAATGCATGCTTCGCTGGCAGATATACGAACGCAGCATGCCGTGAAGACATACAAGGTGAAGGACGACATAACTCTTGTTGGAGTCCCTGTCTTCGTGGCAGGCATCATTGGCAAGAACGAGAAGAAAACCTTCCCCCAACAGTGTCTGAGCCCTTACGGTAACCGTATTCAGGCAAACTCCAAGAGCCATTTCGACAATTATACGCAGTATTTCGGACCTGCCATGACGCTGGGACTTAAGTTGAGCGGAGTGGAGGGACGTTCCGACTGGCCGCGCTTCCTTGCTTCTGCTGCCATGTCGTATGGTATTATGGCCGGCATGACAAAGGCCATAAAGAGTACGGCACACGAAATGCGCCCCGACGGATCTACGCGCGACTCGTGGCCTTCGGGACATACCGCCATCTCGTTTGCCGGTGCAACCATCCTGCATAAGGAGTATGGCATGACGCGCTCACCGTGGTATTCAGTGGCAGGCTATGGCGTCGCTGCAGCCACAGGCATGATGCGAGTGATAAACAACCGTCACTGGGGCAGCGATGTGCTCTCCGGCGCAGGTATCGGCATCATGTCTACTGAAATAGCCTACGCCCTGAGTGACGTGCTGTTCAAGGAAAAAGGTTTGCTGCGCAGCGACATGGAGTACACGACCGGCAGCGCGGTCTGTCCGTCTTTCTTGTCTGTTTCCCTGGGAATGGGTTTCGGATTGAGGGAACTCGATTTCAAGACATCAGATGCCAGCGCTCCCGTGAAGGTGAAATTTCAGACTGCTACAGTGGTGCAGGCAGAAGGCGCCTACTTCTTTAATAAAAATGTTGGCGTGGGAGGGCGCCTGCGCGTAAGCACGTCGCCAATGAAGGGATGTGAAAGGGCGGAGGCAGACATTCTCGCAGCCAACAGCGACTTGTCTGTTGAGAGCAATCATCTGGCAGAGTTTGCCGCAGATGCCGGACTCTATTTCAACATACCTCTCGCTCAGCGTTTCTCACTTGGAACAAAATGTCTTGTAGGAAGAAGCATGATGCAGTCGCTCGACATCAACGGCCATTATGCTGTAAACGCGATGGGCATCACCGGCACGGCAAACACCAATGGCATGGAATATGACTTGCTGACCGTCTCTGCTAAAAATACCTCCAAATTTGGCACAGGAGTCGCGCTGACCTACGGCTACAAGGGAAACATCTCGTGGAAGGTGTTCTGTGACTACGACTACACTCGCAAGGACTACACGCTCACCTGCACTCCATTATATACAGAGAATCACACCCTTCGGAAGCACCAGAACACATGGGTGCTTGGCGCATCATTTGCCGTGATGTTGTAAAAATGCCCACAGATATTTGCCGCGTGTGGAAATAGTGTTACTTTTGTCATGCCATGATGAAGAGAGAGATTTATTCCGCTGCCTTGCTGATGGAGTATATACGCGAGGTGGGCTTCCTGCCGCTGCTTAGCAGTGGCATAGATGGTTTTTCGGCAGAAGAGGTGGTGAGCGACGACTGCCGCTACGTGGTTTTTCCTGATGGCGGATGGGACTGGCCGCTATGGAAGTGGAAAGGCCCTATCGTGACAAGTGGTGACTGTGTTTACGGTAAGTTCTTCGACAAAAAAGCAGGATTTGTCAGTCGTGAGTGGTGGCCCGACTTCTACAACTATCGTCGTAGCGTGGCGCCAGTGATAGAAGAAGGGTCTGTAGAGGAAACAATACTGCTGACACTGCAGGAGCATGGCAGTCTGATTACAAGGGATCTGCGCGCGCTCTGCGGATTTGACGGGCCGCGGATGCGCGGCAAGTTTGACGCTTACGTCACGCGTTTGCAGATGCAGTGTCGCATCGTAACGGAAGATTTTGTTTACCCAACAGACAAGCACGGACGTGAATACGGCTGGGGCTGGTCGCTGCTAACAATGCCCGAGACGCTATATGGAAAAGAGGCATGCATACGTGAATGTACACCGCAGGATTCTTACGATCGACTTGCAACTCACCTTAGCAAACTATTGCCTTGGGCAACGGCAAAGCAGATACAGCGCCTTCTCCGCGTCTAATCACATCCCTCCGTTCTTTTTCTGGAACGTATTTCTTAGAAGTATGCCTCTACAGCAAAGCGGAACCGGTCGATGAAAGTATTGCCGACATTCCTCATTACCTTTATCAGTTTTGCTGACAAAGGAGATGCAGGTAGTTGCCCCTATCACATTCTACCAGCACTCAATGTCATCAGCGATTTCAGGCAACTTGCCGCGCTGGAATGTTGGCTCTTTGATGCCCTGGCTTTTCTGCAGGCGGTAGTCGTCAAGCAGGCGGAATACATACTTGCCCAGCAGTATGATGGCAATAAGATTGCATGCCGTAAGAAGTGCCATGCATAGGTCTATCATGCTCCACACCACTTCAAGCGTTGTCCATGCGCCAAACATTATCATCACGCCGCCCGACAGCAGGCGGTAGGTCGTCATGGCGGCACGGCTATCGGTCATAAAGCGGACATTGGCCTCGCCATAGTAGTAGTTGCCAATAATCGACGAATAGGCAAACATGAAGATGGCAATGGCGACGAAGACAGGGCCCCATGCTCCAACTTCAGACTTCAAGGCAGCCTGTGTCAGCATGATGCCGTTAAGTTCTGGCAAGGTGTAAAGTCCGCTGATGAGGATGATAAATGCCGTGCATGAGCATACTACCAACGTGTCGGTAAACACTCCAAGAGCCTGTATGAGTCCTTGTTTCACTGGGTGTGACACAGTTGCCGTAGCAGCAGCATTGGGCGCACTGCCCTCGCCCGCCTCGTTGCTGAACAGACCGCGCTTCACGCCATTCATAATGGCAGCGCCCAGTGTGCCACCCACTGCCTGTTCCACGCCAAAGGCACTCCTGACAATGACCGCAAGCACGTGGGGCACCAACTGAATGTTAATCACGATAACTACCACTGCCAGCAGAAAATATCCTACAGCCATTATAGGTACCAGTACAGAACTGACCTTGGCTATGCGCTGGATGCCTCCAAACACGATGACGAGAGTCAGCGCCATAAGTGCAGTGCCTGTCGCCATCGGGTTCCAACCAAATGCACCCTCCATGGCGCCACAGATGGTGTTGGCCTGTACGGAATTGTTTGCCAGCCCGAACGATACCGTAATCAGTATGGCAAACAGCACTGCCATCCAGCGGCAGTGCAATCCGCGTTGTATGTAGTAAGCAGGGCCTCCAATAAACGAGTCTTTATGGTGCTGCTTGAACAGTTGGCCCAATGTGGACTCAACGAAAGCCGTGGCAGAGCCCACCAATGCCATTACCCACATCCAGAACACTGCTCCTGGTCCGCCTACGGCTATTGCCGTCGCCACTCCTGCGAGATTTCCTGTGCCTACGCGTGATGCCAGCGATACGGCAAATGCCTGAAACGACGAGATGTGCTTCTGGCCTGCCACGCTGTTGCCTGCGCCAGTCGTGTTACCCTTACCCTCGGCTGTCTTCACAGCCGTGTCGGTCAGCAGGCGCAGCATCTCGCCCAGCATGCGAAACTGGACGAAGCGCATGCGCCACGTGAACCATAGTCCGCAGCCTATCAGGGCTCCTATTATCAGATAGCCCCATAGCACATCGTTTATCTGATTGAGTATTTCCATTATTTTATGGCTGCAAAAGTACTATTTAACACGCGAAAAGCCAAACAGAATGGAGCATTTGTGAATGTAAAAAGAAATAGTTATTCAGGGAGTTGCAAAAAATAAATCGTGGGAAAATATCGTGAAAACTTGTAAATGAACGTCAATATACTAAGAAACTGATTATCTTTGCAGCGTAGTACTGACAATTTTTTTACCCGGAAAACTGAAAACCTAAGAAGAAAATTCTCTTTATCACCGGCTCGCTACGTGCGAAGTCATTCAACTGATAGTTGTTGTCAGAAACTCACAGAACTCTTGGAATTTATAAAAGCATTGTAATTTATGGCCTGTAGCGAGGATTTTGTACAATATGTCGCCGACCGCGACCGTCTTCAGATTGCTGAACTGACGTAAGCATAATTCCGCCTTTACTGAAAGACGAGGGCATAGATGTGAGAAGCAGACACTACGAATAAGGACAGATAGAATAAAAGCATTACAGTGAATCAATATGACAGTCAGGGATGTTTTTGAATTGAGAGAGCAAGGCCGCATTGAAGAGGCATACGAGGCCATTCGGTCGCTTTATGCAAACGACAAGGGGCCTTACACCTCCTCAGCCATGTTCTGGACGGCCACTGACATCCTGAAGAAGCGGTGGAAAGAAGGGCGTATTAACGAAGCGGTAAAAATCTATGCTGCTTTGGAGCGAATGTTTCCCAACGTGCCCGACAAAGATGGACTGGTGGAAAGGACATTCAAGAAATGTCAAAAATGGATGCAGGAAAGAGGTGTTGCCGGTGACAAGCAGCAGGGTGACGCTCCAGAACATCTGCAAACAGGCGTATGGGGAGAGAATCTGGCTGCTGCCTATCTACGCGAAAAGGGTTATGTTATTCTGGAACGCGACTGGCGGTCCGGCCATCGGGATATCGATATTATTGCACATAAAGATAATACAATCGTGTTCGTTGAGGTGAAAACCCGTAGTAGTCGTGACTTCCTCGACCCTATAACAGCCGTAAACATTCAGAAGCAATATAACCTCCTCCGTGCCATCAACCATTACCTCCAATACAAGCGTATCAACTCTACTTATCGCTTCGACGTAATCATAATCGTTGGCAAACCAGACTGCCTTTCTCCGGAAATAGAACATATAGAGGATTTCCAATTGTCCCAATCGTCCTACAGCGGTGGTCGCAGATGGAGGTGATGATGACGGATGAAGCATAATTTGGTATTGCTCCTATTGGTGAGGATTGGATAAGGAGGTACAAAGAGGCTGGTGGAACTGGTCACATGACCGCTAACATGAGAAACCTTGTGCTTACCATAGATGGAATGCCCAAAATAAGTTACGCAAGAATACTAATCCGCAAAAAACTACATCAATAATTTGGTGTCGTCGCACAAAGTATTATCTTTGCATGCAGATGTATTACAATTAATTACTAAGGATATGGAAACAACAATCGTTCGCCGCCCCGCTTCTTTCCGTTTGCGTGCTGACCTGCTGGAGGGGCTGAAGCGCAATGCAGCACGCGAGAACCGCACCCTGAACAACTATGTGGAAAGTGTGTTGCTCGACATTGTCTATGCTGAACCTAACGAGGAGACAAAGGCAGCCATAGAGGAGGCCGTGTCTGGCAAGAACCAAAACAAGGTGTACTCAAATGCGGCTGACATGATGAATGACATTCTAAATGAAGAAGAATGAAAAATCTGCAGCCAACCACACAGTATACCGTCTGGGAACTCATTCCGAGTTGTTTGGAAAATAAAAAACAACAGTTATGCAAACAACAGACAAAAGCAACACTCCCGAAAGGCCAGAGACCAATTTTGCCATACAACTCTTTGAGGGCAAGAAAGTTCGCATCGTATGGGATGCCGAACAAGAGAAATACTATTTCGCCGTGGCGGACATCGTACAGGTGTTGACCGACAGCACAGATGTCAAACAGTATATCAAACGGATGCGAGCACGCGACCCCGAACTGAATGTCAAGTGGGGTACAATTTGTACCCCTGTTGAAATGCTTGCTCCTGACGGGAAACGTCGCAAGACGCAAGCTGCCGACCTTGAAGGCATATTCCGCATCATCCAGTCCATTCCCTCCAAGAAGGCAGAGCCCGTGCGCCAGTGGTTAGCAGAGGTTGGAGCACAGCGCATTGACCAGATGATAGACCCCGAACTGACATTCCAGATGGCAGTGGAGGACTACCGTCGTCAAGGCTACAGCGACCGTTGGATTAACGAGCGTATGCGCTCCATAGAGATGCGCAAGGAACTGACCGACGAGTGGCATCGCTCCGGCATTCACGAACCTCGCGACTTCGCCATCCTCACCAATGTCCTCACCAAGGCGTGGAGCGGAATGACAACAGGGCAATACAAACGCTACAAAGGTCTGACGAAAGAAAACCTGCGTGACAACATGACCAATATAGAACTGGCTCTCAACACACTTGCCGAAGTTGCCACCACGGAGTACTCCCGTCAGTCGAATCCCCAGACGATGGCAGAGAGCCAGCGCATAGCGCAAGAAGGTGGCAGCGTGGCCCGTGATGCCCGCCAGACGATGGAGCGACGCCTTGGCCGTTCCGTTGTCTCGCCGGAAAGGGCTTCTGACTATATCAAGCCTATTGAAGGTCGGAGCACCGAGGCATTGCCTCCCACAGAAGAAGAGCAAGAGAAGCAGTAAATACTCATCCGCAAAAAACAATAGCTATGCAAACAACATTATTAACCGACCTTACGGTCAAAGAGATATGTGAGGGCTTTGTTTACAATCAGTTGGAAGGCAAAGGCCTATTCGGATGGGCAGGCAAACTGACTATCCAGCCGGAGTATCAGCGCAATTACCTCTATGCCGAGAACGAAGGCAAGAAGGAAATGGCTGTCATTGACAGTATGCTGAAAGGCTATCCCATCGGCCTCATCTATTTCAACCGCAATGAGAACTACAAAGCTCCAGAAACGGAATACGAGATACTGGACGGGCAATAGCGTATAACAAGTATCGGACGTTTCGTCACCGGGAAATTTGCCATCAAGGACAAATTCGGAATGGAGCAATACTTTACGGGGCTGACCTGGGAGGAACAAGAGAAGATTCTCTCCTACCGGCTGCTTGTCTATGTCTGCAACGGCACGGAAAAGGAAATCAAGGAATGGTTTGAAACCATCAACATTGCAGGTGTT
>FLNZ01000001.1_pt1 | contig 63139 bp, 50 predicted proteins | sample 1140391 | NCBI WGS metagenome assembly FLNZ01 (sample SAMEA3878171, study PRJEB12797) | bioreactor metagenome | biome: Moose rumen | place: Sweden | collected 2011-10 | reverse complement strand
CGTTGACGGATTCCATACTTGACAGGATAATCCACAACGCCTATACGATAGACATCCGCAGTTCCGACCCGCACAAAGACATCTCCATGCGGGAAATCTACGGACTGGATAAAAAGTTAAGCCGCTAGAGCGGTTTCCTGTATTCCGGTCTGGCGGTTTCCGCCATTCCGGAATGCCGGTTTATTTTCGCCGGAATATTCATGGGGAAAACCTGCAAAAGTGTCATTGTGTGCTAGATACATATGCAATTCCTTAATACATTCTCTCATTTTTGGATTTTCCTTCCAAAACGATAAGGTTTATTCATTTTTTATTGCATCAGATAAAGATAAGGATTCTTTTTTGTTAGAGATTCCGTTGAACTTATGGGTTAATTATATGACCTATGTTGGCGAAGATGATATTGAATTTTTGGAAGTCAAATGTGATAAAAATAATAGCCTGGTGTTTAAAAAGAAACGAAAAACTTTGATTTCGGATATCTAATAGAAATAGGGATAGTGCTCCCATTGCCTTTTTCCAGAAAAGTTTGTATATTACGCTGCGTAGATTGCATTACTCCCGCTGACAGCGTATTCGATTCGGGCGGGCCGTTAAACTATCTGCTTGACGCAGTCTCCCCTTCGTAGGCATGACAAAGCCAAGATTCGGAGACAGAACCTCTGCGGGAGATAGGCCCCGCTGCGCTCAACGTAGAGCACCGTCTGCAATGCAGGCGTAAAAACCATGTCATTAAACAGGTTTGCAAGCGATTGTCATAAAGCAGTCGCAGGTGATCTACGATTTGTTGTCGAAATGATTTTCGTTTGCAAGCCATAACCAAAACCTTTCAAACGAAGATTATGATGATTCGTAAACCCCATGATTCATTTTTTCGTTGGCTGTTTGCAACAGCTGCGCATCTCCATTCCCTGCTCCGGCTTGCAGAAAAATTCAACAATGAAATCGCCGAGTTTCTCAAGGCGGTGAACCTCGACACGCTGGTGCGCATTCCCGATTCGTATTCGGAGGTGGATGATACCGGCGAGGCGGATCTCGCCTTCCGCGTAAATGTCTCCACGGGAGCACCCCTGATTGTGGGTGTCTTGTTGGAACACAAGTCCGGGCGCGATTCGAATGTCTTTGAACAGATTGCTGATTACGTGCACTCCGTTATGAGGATTTACGATAAGACTCGCGCGTACAGCGGAATCCCGACAATGGCAATCATCATTTATAACGGTCCCACTAATTGGAACCCGCTCGACAAGTTGGAAGACGGTTATCCCGAATTTTTCCGTGGCAAGGTTCTGCCTTTCCGGGGTGCGTTCGTGAATGTGGCTGATATTCCCGATAGTGCCTGTTTCGCGTGCGACGATATTGCGACGGGGATGGGTGTTATTGCGATGAAGTATGCGTATAACGAGCAGAAAATCAAGGAAATCCTGCCGAAATTCGCGGAAGCCCTACACAAGTTGCCGCACTACGAGGCCTCTTGCCTGTTACATAAAATAAGTGTATATTTAGCAGAGTACCTCAGTGAAGAGGTGCAAAAGGAGCTTGACATGGCATTCGTAAGCGTGGGACAGAAGTACGGGTTCGTCAGTGCCGGCGATGTTTTCCGCCAGCGGATTGCTGATGCCCGTGCAGAAGAACGCCAAAAAGGCGAGGAAAAGGCCGAGGAACGGGCGGACAAGGCTCGCAACGAAGAGCGTGCCGATGCTATCTCCGTTTTGCAGGAAATGGGCCTGGCTCCGGAAAAGGTGGCCGAGTTCAAGTCTAAACTCGAGGCCCTTAACAGGAAGTAGCCTCAAAATCAACATTCTCGTAAAAAAAAACTGCTCTCCAGTGGATGGGGAGCAGTTGGTTTTTGTAAATTGTAACCATGAAGTTTAATGCGACCCTATTTGCATTGTTTTTGGGTGTACTCGCTTTTGCGCCGAACTCGTTCGCCGTAGATACTCTTGAAGTGTTTGCGCTGCGTATCCAGTTCCAGGAAGAGAAGAACGACAACTCGCTTACGACGGGCACGGGCGTTTTCGATTCCGACAAGAAGGAGAAGGACGCCTACAGCCTCGACCCGCCGGGCCGCAGGGGTACGGCATCGTACTGGCTCAAGCATTTTGAATTCGCGAACAACTACTTCAATGCGGTGAGCGGCGGGAACCTGGTGGTGAAGGCCCGCGTGTTCCCTGACCCCTCCACGGGTTCTACCGTCTATACGCTGGCCAAGCCGATTATCGACTACAACCGCACGAGCAAGAAGAAGGGCGAGAAGACCGCCGAGTACGACGAGGCCCGCAGTCGCGACTACCTCACGTTCATTTACGACGCCATTGCCGCTGCCGCCGCAGATTCCTCGGAGGCGGGGCCGTTCCGCATTCCGGTTTCGGAGAACCCGAACGTGAAGCGTGCGTACATGATTATACACGCGGGCGCGAGCCGTCTGGTGGATGGCGGGAGCATGGGCACGAAGGGTGCGGACACTCCGGGCGACTTTATGGACATCTACATTGCCGGCGATGACTGGCAATACCTGCTGGCTGATTCCGCGAAGAGCAAGGCCGCAGAACCGATTATCGGGCTTACGAGCGTTGGTGATACCGCGACAATGGGTATCCGCATTCCGGGCGGGAAGGTCGATACGCTCCGTTCGGTGATGGTGCTGAGCGAGACCGCCTCGCAGGATGGCCTCAACTGGGGCGTGAACGGGATTCTGGTGAACCAGCTTGCGCGCGAGATCGGGCTCCCGAACACATACGACGTGGTGAAGGGAATCAGCCGCCTCGGCTATTACGACGTGATGGACTTTGCGGGTTACAACGCGGGCAACGGATTCATGCCCTCGATGCCTGCCGCGTGGGAACGCGCCTACATGGGCTGGTCGCAGGTAAAGGAAGTTCGCCCTGTTGCGGGTAAGCCCGTGACGGTGGATATTGCAGCCGCGGGTACGGGCAAGGGGACTGAAATCGTGAAGGTCCCGCTCTCTGCTAGCGAGTACCTGCTTATCGAAAATCGCCAGCGCAGCTGGAGCGATGACGGTACGGTGAACGTGATTCTCGGGACGACGGACGATGACGTGGATACCACCTGGCGCACGGTGCCGGTGGATAGCCTGAGCCTCGTGTTCGAGGACAGCGTGTGCGTGAAGAACAAGGACGGCGCCTGCGTGGATGGCAAGTTCACCGTAAACAAGAAGAAGGCGAAGGGCCTTATCGTTGGCCTGAGCAGCTACGATGCGGGGCTGCCGGCGAGCGGCATCGTGGTGTGGCGCGTGAACGACTGGTACCTGCGCGAGACCTTGCAGTACGGCATCGCGAATTTCTGGGGCGGCGACACCCTGCGCGACCACCAGTTCGGAATCGCGATGGTGGAATCCGACGGCGTTCTCTCTATCGGGAAGACGTTCAAGAACGCGCTTGGCGAGGATACGTACGACTACGGAAGCGGTACGGACCTGTTGCCGCACCTGCGCTACTCCGAAAAGAAGAAATTCGATACGGTGAAGGCAATCGGGCCCTCGGGCTACGCGAACACGATGACCACCATGGGTGGCTATACCGGCGTGAAGATTACGGTGAACGTGCCGAAGGATGCCCGCGAGGAAAAGACCGCGAACGCATTCATGGGCGACAGCGTGGTGAACTTTGCCGCACAGACAATCAGCGTGACGATAAGCATTGACGACGGGAGCATCGAGGGCGGTAAGTTCCCGCGCGAGATTGGCCTGAATTCGGCGGTGCGCGGCGCGGTGTTCGTGAATGATCCTGAAAATGAGGGCGAGAAGATTCTCGTGGTGGGTGCGGATGACGGAACGTTGCAGGCGTTCAACGCGATGGGCGATACGCTTTTCGTTGCCGATACCGCGATAGTGCAGAAGTCGCTTGCCCATAATGGCGCCGAGCGAGAAGTGCCGCTGTACCGCGTGGGTGCAAGCTTTGGCCCGCTCGTGGGCATGGCGAGCGACGGCAAGGATGTGTATAGCCTGCATAAGGAGCACTTCGTGAGAACATCTTTCAAGGGTGGGCTCCCGACTGTCGATGCACAAAGGATGACGGGTGCGGTTGCCGGCCCGGTTATTGTGGATGACCGCATTTGGGTACTTCGTGAGGACGCTGTCGATCATGCGGTGCTGTCGGATGGAGAACTCAAATGGCAAGACGCTGCCCCTGCCTGGAAGGAACCTGGATTTGTTTCGGAAGACATGGCGTATTGCCCGCACAAGGATGGCGTGGATTTCCTTGTGGTTGCCGGCTCGGGTGGAGAAATCCTTCGTGTTGCTGTACCCACGGGCATGGCAATGAGCAGGTCCGAAATCGTCTCGAAGCAGAAGGGAGAAACCTTCCGTGTTGCTTGTGCGGACATTGATAGGGATGGTGAGAATGAACCTGTAATTGTGGGTAGCCGCGGGACCGTAGCCGCCTTCAAGATGGAAGACAGAATCAAGACTGTATGGACAAAAAGCTACAAGCGCGGCGCTGCAGGCACAAGTGGCCTGAAGGATGAAACTTCCGGCATTGCGATTGGCGACATCAACGGCGACGGCTACCCTGAAGTTGTTTTCCTGGGCGATAACCTGGTGTATGCGCTCGACCGCTCGGGTCTCCCGATTGCAGGTTTCCCGGTGAAGATTTCCCGCGGTACCCCGGTTACGGGATTCATGAGCGACCCGCTCCTTGTGGACGTTACCGGCGACGATATTCCCGAGATTCTTGTTCCGAGCAGCGACGGCCTCGTGTATGCGTACACAGGCAAGGGCACGGAAGTGAAGGACCAGTTCCCGCTTGCTGCAGGAAGCTTTGAGTACCAGGATACGCTTGGGACAATCTACCCGATGAGCATCTTCGTCGCGGACGCCGTTCCGGGCAAGAAGTCCGCGGGGCCTGAACTTTACGCATTGCATCGCAACAGCCTCTCCGCTTTCCGCCTGCGCAAGGCGAACGGGTCGGCTGCGGAATCGCCTGCGGCATGGGCTCTCCCCGCGGGTGGCAACGAGCGCACGGGTTACTTTGATGCCAGCAGGCTCGGCGACGTGGAGAAGGAATCCGAGAAGGACGAGATAAGCGAGTTCTTCGTATTCCCGAACCCGGTACGCGGAGGTGTCGCGAAGGCGCGTTTCGAGATTGGCGCGCAGGCGAAGGAAGCTACCCTCGAGTTCTACGACATCACGGGCTTATGCGTGTTCAAGCAGAAGATGGAAGAACCTGCGCAGGGCCGCAACCAGTTCGAAAATCTCGACCTGAAGAAGCTCGGTTCCGCCGTCTATACGGTGAAACTCAAGGTGAAGTTCAAGAGCGGGAAGACGAAGCAGAAACTCTACCGCGTGGGTGTAATCAAATGACCTGCGGAAATTTATACAAACTAACGCTTGCAGGCGTGGCTATCTCGTTCCTGCTCACGTTCTCTGCCTGCACGGCAAGCGGCGAACCCGAAGAGATTGCCCCGACGGCCCCGAAGTCCGATTCGGGAACGGCGAGTTCTTCTTCTGGCGCTGAGTCTTCCAGTAGTGAATCCGGGAATGGCGGGGAACGCGATTCTTCTATCTACAATCTTCTGCGTTGGGTTGAATTCCAGGGCGGGAAGGCGAAGGTCAATTCTGTCGAGTTCTCTTTCAGTGCGTATTCCGTTTCGGCGACGGAAGTGACTCAGGCGGCATATGCAGAGGCGATGGGCTACATGCCTGACCAGCCAAAGGATGCTCCCGAGAACCCCGTGGTGAATGTTTCCTGGTTCGATGCGGTGCTCTTCTGCAATGAACTTTCCAAGAGCATGGGGCTCGATACGGCCTACGTCTATTCTTCCGTGGGCGACAAGAATTACCTGCAGGCTCTCGAAATCGATTACGGGGTGGAAGCGTTCCGCCTTGCCACAGAAATCGAGTGGGAAATCGCTGCGCATGGCGGTACGAACACGATGTTCTACTGGGGTACGGACAGGGCCTCGGACTACGTGTATTACGGACAAACTTCTGGCCCCACGAGGGTAGGGAGTTATCCGCCGAATCCTTACGGCCTGTACGACATGGCGGGTAACGTCGCCGAATGGGTAAACGACTGGTACGGCGCATTCCCGACGAAGGCCATGGACAATTACACGGGTGCCACTTCGGGTACGGCCCGCGTGGTGCGCGGTGGCGGCTGGAGCGACCCCATCAAGGACTGCGCTCCGGATGTCCGCGAAAAGAAGGACCCGCTCTATACGGCTCCGACGCTTGGGTTCCGCGTGGTTTATTCCCGCGGACTGCTCTAATTTTGTTAGATTATAGCCCATGAAAAGGATTGTGCTTGCGACCCTTTGTATGGGTCTATTTTTGGCCGGCTGTTCCAAGGAAGAACCGGCTCCGCTCCCCGAATTGCCGAAGGTGGAAATTCCAGAGACTCTCGTGGGCCTCTATTCGGGCAGGCTCCCCTGCGAAAACTGCAAGGCTCGCGGCGTGCGCATGGAACTCGCCGAAGACAGCACGCTGCTCTTTGTGCAGACTCTCATGACCGATACGGTGAAGGTTGATTCGCTCAGGGGCAAGTACTCGTTTGGCGACGGGAAGGTTTCCGTGGTGCTCGATGACGGGCTTCGCCTGAACTTTGCGGTCGACAAGTATGGTGCGCTCTCGATGCTTACCGGTGCCGGTACAGTCTATCTCGACGAGAACGGCATGAAGGCCGACCTTATAAAGATTATTACTGCACCCAAGAAAAAGGAAGGAGAAGTAAAATGAAGGCAAGGACGCTGATTGTTGACGACGAACCGCTTGCCCGCGTGCGCATGCGTTCGCTTTTGGAAAAGTATTCCGAGGACCTCGAGATTATTGACGAGGCCGGTTCGGGCGCCCAGGCGATTTCGAAGATAAACGAGCTCACTCCGGACGTGGTGTTTCTCGATATCCAGATGCCCGACATGGATGCCTTCGAGGTGCTGAAGAACGTGGACGAGGACGTGATGCCGCTCATCGTGTTCACTACCGCGTACGAGAACTTTGCGCTGCGTGCCTACGAGGAAAATACGGTGGATTACCTGCTGAAGCCGGTAGACCCCGAACGCCTCGAGGCGACGATGGAAAAGCTGCGCAAGCGCCTGCCCGATATCGAGGCGACGAACCAGATGCCCGCGGATTTCTCGTGGGAAAAGTTCCGCTCCCTCATGGCGATGGGCGACCAGTACCTGCAGCGCATCCAGGTGAAGATCGGTGACCGTATCTTGCTCGTGAACGTGGACGAGATTATCCGTTTCCACAGCGAGGAGAAGTATACGACCGTCTATACGCCGACGAACCAGTACATCATAGACACTCCGCTCGTGGATCTCGAGAAGAAGCTCGACCCGCGCCAGTTCGTGCGTGTGCACCGTGCGCACCTCGTGGCCATCGACTACATCGCCGAAATCCGCAAGTCGGACATGAGCCGCCTGAATGTGGTGCTGCGCGACAAGGACCGCACCCAGATTCTGGTGAGCCGCAACTTCGTGAAGTCCGTACGCAATCTCTAGTGAATTATGGAACAGAATCCGAATAAGTTCTCGATAAAGAAATTCCTGAAGTCGCTCGCGCGCGAGATAATCGTGCCTATCGTGCTTGCGCTCGTGGTAATCCAGTACGTGATTCAGGCATTCCAGATCCCGAGCGGGTCCATGGAAGACACCTTGCATACCGGCGACTTTCTGCTGGGGCTCAAGTTCACCTACGGTTCCCCGATTCCGTTTACCAACAAGCACTTTCCCGGGTATGCCGAACCCAAGCCCGGCGACGTGGTGATTTTCCGTTACCCGGGGGAGCCGGAATACCCCGACAACAATCCCGCGCGCTACACGCACCTGTTCAACGCGCTGATGTTCGGGAACTTCTACTGGGATCACGAGCCCGAGGCGGGGCAGCCGCACCTGGTACACTTCGCGGACGGCCCGAAGGACTACATCAAGCGTTGCGTCGCCGTGCATGGCGATACCGTTGCCGTACACGAGGGAAGGCTCTACATCAACGGAGTCAAGCAGGATACGATTCCCGGACGCGGCAAGTGGACCGAGACGTACCGCAGCAAGTCCCCGCGTGACGAGCGCGAGACCTTCGTGATTCCGAGTGTGGGTGACGAGTTCGTGCTGGATTCGCTCCCGCTCGAGAAACTCTGGTGGATGCGTTCCATAATCCTGCAGGAAAATCCGGATAGCCACGTGGAACTGGAACTTACGCTGTTGAAGGACGGCGTGGAGGACAACAACTTTGAGTTTACCGACTTCAAGGTGCCGGTGGAAAATGACCGCGGCATGCTCTTGAATGCGATGTTCACGCGCAACAGGACCGTAATCCAGCACAGGCTTACGCAGGGCGATACGGTGAGCGGCGCGATGAGTTTCTCGTACTTCCGCGAACTTGCACGCATCGGCTTTTTGCCGCTGTTCGACCCGCATGCGAAGGGCGGGTTCACGCGCCAGGTGAGCTATGTGGGGCTGGAAGGCTCGATACTGCGTGACCTCGAGGGTAATGTCGCGATGTACAGTTCCCCTGCGGTTGTTGTTGCGGATTCCGCTGTGGCACAGGACAGCGCCGGCAGGGATACGCTTGCTTCTGGCAGCGTATTTGCGGAACCGAATACGCTCCCGCGTCTCGAGATTCGCCGCAAGCTCACGATTGACGGGAAGGAGATTGACCGCTATACGGTGAAGACTCCGCTGTTCTTTATGATTGGCGACAACCGCGACAATTCCGCCGATAGCCGTTACTGGGGCTTTGTGAACCTGAGGAATATCCGCGCGAAGGCTTCCGTCATCTACTTCTCCTTCGAGAACGACGACCAGGCGTTCAGCCTGGGAAATCCGTTCACCTGGTGGCGCATTCCCTTCCGTATCCGCTGGTCCCGCATTGGCAAGGTAATCCCGCTTATCGAGCGTTAAGGAATAGCCTGATGAAGAAGAGCCGCCCCGCATACGTCTACGCCTTTGCACTGGTGCTTGCATGCATCGGCTTTTGGGCGTGCGCGACGCAGGTGGCGCCGGGCGGCGGGCCCGAAGACAAGTTGCCTCCCCGCATTGCGGCGGTGTACCCGGCCCCGAATACGACGAACCATCCCGAAGAACTCTACGTGAAGCTGGAATTCGACGAGTGGGTGAACGCGTCTATCCCGCGCAGCGCCGTATCGATTTCTCCGCCTATCGAGGGAAAGATGAAGTTCGAGGTGAGCGGGAAGACGGTGGTGCTCACTTCGCGTGCCACGCTCGATACGGGAACTACGTACACGGTTACGTTCGCGAGCGGCATCAAGGATCTGCACGGCAACGCGCTTGCAAAGCCGTTCAACGTGGTGTTCTCTACGGGCGACCATATCGACTCGCTCACGCTTTCGGGCCGCGTGCTGGTGAACGATTCCATGACGCGCAAGAAGACTTACCCGAGCATAGGGCTGTTCCTGATGGGCGCGGAACGCGAGGGTCGCAGGTACCTGGAAAAGTACCGCGATACGGCGACGAAGGTGCTCGATACGCTCCCGCTGCTCACGAAGGAGCCCCCGCTGTTCATGACGCGCACGGATAGCGTGGGCAGCTTTACGCTTACGGGGCTCAAGCCGGGCCGTTACCGCGTGGTGGCGTTCGTGGACGTGAACGGTAACCAGAAAATCGAGCCTGCGCAGGAACTCGCGGGCGTGTGGGTGAAGGACCTCGAACTGACCGAGGAAACGAAGGATACGCTCTGGGTGGCGCTTGCCGACCAGGATACGTCCCTCCTGGAACTGGAATCGGTGAGCCAGCCTTTTGCGCATGTGCTCGAGGCGAACTTCTCGAGGCCCGTGTTCTTTGATTCCGCGTTCGCCGATACTGCGAACTGCACGCTGACTTACCCCGATGGTAATACGGTGCACCCGAGGTACGTGTATATGGGGGCCTCGAGCAACAAGCCTCAGTTCTACTTCGATTCTATCCCCGCTCCCGAGCTTACGTACAAGTTTGCCTGTAAGTACGCGAAGGATTCCCTTTCCCGTATGCTCGATACCCTGCGTGATGAGGTGGAATGGAACTGGGTGGAGAAGGCGAGCGATACGCTTGACCCTGCAATCTCGAAGACCCAGCTGTATTCGATGACAAAGTCCGCCTTCCCGGGCGATACGCTCGTGGTGGCCTACAACAAGCCGCTCGATTCGCTCAAGGAAACGTTCCATGTGGCGATAAACAAGGATACGGTGAAGGTCGACATGAAACGCCTCGATGCCATCCGGTTCATGGCGGTGCCTGCCGAGCCCTGGCCGACCGATGCCGCGGTGGATTTCTTGATGGGTTACATGGACACGACGCTCGCGAAGGCGGATAGCAACGGCGTGCGCGATACGGTTATAGAACTCAAGTACAAGAAGTTGGTGCGCTTTGAAACCGTTCCGAAGATCAAGCTTGCGTCGCTCAAGGGCACGCTCAAAAATGCGAACCCGGGTGTGACGGTGCGACTTGCCTCTGTCGATACCAAGAAGTACTTCTACACGAAGTGCGACCACGGCGGAAAATTCGCGTTCGACAACCTGATGGAAGGCAAGTATTTTATTGACTACTACTATGCGGAAGAGGGCAGGCTTACGCCCGATGGCGGCTCCCTTTCTCCGTTCCGTTATGGAAAGCCCTGGCGTGCGCCTACTGATACGGTGCATGTGACGAACGGCGAGAACGATATTGCAAAACTTTTGCCGGACATGCCGGCGCTTCCCTGATTTTGTGAGGCTTAGATGATGGAAAAGATTCCTGCGTTTGTTGCGGTTGACCTGGAAACCACCGGTCTTGAATTCGAGAAGGACGAAATTATCGAGGTGGCGCTTGTCCGCTTCGAGAACGGCGCTCCTGTCGAGAACGTGGATTACCTGGTGCGTCCCTCGTCTGCAAAACTGCGCCCGTTCATCGAGAGCCTCACGGGAATTTCGAACGCGGATGTCGCCGGTGCCGAGGAATTTGCGGGCATCGCCGGAAAGGTTTCCGCCTTCATTGGCGACATGCCGCTCGTGGCGCACAACGCGGCGTTCGATTCTCGTTTTTTGAAGAGTGCGATGGAAAAGGTGGGTATCCCGCTGGATAATCCCGTGTGGGATTCGCTTACCTTGTCTAGAATTGCCTACCAGGATGTTCCCAACCACAGGCTCGATACGCTCACGCAGGTGCTGAACATTGAGCGCAGCCGCGCCCACCGCGCACTCCCCGATGCGGATGCGTGCGGCAAGCTGTTCGTGATGGCGTACGAGAAGATTTGCACTCTCGACCCGTGGCTCGTGGGCGCCCTTACCCGCATTGCGGCGCATACCGACTGGGAAAAACTTTTCGGTACGGCTCCCGAGGGTGAACTTGCCGAACCCGCACTTGCATTGCGCGCAGGCGATGCCCCCGCGGGTGCTGTCGTCGCCTCGAAGGCCCCGCGCGTGGACGCCTTCTTCAAGGAGGGCGGGCTCCTCTCGAAGACGGTGGAAAACTTCAAGGCCCGCCCCAACCAGCAGGAATTCGCCTCGTGCGTGGAACGTAACCTGTACAAGGGCGGCATCTGCGTGCTCGAGGCGCCGACGGGTTCGGGCAAGTCGCTTGCGTACCTTGTGGCGGCGGCGAACAAGGCCGTCGCGGGTGAACGCGTGGTGCTGAGCACCGCGACGCATGCCCTGCAGGAACAGCTCATCGGGCACGATATCCCGCAGATTGCCCCGCTGTACGATGGCAAGCTGAAGGCGTGCGTGCTCAAGGGCCGCGACAACTACCTGTGCGTGCGCAAGCTGATGGAAATTTTGAACGCCCCCTCGACGCTCCTTTCGGCGGAAGAACGCGACTCCTTCATGGCGCTCCTCCCGTGGGCGGTAACTACCGGGAAGGGCGATATCGGGGAATGCAACTCGTTCAGCTGTGCGCGCAATCGCGTGCTGTGGTCCAAGCTTGCGAGCACGGCCGCGTCGTGCCTGGGCGAAAAGTGCAAGTACCATGCGGTATGCCCCGCCCTCAGGGCGAAGCGCGAGGCGGTGGCCTCGAACCTGCTGCTGGTGAACCACTCGCTGTTCCTTGCCGACCTCGCTCTCGATTTTGCGCTGCTCCCCGCGTACGAGCACGTGGTATTCGACGAGGCGCACCGCCTGCCCGAACTCAGTAACCAGAGCTTTGGGCGTCACGTGTCGTTTTTCCGGTTCAGGAACGTGGCGAAGACGCTTGTGCCCCCGAAGGGCGTGCCCGGCGGGCTCCTTGCCGAAATCGAGAAGCGCATCCCTGCCGAGAACGATACGGCGCATGCCGAATGCACGCAACTCGCCGCCGATATCGGCGAAGCCGAAAAGGCGCTCCACCGCTTCTTCATGAAGATTGGCAAGAAGCTTTCGAAGCAGAAGGTGGGGAAGGGCGAACTTATCTACAGGAACGGAATCGCGGCGGATTTCGAGGCCGACCCGAAGAACGTGCTCGACCAGTTCGAACTCGCGAAGTCCCGCGCGAATTCCCTCGCGGAAATGCTTGCGGGTGTCGCCGGCCTGGATGGCCTCCTGAGGGATTTCTCGGGCCGCATGGAGGAACTCTCGCGTTTCGCTTCCGATTTCGAGTTCCTCGTGAAGGCGGGTCGCGATGGCTGGGTGTTCTACATGGAAGAACCCTTCAACCCGCACACCATCAAGATTCACGCCGTACCGCTCCGTTCCGGCGATATCTGGAAAGAGAAATTCTACCCGTGGGTAAAGTCCGCGACCTTCACCTCGGCGACGCTTGCCGTGCAGGGTGACCTCTCGTACTACGCCGGGCGCATGGGCATGTCGGAACTCGAGACGAAGCGCCCGTTCCTCAAGGCGTTCGGCGAGGTGTTCGCAAGCGACGAACGCCGCACCGTGCAGGTGGCGCGCTACCTGCCGAAGCCCTCGACTCCCGAATTCGGCGACGCGCTGAACGAGACGCTCGTGCAGGTGCTCCCCGATGTGGAAGAGAACACGATGGTGCTGTTCACGAGCATCTCCGCGATGATGAAGGCGCAGGCGGCTCTCGCTCCCGTGTTTGCCGCGAAGGGCAAGCTCTTGCTGTGCCAGCATGTGGACGGCGCGCTCGACGGCCTCATTGCGATGTTCCGCAAGTCGCGCGGCGCGTGCCTTCTCGGGTGCCAGAGCCTGTGGGAAGGTGTCGACTTCCCGGGCGATGCGCTCAAGTTGCTCGTCGTGACGAAACTCCCGTTCCCGAACCCCTCCGACCCGCTGGTGGCGGGCATTTCCGCCGACCTGAAGGCGAAGGGCGAGAACGTGTTCAAGAGCTACTACATACCCGAGGCGTACATGGAACTGCGTCAGGGACTGGGCAGGCTCCTGCGCACGGAAAACGATAGTGGCAAGGTGCTCATTCTCGACAACCGCGTGGTGACCGAGGCGTACGGCAAGACGTTCGCGCGCATCTGGAACATGAAGCATGTTACCGCGAACAGTGTCGACGACGTGAAGAAGTTTGTTTCTTGACACTTCTCCCGCGTTCGTTTAGACACCCCGGATAAAATTTTTCTAAATTTGCGTCCCCATTGAAGGATGCATGATGTTTGATTTGAAGAGTTTTTTTGACGGCATGTCGAAGCCGCTGCTTCGCGATGTCCACGCTAGGGCCTACGGCAAGAAGGGCCTGTTGAATAATGCACTTATCCAGTCTGAAGTCCTGACCTATTTTTCGGATAGGGACCGTGTTGCCAAACTTTTTGCGCATATGGAACCGTGGCAGAAACGCTGCCTGAACCTTGTGTATCATAGCGCCTCGCGCGGGCTCACCTACAACGAGCTCCGCCTTACCGTACCCGTGGCGAAGAACAAGGAACTCCGCACGTTCCTCTTGCAGATGTGCCGCGAGTTCCTGCTGTGGAGGTCGCAGGCCTCGGGCGTTGCCGTGTACCACGGCTTTACCGATTTTGCGCACAGTTTCGAGATTGAACTGCAGGGCGCTCCCGAATCATCGAAGCCCTACCAGGAATACGGTAGCCTGCTGGCATGGCATATCTGCCTCGTGCTTTCGCTTGCCAAGCGCGGCGAACTGCGCGTGAACACGAACGGCACGCTGAACCGCCGCAGCTACCAGATGTGCATCGACGCTTTTACCGCCTCGGGGAAGGTTTCCGCGAAGGCGAGCGAGAACGAGCTCACCCTCATTTTCAGTTTCCTCACGCAGAGGGAATGGCTCGAACAGGAAAATTCGTTCCTGTACCCGTCGGAGGCCGCATACGAGTTCCTGCGCACGAGCGGTTTCCGCCTGCACCAGTATGTGCTTACGTGGTGGCTCGAGGTGCGTTTCCGTAACGATGCACTCCACCTGAAGCGCCTGTTGCGCTGCGTTGCCGAACCGCGCTGCGTGTGCGATGCGGCGTACCTGTTCTGGGTCATGGATCCTTCCTGCCGCATTCTCGAGTCGAATAGGCACCTCGCCTGGGAATACCTCCCGCGCCCTATGCGCGAACTCTGGCTCATCGGTCTCCTGAAGTTCCAGTTCGAGTCGGGCAAGGTGTCCGCGATTGCCGTGAGCGAAGTCGGAAGGGAATGGATGGCAAGCTCGGTGCTCCCGCAGAACGAAGGGCAGGTGTCGATGCTCCCGAACTTCGACCTGGTGGTCAGCGCCTCCATGTCGCCGCAGTTGCTGTTTACGGTGGCATGCCTCGCGAAGGTCAAGAACGACGAGGCCTTCCTCTGCTTCAACTTCGAGAAGGAAACCTACATCGCGGGCCTCAAGAGCGACATTCCCGAATCGGACATGGAACAGCTTATCGCCTGGATCAAGCCGCCCGAGAACGTGCTCTCTACCTTCCGCGAGTGGAACGCCTCCTTCTACGGGGCGAAGGTGCGCACGGTGCGCCTCCTCAAGATAGACGACCTCAAGATATTGGGCGAGCTCACGCGTTTCCCGCAGTTCATGGAATGCGTCGAGGAGTATATCCCGGGTTACGGGTTCGTGCTCGACCAGAAGAAGGAACCCGTCGCGCTCAATATCCTGGAAAGTTTCGGGTACTGCCCGTTTGCCGACCGCTCCGCGAAGAAGCGCGACCGCGCCCCGACCGACGAGTGGCGCAAGGAATTTGCGATTGCGTGGCCCGCCGAGGGCAACGTGGACTACGAGCTCAAGGACGACGTGGACGAGGCGACGGTGCAGTCGGCCCTTGATTCCACGAAGTACGGCTCCGTTTACCAGAAGCTCGATTCGTTCGACCTGGTAAAGGTGTTACGTTATGCGAAACTCACGGGCACCTACCTCGCGGCGAAGGTCAAGGACCCCGCGAAGCGTGCCGACAAGGTTCGCGAGCTGGTGTTCACCGTGCATGCGCTGCACCTCGCGAAGGCCCCCCTCAACGTGGAAATCCAGGAGAAGGGCGCCGAGGCGGGCATGCCGCTGCAGCTTTCGTTTATCCAAGAAATCAAGGTGATGCAGAAAATCGCCTAATGAGACCGTTCGCGCCTTGCTCAAGTATTAAATTACTCCGGCAGGCGCTCACTCCCACCTAAAGGTGGCCATGTACACTAAGCGCTAAAGCGCAAGTGTCCAAAGGTCGCCTACGACGGTTCGTTAATGCGAGCCGCCTTCTGCTCACGGGAGGCCGTTCGCGCTTTAGGGGAGTGTCTGCGCGTAGCCCGCGATGTCCTTCATCTCGTCGAGCGTAATCTCGTCGTAGTAGGCTTCCATGTTGCGGTCTTCGTCGCCGAAGTTCATCTGGTACCAGAACGTGGGCATGTCCTCGCGTGCGCGCTGCCCTATGTAGATAGGCCTGCCGGAAGGGTTCACGTTTACGCGCATGCCGTCTTCGCCGTGGCAGGGCCTGCAGTTCTGGTAAAAGAGTTTTGCGCCGCGCTTGAGGTTCGCTCCCTTTATCTTGCCGTTCTTGTCGAGCAGCTTGTACACGAGGTAGGCCATGCGCTTGTCCTCGCGGGTGAGCGTGTCTCCCGGCGACCCTGGCTCCGGCGCATCTTTATCCGGTGCATTTACTGCCTGCGCTGCATCTTTAGCGGCGTCTTTATCCGGCGCGTTTACTGCCTGCGCTGCATCTTTAGCGGCGTCTTGTGCCTGCGACTTTGCCGGCGTGGCGTCGTGCGTAGGGCGTGCGACCGGCGCGACTCCCGGGGTATCCCCGGCAGTAACCGCAGCCGCCCCGTAGAGGGCGGCGAGGAACCCCGCGATAAACGTCACCTTGCGCATCTGCATGCTGAGAATATAAAAAACATGCGGTCCGCGCAGTTTGTATCCTTGCAAAGTGCGGCTCGAAAACCCGCGTGCCTGCTTGCCCGTAAAAGAACTTTCTACTTTATCCCGTATGAATACAAATATGTTCTTGTCGGTCGCCTTCGTGCTCGCCGCCACCGTATATGGAGGTGCTTCCATGCCCATCGATAAAGAGTCCCTCGCCCTGAACGGCCGCTGGTCCGTGCAGGATACTTGCCTGTGTGCAAGCGCCCCCGCCGTGTCGGTTGCCTTCAAGGCTGTCACGGGCGAGGTCACGTTCGACATAGAGGGCGAGGCGCGTTTCCTTTTCGAGATAGACGGCAAGCCGCAGAAGTATGTCACGGTTACCGACCGCAAGAAGCAGAAGTTTTCCACCCCGAAGGATGGCAAGCCGCATACCTACCGCCTTGTCAAGGTGAGCGAGTCCAACCCGGGCAAATTCTGCATTCACGGTATCGACCTCGGGAAGAAGGGCTCCTTTGCCGAGAAGCCGAAGGCGTCTAGCCGCCGCATCGAGTTTATCGGGGATTCCTTCACGGTCGGGTACGGCGTGGAAGGCAAGGGTCCGGAAGACGGCACTCCCTTCGAGAAGACGAACGCTTCGAAGAGCTATGCCTTCATTTTGTCCGAAAGCCTCAGGGCGGATTACCACGTGAATGCCGTGAGCGGTCGCGGGCTCGTGCGCAACTACGCGAACATCGTCCCGGAATGGACGCTTGAAACTTTGTACGACTACACGATGATGGGCGTGCCCGAGCAGGACGCGAATACCGAGCGCTGGGATTTCGAGAGGTTCCATCCGCAGGTCGTGGTCGTGTTCGTGGGTATAAACGACTTCCAGGGCGAGCCCCCGTATGCGGACGTGGGCAAGTTCAAGCAGGCGTACGTGAAACTCCTGGATAGGCTCCGTGCGCTCCACCCCGGCGTGAAGTTCCTGCTCGTCGCGACGAAGACGTGGCCGAACGATGACCTGGGCGGCGTGGTCGAGGGTATCTACAATGACCAGGTCGCGGCGGGGAAGACCGACATTCTGTATAAGTTTGTTTACACTGAAAACACCGCACTGCACGGGCATCCGAGCGAAAACTCGCAGAAGGAACTCGCGAACACGCTGCGCCCCCTCGTTGCACGCCTGGGTGGGTGGCTTTCTCGCTAAAGTCTGTGCATTTTTTCACATAATATTTTATCTTTATTCTTAAGGGTTATAGGAAGGAAGAAATTTATGTCCAGGATTATGGAAAAGATATACGCTCTCTTCAGGATGAATATCCTGATCTTCGTGTTGCTGGCGGCAACGGTTATAGCCCTTTTTGCCTACCAGAACGGTCTCGACGATATCGTGTTCCTGAACCTTTCCGACTATCCCTACGTGATAGCCGAGACGGACAGTGCCGACGGTGGCTCCTCGGCGGTGGCGATTTCGCGCACGGATTCCTCCATCATCGTGGACTACGAACTGAAGGAAGGCTATGCCTACCCGTATGCGGGCGTGAAGATTCTGCTTGGCGACGGCAAGACCAAGGGCCGCGACTTCTCCAAGTTCGATAGCATCTTCGTGTGGGTCAAGCCCCGCGGCGAAGGTACGGTGCGTATCTACTTCCGCGGCTACGATGCGGATTTTTACCGAGAAGGCGACGAGGGCTCGCTCAAGTTCAACGAAGTCGAGTTCTTCCCGCTCGAAGAGACTTACCCGGCTGTGTTCGTGCCGCAGGAATTCCGCGTGGCCTCCTGGTGGGTGGCCCAGAACGAGATTAACGTGCACAAGGCGCGCGTAGACCTCTCGAACATCCCGCTCATTGAGATCCAAACGGGCACGAATGCTCCGCTCGGTTACGGCACGCTCGAAATCCGCGGGTTCTGCTTCAAGGGCAAGAAGATTTCGAAGGTGGACCTCGTGACCATCCTGGTGGCGCTCTGGTTCGTGACCTTCCTCATCATCCTCGTCATCCGCTTCTTCGACTACAACCGCGAACGCGCGGCCAACCGCAAGAAGCAGGAAGAACTCGAGAAGTACCTGGCCGCCCTCGAGATCGAGAAGAGCGAGTACGAGAAGTCCAGCCGTACCGACCCGCTCACGGGTTGCCTCAACCGCGCCGGCTTCGGTAGCGTGCTCTTGCGCGAACAGGAAAACCTGACCAAGAATGGCAGTCCGGTCTCGTTCGTGCTCCTGGACATCGACCATTTCAAGGAAGTGAACGACACTTACGGCCACAACGTGGGTGACGAGGTGCTCGTGAACCTCACCAAGCTTATCCAGGGCAAGATCCGCAACAGCGACAGCCTGGTGCGCTGGGGTGGCGAAGAATTCGTCATCTTGTGCGGCGAGACGCCCATCCAGAATGCGCAGTTCCTGGCCGAGAAGCTCCGCGTGGCTATCGAGAACACGCAGCTCATTAGCCAGCAGCGCATTACCTGCTCGTTCGGCATTTCCGAGATGATTGCGGGCGAAGACCCGAAGCGCCTGTTCGAACGTGCGGACAAGGCCCTGTATGCCTCGAAGGAAGGCGGCCGCAATCGCGTGACGAGTGCGACCTACCGGCGCCAGGCCCGCTAGCCTATGCCCCGCATAGCGACATTCCCGTTAGTCCTTGCGCTTGCCGCCCTGTTGCTCGCTTCGTGCGCGCACAAGGAGCCGGAGGTGGATTTCAAGCCCATCCAGCTCAACTGGCATGCCCTTTCGGAGGCCGCGGAGGCCCACCCCGAGAAGGATGCCTGCGTGATATCCGTCACATCGCTCCTGATGCGCGAGAAGGCCGTCCGGGAGTCGAAGTTCGAATCCCTCGACTACGATGTCGTGTTCGATATCAAGGGCGAAAACCTCGAATTTAAGGGAATTTGCGCGAATTCCGGGGCGGAAGTTGCCACCGAGTGCAGGTTTACTGCCGTTTGCTCCGGTGCCGAAAAAGTCGTTGTAAATTTTCACAACGGAGACTAGTCGCGGCTACTACCTTTCGGGCCGCGATAGTTTTATTTTTAAGGTATTGGCAGACATTGCCTTACCTATTGTATTGTGGGATGTAACGACAAGGATAATTCTGTGAAACCGATTTTCGAATATACAGACTACCGTGAATGGATCCGCGACGCGTTTGATGACTTCAAACAGCGCAAGACCGTTATATCCTGGCGCTACATGGCAATGAAGCTCGGGGCCGACCCGGGCAACCTCCTCCGCGTATCGCAGGGGAAGATTCACCTGACACTCTCGCTCGTGAAGCCGATGGCCGAGTTCTTCGAGCTCGACGAGAAGGAGACTGCCTACTGGACGGAACTCGTGTGTTTTGGGCGCGCGAAGACCGATGCGGAGGCCTTGAACCATTACGAGAAGATGCAGATTCTGAAGGGAATCCCCCTGAAGAGGCTCGCGAAGAAGGAGCTCGAGTTCTACCGTCACTGGTACTGCAATTCTATCCGCTCGATTATCGGCATTTGCCGGTTCAAGGACGACTACGAGGGGCTTGCGGAGTGCTGTACGCCCCCGATTACGGTGGAAGAGGCAAAGAGCGCCGTAAAACTTTTGTATGATTTGAACATGATTTCGAAGGATAGGGACGGCTACTGGAAGGTGAACGACACCTTCGTGAGCACCGGTGGAAACTGGCGCTCCGAGGCCGTGCGTACGTTCCAGAAGGAAACTATCCGCCTCGCGGGCGAATCGCTCGAGCGCCACGCGCCGCCGCTGCGCGACATCAGCACGGTGACCATGACGTTCAACATGGACGATATTGCGCTCATCCGCGAAAAGATCAAGGAATTCCGTAGCGAACTGTTGCGCCTGTCGCAGGAAGGCGATGGCGACGATACGGTGTTCCAGCTGAATGTGCAGTTGTTCCCGATAGGGTTTGCGAAGAAATTGCAGGAGAAGGAAAAATGAAAAAGTTGCTTCTTCTAGTACCGGTTGCGCTTGCTACCTGGTTCTGCTCTTCTGCAACTGACGATATTGCGAAGGGCCCTGGCAGCGAGACCACTAACGGACTTGCGCTCGTTGACGGCAAGCCCGCATCCTACGCGTCTGTCGCATTGCGTAAGGTGGACTTCAAGGCGGCCCAGGCCGTGGAAGAAAATGCGCTTGTCGTGGCCGATGCGTATGCCGACGAGAATGGCCTGTTTGACGTGAAGGTACCGGCCGATGGCAAGTACCGCCTGACCGTGGTTCACGATGGTGTCGCGTTCTCGAAGATTGTTTCCCGTAGCGACTTCGGCGAAAATGGCGCCGTGAACGATACCGTGAACCTGGTGGCGACAGCCCTGATGGCGGGTGTCGTGGATGTGCCCGAGGGCAGTTCCAACGTGTGGGTTGGCGTGCACGGTACCGACGTGCTCGTGAAGAGCGATTCCAACGGCTGGTTTGCGCTCCCGTCGCTCCCGGCGAACGATTCTCTGCGCCTGTATTTCGTGGACGGCGACTACAAGGAATCCCTGGGTGAAGAATCCCTGTATCTGAAACCCCGCGAATCCGTGCTGAAGGACTACCGCGCCCCGAACCCTGACGAGGGGAAAATCGTGGTGCTCCAGAAGAATGGTTCCCCTGCCGCATACGCGACGGTCGCCCTCCGTGCTGCCGACGCGAAGGCCGAGAAATTTGTAGTCCAGAATGCGATGGTGGATTCCGATGTCCGCACCGATGCGAACGGCAGGTTTACCATGGAATGGCCCGAGAAGGGGGAATACCGCCTGACGGTCGTTTCTGACGGGTTTGCGTTCTCGAAGGTGTTTGATGCGGAAGACCTGCCGGATCTCGATACCATATGGATTTCGGCGACCGCGTCTGTTTCGAGTAAAGTAACGCTCCGCACGGTAGATGAGTTCCTCTGGGTGGGTGTCTACGGGCTCGATGTGCTTGTGAAGACGAACGATGTGGGCGCCTACGTGCTCCCGAGCGTGCCTGCGGGCGATTCGCTCCCGATATACTTCGTGACTGCCGACAGCCTGAACAGCCTCTATGCGGAATGGAACACCGTGGCGGAATCCAACAGCACGCAGTTCCTGAACCCGGTGAAGGTCCTGCAGGATTTCGAGAATGGTGGCGAAGGCTGGTACCTGAATACGGATAGTCTCAAGAAGGGTACCGAAATCAAGCCTGCGAACAGCGTGAAGGAAGGAATCGTGTACGATTCGACCCGCAAGTCGAAGGTGTTCCACGGCACATACAAGCTGGCTAGCGACGATTACGCCTGGGCGCTTGTGGGTACCGCGTTCGAACACAATATGAAGTTCTCCGAAATTGATTCCGTGGTGTTCTACGCGAAGGGTAACGGTAACATAAGGCTTTCGCTCGAGAACTACATCGACCCAAGCAAGAACCTGAAGGCCGCCACCGAATGGATCCCGCTTTCCAAGGACTGGCAGCGCATCAGCGTGAACCCGGCGGAACTCTGCGTGGGTGCTGCGACGACGGAATCTTGCTTCACCTCGTGGAGCGGAGTCAAGAGCTGGGTCAAGCAGTTCCACATTTTTGTGCAGGACGGCTCCGAGTTCTACATCGACGACGTGATCCTCTACGGCGCACTGTTCTAACCCGCAGTCATTGCCAACGCATTTGTCATCCCCGGCATTTTGTCATCCCCGCGTAGGCGGGGATCTTTTTTATAACCATTTCAAGCCCTTTACTATTGTTTTTATGCCATTTTTAGGCTGTCTTTTAGGAAAAATGTTCCACACTTAGCTCAGAAGAGCAAAAAAGGAGTATATTTATTTAAAGGAGGCCCTATGAAAAAGATAACACTCATTCTTGCATCATTCCCTCTACTGCTGTGCTGTGCCTGCTCTGACGATTCGTCGAATGGAGCGACTGCGGAGATGGAAAATAGTGACAAGGCTTCCGCCTTGTCTACCAAAAGAGGGGCAAATGATTCCCTTGATTCTGCGGTGTCTTATGGAATAGTTCCTGTCGATACGGCGAAAAAATGCAACCCTCCTGCATCGACAGAATTGACTGACGATTACAATTGTATTGAGCCGTTGTCAAAGACGGAATATATTTTTAGGACAGAAGCTACGCCTCTGTACACGCCCTCGGTGGGCGAGAAGGTTCTTGGCTATATTAGTGCCTTCTATGAAGAAAACGGAATCCAGTATTCAGGGCGTGACGGTACGGGCGCCTACGGCGTTTATTATCGCTTGTTAGAAAAGGATGCGCAAAGGTATGTGGTGTGGCTTTGGAGCAATACGATGTACCAGGCGGAAGAAGCGTGCGTAAAGGATTTGATGTTCTTCCAGGAAAAATGTTCGCAAAACGTGGGCGAATTTGCAGATTATATCAAGGATGATTGTGCCGCAAAAACCCTGTCGCTGTCGTGTGTGATGCCCACGAATTCTGAACTAGGCGATAAGGACGTTCTTGATTCTATTGCCGCTGATTTGGATGCTTTTGTGCTTGAAAATTGGTCCACTCCGGTCAAGTCAAGGTTTGATGGGGATGAGTCTGCCGAAAGTGCTAGTTCGGCGTCACCGTAAATTGAAAATAATCATCTTTTTCCCATTATTCAAAGGCCCGCCCTGTTGTTTGGCGGGCCTTTTTTAAGTATCTTTGGGCTATGGAAAATCTTGAAAAGGAATCTGCCGTCGCGCAGGAATATCTCGCACGCGTTGCGAAAGAAGCGGAAGCGAAGTTTGATGAGCATCTTCCGCCCGAAAATGAGACTCCGTGCCGTCTGCACGAGGCTATGCGCTATTCGATGTTTGCTGGCGGCAAGCGCCTGCGCCCCGCCCTGGTCAAGGCGACCTTCGACATGTTCGGTGGCAAGGGCGACAAGGTGTGGCTCGCGACATCTGCACTCGAGATGCTCCACACGTTCAGTCTTATCCACGACGACCTCCCTTGCATTGATAACGACGATTACCGCCGTGGCAAGCTTACGAACCACAAGAAGTTTGGCGAATCGACTGCCGTGATGGCGGGCGATGCCCTCTGCGTACTCGCGTTTGAACTGATGGGCCGTGCGGGCGATGCCCGTGCAATCGAGGTGCTAGCCCACCTGCTGGGTACCTACGGCATGATCGGTGGCGAGATGACCGATATCGAGTGCGAGGGCAAGACGGTTGACCTCGAGACGGTCGACTACATCCACTACCACAAGACGGCGGCCCTCATCGAGGCGGCTCTCCAGGTGGGCGCGATGCTCGCCGGTGCCGACGACAAGTCCATTACAGCCATCCGCAACTACGGGCGTTCCATCGGGCTTGCGTTCCAGATTGTGGACGACATCCTGGATATTGTCTCCACGACGGAGGAACTGGGCAAGGACGCCGGTTCCGATATCGAGAAGGGCAAGGCGACTTACCCCTCCATCGTCGGGCTCGAGAAATCCCGCGAACGCGCCCACGAACTCTACGAGGAATCGCTCAAGGCGCTTGAAGGCCTCGAGGGCGATACCTCCATCCTCCGCTCTATTGCCGCATTCATCATTACCCGGGTCAAGTAATGGAACTTAAGGACGTAAAGTCTCCCCAGGACATTAAGCACTGTTCCGTCGAGGAACTGAACTGCCTTGCGAAGCAGGTGCGCGATACGATTATCGGGCAGGTTTCCAAGCACGGCGGTCACCTGGCTTCGAGCCTGGGGGTGGTGGAACTCACGCTTGCGCTGCACTACGTGTTCAACGCTCCCGAAGACAAGATTGTCTGGGACGTGGGTCACCAGGCGTACGTGCACAAGCTATTGACGGGCCGTTACGACCGGTTCGAGACGCTCCGCCAGCAGGGCGGCATCTCGGGCTTTTTGAAGCGTAACGAGAGCGAGTACGACTGCTTTGGCGCGGGTCATGCGACTACGTCCATCTCTGCGGCTCTCGGCTTTGCAGTAGCGCGTAACCACTTTAACCGCAAGAACAACGTGGTGGCTGTCATCGGTGACGGTTCCATGACCGGCGGTATGGCTTTCGAGGCCCTGAACAACGCGGGCATCTCGAAGCAGAACATGACTATCATCCTGAACGACAACAGGATGAGCATCGCCCCGAACGTGGGCGGGTTCAGCAAGTACCTGAACCGCGTAATTTCGGACCCGGTCTACAACAAGATGCGTTCGGACCTGGACCGCCTGATGAAACGTGTGCCCGGTATTCTCGGTCGCCGTTTCCGCGACCTCTTCTTGCAGGTGGAATCTGCCGCGAAGAATGCGGTGAAGCCCGGCGCCTTCTTTGAGGACCTGGGCATCCGCTACTTCGGCCCCATCGACGGTCACGACATCAACGAACTTATCATGATTCTCGAGCGCGTGAAGTCGCAGCCCGGCCCGTGCATTGTGCACGTGCTTACCGAGAAGGGCCGCGGTCTCGATGCCGCCGAGAAGAACCCGACCAAGTTCCACGGTACGGGGCCGTTCGACCCCGAGAGCGGGCTTCCGCTTTCTCCGGGCAGCCCGAACCCCTCGCTCACGAGCGTGTTCGGCAAGACGCTCCTGGAACTTGCGAAGAAGGACAACCGCATCATGGGCATTACTGCTGCGATGCCTACGGGCTGCGGCATGGACATTGTCGCGAAGGAACTGCCCGACCGCGTGATAGACGTGGGCATTGCGGAAGAGCATGCGGTGACGTTTGCCGCGGGCCTTGCCTGCGATGGCGTCGTGCCCGTGGTCGCAATCTACTCGAGCTTCATGCAGCGCGCCTACGACCAGATTATGCACGATATCGCGCTCCAGAACCTGCATGTGGTGCTGGTGCTCGACCGCGCTGGCCTTGTGGGTGCCGACGGCCCTACGCACCATGGTGCATACGACCTTTCGTTCCTGCGCACCGTGCCCGGGCTTACGCTCATGGCGCCCAGTAATGAGAATGAACTTAGGGATATGATAACTGCCTCCATCGACATGGAAGGCCCTGTCGCTATCCGCTATCCCCGCGGGACGGCTCTTGCCGAAACGCTCAATCCCCCTGCAGGCCCCTTCGATGCGAAACTCCCGAAGGTGCTCGAACAGGGCAAGGATATCCTGCTCCTCGGGGCAGGCTTCATGACAAACGAACTCAAGAAGACTGCGAAGGTCCTTAAAGAAAACGGCTACAATCCCACGCTTGTGGATGCACGAATCATAAAGCCGCTCGATACGGAAACCTACCGCAGCCTGTTCGAAACCCACAAGGTCATTGTCACTCTGGAAGACAATACCCTTATCGGCGGATATGGTTCCGCCGTGATGGAACTCATGGCCGATCTCGGAATTACGGACAAGAAGTTGTTCCGCTTCGGGCTGCCGGACCGTTTTGTGGAACAGGGCGAAATCCAGAACCTGTACAAACTCTTGAAAATTGACGGTGAATCCGTCGCCAAGCAATTGATGGAAAGACTATGAGCGAAGAAAACAAGCGCACAGTGAGATCGACTCTTACCCGCAAGTTCGGGGTGAGCGAGAAGAAGGACGAACGCCGCCCGCGCAAGGACGACGGTGAAGGCAAGAAGTTCGGTGACCGTCCTACCTTTGGTGGCCGTAGCGATGGTGAACGCGCCGGGTTCCGTTCGGACCGCCCGCGTGGCCTGCGTGAAGACGGCAGCAAGCGCGAGGAATTTGGCAGGCGTGGCGAAGGCGATGGACGTTTCGACCGTGAACGCCGCCCGCGCCGCTTTGGCGACCGCCCCTTCGGCCGTCGCGAAGGTGGACGTTTCGGGGACCGTTTTGGCAAGCGTGGCGACCGCCCGTTCCGCAGTTTTGACGGTGCGGAGAACGCTCCGGTTTACCGCCAGCGCCCCGAACAGAAGGAGGCCGTTGTTGACGAGAACATTGACGAGGCCGCACTCGAAGCCCGCGCCGCCCAGGCAGAAACAGCTCCGGAAAGCGCCGGCAACCCGCCCTGGTTCCGCAAGCTCCTCGCCATCACGACCGAGAAGGGCCGTGAACGCGAAGGCCGATTCCTGGGCGAAGGCGTGCACGTTGTAGACGAACTTGTCACCAAGCACAGGGAAATCGTCATTGCCATCTACGTGGCCGAGGACTTCGAGAACGAAGCCCTCATCGAGAAGATTAACGATGCCGACATTACCATCCACGTGCTGGAAGCCGACAAGATGAAGCAGATTTCCTCCACGGTCACGACGCAGGGAATCATTGCGCATTGCCGCATCGCGAACACGAAGCCCGTTTACGAGGCGAGCCGCAGCGTGATTACGCTCGTGGATGCAGTGCAGGATCCGGGTAACCTCGGTACGCTCTTCCGCACGAGCCTCGGGTTCGGTTCCGACGGCATGGTGCTTGGCCGCGGTACGGTGAGCCCGTTCAACCCGAAGGTGGTGCGCGGTTCCTCGGGAACGTTCCTGCGCGTGCCCTTCGAGTTCGATATCGACCTCATCGACCATATCAACTTCCTGCGCAGCAAGGGCTACACGATTATCGCGACCGACCTGCACGCAAAGCAGACGCTCCGCGACATTCCCGCACGCAAGCTCCGCAAGATGGCATTCCTCGTGGGTAACGAGGGCGCGGGCACAAACCCGTACTTCATCGAGATTGCCGACGAGACGGTGAAGATCCCGATGAGCAGCGAGCTCGAATCCCTCAACGTTTCCGTGGCTCACGGCATCCTCAGTTACGAGGCCGCCCAGATCCAGGAGGAACTCAAGTAATGGCGAATTTCCATACACGTCTCGAGCAGCGTATTGCCCAGTGCGGTAACCCGGTGTGCCTCGGCATGGACCCGGTGCTCAAGCTTATCGACCCGTGCTGCCCGCAGGGTAGCGCCGAAGAGAAAATCAAGCGCTTCTATTCCGAAATTCTGGAAGAGGCGCTCCGGCGTGGCGTTACGCCCGCGGTGGTGAAGCCGAACAGCGCTTACTACGAATGCGTGAGCGTGCAGGCGATGCTTGTGCTGCAGCAGTTGATTGCCGACTACAGGAGTGCGGGCATTCCCGTGGTTCTCGACGCGAAGCGCGGCGATATCGGCAAGTCGAGTGCGGCATACGCGAACGCTGCCTACGATGTGTATGGTGCAGACGCGGTTACGGTTTCGCCCTGGATGGGGTCCGATTCCGTTGGCCCGTTCATCCGCGAGAATTCCGAGAACGGCGCGTACGTGCTGCTCCGTACGAGCAACAAGGGTGCGCACGATTTCCAGGACATGACCGTTGTCCGTAGCGATGACCCGCGCGACAATGCGCAGGCGTTCTACTCCGTTGCCGACAAGATTATGGAATGGGACGGAAGTCTCGGTTACCTGGGTGCGGTCGTGGGCGCGACTCACCCCGAGGAACTCGAGCAGATTACCGCCTACACGGTCGCGAAGAAGCACGAAATCCCGTTCCTGATTCCGGGCGTGTCTATCCCCGGTGTTCCCGGTGGGCAGGGGGGCGATGCGAAGACGGTACTTACCGCAATCGCGAACGGTGGCGGCAAGCGCAAGTTCCACGTGCTCAACAGTTCCAGCGGTCTCAACTTTGCATGGCAGCGTAGCGGCAAGCCCGAAAACTTCGCGGTCGACTGCATCGATGCGCTCGAAAAACTCGCCGAGGCCTGCCTAGTATAGACGAAAGAACGCTCGCAAGCGAGCTATAGACGAAAGGCGAAAGAAATGCGGTTCCTTGTTCCCATAGTTCTTGCGGTTGCGCTTATCGCGGTGGCCTTCAATTTTGCGAAGCCGCTCCCCGATAAGTTTACCGAGGATTCCTTCTTGCCGAAGGCGTCTTCGGTGAAGTATCTCGCGGCCGGGAACGATGCCTCCTTTGCGGGACTCCTGTGGATCAAGGGACTCACCTCGCTGGGCGAGAGCTTCCTTTCGGGCAAGGAGTACAACCACCTGAGCCATGTGGCGAACCTCTGCACCGAACTCGATAGCCTGTTCTACACGCCTTATTACTTTGTCGGTAGCATTACCCCGATAGATACGCAGGACACTACGGACTTTATCGTGATGCGCCGTGCCCTCAGGAATTTCCCGGACCACTGGCGCCTTGCCGTTGGGTTTGCGCTCCGCCTGTCGAAGGGGCCGTACCCCGACCCGCATGCCGCTGCCGACGTGATGCGCCCGTACTTCGACAGTCCCGATACGACGATCCCGCAGCACATTCGCCTGATGTACCGCACGTTCGAGCTTGACGCCGAACAGACGGAGACTGCGCTCGAGATGATCATGAACGACGTGATGCAGCCCCGCTTCAAGAAGTTCCGCGAAAGTTTCTACAACAAGACGTTCCGCGTGCTGGGCTACAGGGGCATTGGTTCCAAGGCGGGTTCCGATTCTACGGTGTACAACGACGTGAAGAATACCATCGATGCTTTTGCCGATGGCAAGGTTCACCCGCGCTATGCATTCGCGCACCTGCTCTCGCTGAAGAAGGTCGAGAAGAAGGAAGAGGAAACTGCCGCAGTAGAACCCGCCGAAGAAAATGCAAAAGAAAAACCCGTGGACGGTGCCACGGGTAATGCAGCGGAAACTCCCGCCAATTAATCCTTATCGTGTTATTGCAATGCGGGTGCTGAACAGCATCTTGCCGTTGCTTGTCGCCCTCACGTAGTACGTGCCTTTCGATTTCGCGAGGCTCCTTACGGGTACGCTGCCCGACTTTGCGAAGGTGTTGTCGTACACGTTTTTCCCGCGCATGTCGAATACGGTCAGGCGCATGCTTGCGTTGCTCAGCACGAATTCCAGGTTGCCGTTCCTGTAGTTCACGCTCCCGAATCCTTCGGGTTTTGCCTTCCGGGCAATCGCTGTCGTTCCGCCGGATTCGCTCGAGCCCATGTTCCAGTCGCTCGGGACGCGTGCCGCGATTCCCCTGCCCGCCGTGCTCATGTAGACGACTCCGTAGGTGTTCATGTCGCCCATCACGAACTCACCGTTCGCGAGCCCGCCGTATTCGTGTCCGTCGTCGTTCACGCGGGTCCATGTCTTGCCTGCATCGTCGCTCCCGAACACGCCTACGGTTTCACCCACCTTGCCGAACGCGTAGATTGCGGGGTAGCCGCCTGCAGCCTTAGGCTTCCCGTAGCCTACGGCCTCGCAGTAACCTATGCCCTCTGCGGGTGTCCAGCTCTTGCCGCCGTCGGTGGAGTGGAGCAACTTGCCTGTCACGGGGTCGCCGGTCTCGTTCCTTTCGGCGATAGGGAGCCAGAGGTCGCCTTCGTATCCCGGGATGGCGCGGAACTTCTTGTCGTTGCTCTTGCCGGGTTCGCTCACCTTCGTGAAAGTGCCGCCCTTGTCTTCGCTCCTGAAAAATTCTCCCGTTGTTCGGTTGTATGCATAGAACACGCTTGCATTTTCGGGGTCGCCCACGACGAATGACGCGTTGTCGATTCCCGATACGGTTTCCCATCCGGAATTTACCTGGCGGTAGACGGTGGTGGTTCCGTTACCCGGTACCCACACGATTGTGCTCCCGTCGGTAGAAATTGCGACCGTGCCTTCCTTGTAGTTCTTGTCGAGGCTCCCGTAGGTGGCTACGCTCCATGTGCGCCCGGAATCCTTCGAGACCTGCACCGGGTCGATGGGCACGTCGTTGTACTGCCCTTCGTAGGCGCGGGTGGCGCTCACCTTCACGAGCGTTCCCGATTTCGGGGCGTAGGCGAGTGCCCACGTGGAACCGAGGGAGGTGTTGGTGCCCGAGACGGAGGTGAGGTGCCTGTGGGCGGGGAACTTCGAGATGTCCTCGTGCCTGAATCCGTCATAGTCGGCGATGACGGAGACTAGCGGGCCTCCGGGAATGCTTACCACCTCGTAGGGGACGGTCTCCTCGATGCCGTGTGCGTTGAAGTGCCATACCTGGCCCTGAACCGCCTCGTCGCTCGAATAGTAGTAGTTTGTCGTGGAATCGAACGTTCCCGCAGGTATCACCTCGTAGTCGTCCATGTTGTCGCAGCGGAAGATGCCGTTGCCGGAACTCACGAATACGCGCTTGGGGTTGAACGGGTCGATTGCCGCGCTGCCCGACCAGTGGATGGAACCTCCCTGCATCCAGCCGATTCCGTTCTCGTCCATCTGCTTGACGGTGGGGTAGTAGCCGCCTTCCATCCAGTAGTACTTGAAGCTTGCGACCCATGTCTTGCCGCCGTCCGTGGTGCGGAAGATGTTGGAACCCCACTGGTCGCTCCACTTGCCGTCCTCGCCATCGGTGGCGATGTACCAGAACTGCGGGCCGCGGTAGCCTTCTGTGGTGACGACCATCTCGTTCGGGTCTTCCGGATTGATGGATATGCCGCCGTAGGGTGCAATGTAGGTGTAGTTTTCCATGTCGGCGTAGTCGGCGTTGTCGTATTCCGACGCGCCCGTGTTGCCGTCGTCGATGTAGTCTTCCGGCGATACGTCGGTCCAGGTAAGCGTCGCGATATCGCACTGCAGTACCGCACCGCGGCCGAACCCGTCGTATATCATACCCCAGCCTTCGTCCCAGCCCATGGAATGCGGGCCCGCGCCGTCGGCGAACGTGACGGTGAGCGTGCCGCCGTCCTTCGAGACTACCGCGCGCTGCGGCATCAGGCGGACCTTCGCGCCACCCGCGGTTGTGCGGAGCGCGTCGGGAATCGGGAGCGGTTTCCATGTCTTGCCCGCGTCGGTCGAGGTGAACACGTTCTCGAACGTGGATTTTGCAGTGCTCCCTTCGCGCAGGAATCCGGCGTAGAGCGTGCTGGAACTGCCCGGCGCGAACTGCACGAAGCTGAACCCGGAGCCGTTCCAGGTGGTATCGCTCCCGGCGGCCGCGGTCCAGGAATCCACGTGGCTCCAGGTGGAACCGTTGTCGCTTGATTTCCAGAGTCCGGACCTTCTCGAACCGTAGAACATGATGTCGGTATCGTTCGGGTCGATGGCGAGCGCTTCGCCGTTCCCGCGGCCCATGCCGTTGCCGTGAACGCCGAAATCCATCACCACGCCTCCCTTCGCGCCCGTGGAATCCCAGGTGTAGTGCACTTCCCAGCTCTTGCCGTAGTCCGTAGAACGCAGGAGGGCGCTGCGGGCGTTGCTGAAGTAGCTCGTGCCCGCCATCATGTACACCTTGCCTTCGTCCTTCGGGTCAACCGCGATGGCCTCGATCCCGAGCAGGCCGAGTTCGCTCACGTCGACCCAGTCCATCATGGATTCCCAGCGCTTGGTTTCCTCGTTCCAGCGGTATGCGCCGCCCACGTCGGTGCGCGCGTAGAACACGTTCTTTTCGACGGGCGAGGCGATGACGGCGCTTACGAACCCGCCGCCGCCCATGCTCACGTTGCTCCAGCTGAAATCGCCCTCGCCTGTCGCTGCGTGGACGGCGAGAGATGCACCCGCGATGGCGAGAAATGCGCCTGCGGGCCTGAAAAAGTTACCCATAATCACCTCACATAAACGGGACGGAATGCCCCGTAGTGAGGAATATATATTATGTCTCCTGGAATCGTATCGCCCGCGCGCCCTTACACGAAAAAGCCGTTGTGCGGTTTTCTACGATACGAAACACCCCGAAATAAGCATCCCGGGGGTCGCAATTATTCCCCGCAGCGCTTCGCGTTGTTCGGGAGCCCCATCAGTTCGAACGCGTTCTTGCAGCGGAGTTTCAGGTCGGCCGCTTCGTCTGCCGGAGTGCTCTTGAGCTGCGAACGGAGATAGAGGATTGTCGCCGTCATGTACGGCACGTTACCTTGTATGGACTTCTTCTCGGCTTCACGGTAAAGCGAATCCGCTTCGCCCCTGCCCGAGACGTCTGCCATGCGGGCTGCGGTATAGGCATAAAAACCGCCCTTCTTGTCCGAGCGCTTCCCGACCATCTTCAGCGATTCGTCGGCGTCGTCGGTCCTGCGTTTTGCCGCCTGGGCGATCGCGCATTCCGAGAAGAATGCCGCCTGCAACGGCTTGTCTGCTTTCTTAATGGAATCGGCATCCGCCGAGGCGCACATCTTGGCGGTCTCGTCGAACTTTTCCTGCGCGTTTGCTAGCGCGGCCTTGCCCTGGAGGAGCATCAGGTTGGTGTTCTTGTCGAGAATTTCCTCGCGGACCTGTGCGAGCAGCGAGTCGGCGAACGCGAAGTCCAGACTCATGGTGCGTATCTGTGCCATCGCCATGAGCACGCGTGCTTCGGAACGCAGGTCCGATTCCTTGCGGCTTGCAAGCAGCGCGCGTTCCAGCTGGCCGTAACTCTTCGCAATCTTGCCCGCGTCAAGCGAACGCTGGGCGCGGTACGAAAGCACACCCGATTCCGATGCGCTTGCGATGGTTGCGAGCGAGAGAAGTACCGCCATGCCGAACTTGCGCATTACCATAGCGTCTCCACCATGAAGGGCACGGAATCCTTGCTAGGCATGGACCTGCGGATAATCCACATGTTCGAGATGCCGGTCATCAGGTCGTCGGCGTTCTGCAAAGTCTGTTCGGTCGATTCCATGAAGTCCGAAAGTCCGGTGGTCACCTGGCCCACTTCCTTCAGGAGTCCGTCGACCTTGCCCATTGTCCCGTCGATCTTGCCCATCATGCCTTCCACGTTGCCCATCAGGTTGTCGACCTTGCCGGGCAGCGGCTTGAGTTCGGTCATCATGCCGGAAACATCGTCCGTGATGCCGTCGACCTTGTGTAACAGGCCGGGCACGCTGCTGTGGAGCGTGTCGAGGAGGTTGGATGTCTTGAACAGGGCGCTCTTGCCTGCGAGTGTAATGTCGTTGAGTCGGCGCAACTGCGTGTTCAGGTTGTCGTACAGTGTGCGCGATCCGAACAGGGCGCCTACTGTCGTTCCCGTATCCATCGCCATGGCGACAAGCGTATCGGCTGCATCGATAAGCAGGTTCACACGCCCGAGCAGCTCGTTGGCCGTTTCAAGCACGGTCTCGATATCTTGTGCCCTTCCCGGAGGCAGGAAGTCGCCGTCCTCGAGGATGCGGCCCACGCCCTTGCGGGCTTCGATGGTCACCACGCGGGCCGAAATCAGGTTTTGGTCGCGGATGGCGTAAACTGTCGCGCTGTCGGTAATCCAGCTCTGGAACTGCTTGCGGAGGGTGAACTCCATGTACACGCCGTTGTCCTTGATTTCCATGTCCGTAATTTGGCCAACGTCGACACCGCTAATCTGGACGCGGGTACCGGGCCTGAGGCCGAGCGCCTTTTCAAAAGTACTGTGCAGGTGGTATTCCTCCACGCCGATCATGCCGCTCGTGAACAGCTTGGTGTAGAGGACTAGTGCAAAAACCATGATAGCGACCGTAAAGAATACGCCTACCAGGAGGCCGGAAACCTCCATCCAGTTGATTTGCTTTACGGGTTTGAATTTCATGTCGATAAATATATAAATATTCGTTTATTGTGTATACGGTAAAATTTTTGTTTTGTATTTTGAGGAAAAAAAGAGGATTTTATGGATTTTTTTGAATTCCTGGACAATTCGGTCACCCCTTCGCATACGGTCGCGGGTCTGGTTTCCGCCTTTCGGGCGGCCGGGTTCCGCCTCTACGAACCCATGATGCCGGCAAGGATTGATCCCGGCAAGGGCTACTGAATTGTGCGGGATTCGTCCCTGATTGCCGTCCGTGTCCCCAAGAGCGTGAGCCAGTTCCCCGGGTTCCGCATTGCGCTTGCCCATACGGATTTCCCGACCCTGAAGATTACGCCCCATCCCGACCGGGTTTCCTGTGGCGTGCAGACGCTCCACCCCGAAATATACGGCAGCCCGATTTTCACGAGCTGGCTGGACCGCGACCTGGGATACGCGGGCGTTCTCGCCTATGCGGAAGGCGGCGAGGTGCGACTCAAGACTTTCCGTGGCGACAAGCTGTTCCGCATACCGCAGTTGGCAGTCCACCTGAACCGTGGCGTGAACCAGGACGGCCTGAAGGTCAATCCCCAGACGGACCTTGATGCCCTGTGGAGCGTGGTTACGGGCGAAAAGTTCGAGGACACCCTGCGGGCGGAAATCCCGGAAGGTGCGAAGTTGCTCGACTTTGACGTGCAGTTGTTCGATGCGCAGAAGGCGGCCCGTGGCGGGTTCCACGACGAGTGGATTTATTCGGGAAGGCTCGACAACCTCTCGAGTTGCCACGCGATTGCCGAGGCGTTTATCGCTTCGGAACCGCTCGAAAACGACTTTGCCGTTGCCTGCTTCTTCAATAACGAGGAAGTCGGTTCCACGACCCGCGAAGGTGCGGGCGGGAACTTCCTGAAGAGCGTGCTGGATTCTATCGTCCCGAATGTCGATGCGCTCCTGGCGTCCAATTCGCTTGCACTTTCCATCGACATGGCGCATGCGGTGCACCCGAACTTCCCGCAGAAGCACGAGCAGAACCATGCCCCGATTCTGGGTGGCGGAATCGTATTGAAGACAAATTCGCAAAAGCGCTACGCGAGCGACGTGTATTCCAATGCGCGTCTCAAACTGCTTTGCGAACAAGCGAACATCAACTGCCAGACCTTCGTGATGCGTAACGACATGCCCTGCGGCTCAACGGTCGGGCCTACGGTATCTGCGGCTCTCGGAATCCCGACGGTCGATATCGGCGAGCCCATGCTCAGCATGCACAGTATCCGCGAGATGACTGCGGCGAAGGACCATGCCGATATGATCAGTCTTCTGAAGGAGTTCTACCGCGAAAAAGCTTGAAGCCTTCCTGATTATATTACATTTACTCCAAGGAGTTGATGTACGTATTTATGAAGGGTTTCATTAAATTTTTAAGGTCTATCGAGGTTCCGCAGGCGAGGTGGAACCGGGCTACGCTGGCCTTCTTGATATGGGGAAGCCTTTGCCTTTTGGCAAACCTGTTCTGCACGAACGCGAACGCCTTTGGCGGCGATCAGGGCTACTGGGCGGACTGGGTCAAGAAACTTGCCGAAGGCGGTTTCGAGAAGTTCAACGGCAACTATCCGCCGCTCTACGTTTTTTGGCTGTGGGTCGTGTCGAAGGTCTACGTGCTTTTCGATATCCCTATCGACAAGACGTTCATGCTCAAGTTTCTGTGCCTGTGGCCGGTATACTTTGCGCACCTTGCCCTTGTGGATATAGCAAGCAGGCTTGTCTCGAAAATAAAGCTTGAACCCGCGAAGGCGAATCTCGTGCTGGCGTTCGTGGCGCTCAACCCGGCGCTGTTGCTCGACGGCCCCATCTGGGGGCAGGTCGACATGTTCCCGTGCATATTCGGCATTGCCGCGCTCTACTGCGTCAATTTCAGGAGCAAGATGAAGTATGCGGCGCTGTTCTTTGCGCTCGCGCTCCTCGCGAAGTTCCAGATGATTCTCCTGCTGCCTATCTTCGGTGGCATATTCATCCGCAAGTACAAGATTTCTTGGCGCGGGCTCCCGGCGATGGCGGTTGCAATCGTGCTCGTGCTGTTGCCGTTCTTCATTGCGGGCAACCTTTCGGGCATGCTCTCGCGCGCATACGTGAACACCACGAGCCAGTACCCGTATGCGACATACAATGCGGCGAACCTCTGGATGCTTACGGTAGGGAACCTGAGCGCCGATGCGACTCCGTTCTTCAACCTGCCCAAGGAGGGAATCTGGTCCCTGCTTTCGCCGGCGTGGATAGGCAAGATTCTGTTCGTGATTGTCTCGCTTTACATTCTCAAGTGCTCGCTGTTCGCGCGGAACTTGCGCACGACTTTCAAGCTTGCGACCTTCAGCTCGTTCGCTTTCTTCTTGCTGCTGCCCGGCATGCATGAACGCTACCTGATATACGCGATTCCGTTTGCGTGCATGTGGCTCGTGCTCGATCTGCGCAAGTCCTGGTTCTGGGTTGTCTGCATTACGCTCCTTTGCGCGATGAACATCGAGATGGTCAACGGGCTCAAGGGTGGCGATCTCTGGCCCTGGATTTCTGCGTTTGGCGTGATTGTCTTTGCCGCCGCCTCGGTGCACGCGCTGTTCCCGAAGTTCTTCCCGCTGCTCGCGTATGCGATAAGCCGGCTGTCGCTCCCGCGGTTTACGCCCTACGTGGTTCTCGGGCTCATCCTTGTCGTGGAACTTTCCTGCGAGGTGCGCGAATCCCGGCCCATCGAGGTGGAACTCCTGCCCAACCAGATATATCTCACCGACCTGAAGATAGACCACTACACGCAGGAATACGGCTCGCCCCGCATCAACCGGAGCGTGGAGGGCAAGACCCTGACGGTGAAGAACCGCCAGTTTGAACACGGTATCGGCTCGCACGCATCGTCCAGCTTGCACTTCACGTTGCCCGCAAATGCGGAATATCTGGATTTCTATGTGGGCGTGGACGATGAAGTGTCCGGCGGCGGCTCGGTAAGGTTTATCGTGAAGTCTGACGAGGGCGAACTCTGGTCCAGCGGGCTTGTTCGCGGGAACAACGCCCCGGTGCCGGGCCGTGCGAAGGTTGCGGGCCTCGACCACATCGTGCTCGTTATCGATGCGGATGGCGACAACGCCTACGATCACGCGGATTGGCTCAGCCTGATTTTGACATTGAAGAAGTAGCATGGTTCGCGTCGACAAGATTCGCATCGGTTTCTGGCTAATCCTTGCCCTCGGCGTCTTCGCGCGGGTATTCCTGTTCGGCGACGTTCCGGGCGATATCAACCAGGACGAGGCCTTTGCGGGCTACAACGCCTTCACGCTCATGCACAGCGCGGCGGATTCCTACGGGTACCGCCTGCCGGTGTACCTCACGGCGTGGGGCTCCGGCATGAACGCACTCGAATCGTACCTGATGATTCCCTTTGTCGCTATCTTCGGGCTCAAGGTGTGGGTGATTCGCCTCCCGATGCTCATCGTGGGCATACTCTCGCTTGTCGCCGTCTATCACCTGGTAAGGCGCTTTTCTTCGGGCAAGCTCGCGCTGGCCGCCATGTTCCTTGTGGCGATTTCGCCCTGGCACATCATGCTTTCGCGCTGGGCGCTGGAATCGAATCTCGCCCCCGGGTTTGTACTGTTCGGGATTCTCTTCTTCGTGAAGGGCCTCGAGAAGCCCAAGCTATTGGTGGCATCGGCGCTGTGCTTCGGGCTTTCGCTCTATGCGTACGCGACGGTATGGTCGGTGGTGCCGTTTATCGTTATTGCGTGTGTGGCCTACGCGCTCTGGGCACGCTCGCTCCGGCATACGCGCTACGTGTGGATTTCGCTCGGCGTGCTGGTGGCGCTTGCCTGCCCGCTGGTGCTTTTCCTGCTCGTGAACAAGGGCGTGATTCCTGAAATTAAACTGCCCTTCTTCAGCATCCCGAAACTCGTGTACTTCCGCGACAGCGAAATTTCCTTTGCCCATATTCCGCGCAATCTTGCTAACCTGGCGAACATTCTCGTAAAGCAGAATGATTACCTCCCGTGGAATTCCTTCGGGCGTCACGGGCTCTACTACCCGGCGACGCTCGCGTTCTTCCTCGTGGGCTTTTGCGTGTTTGTCTGGAATGCTATCCAGGATATTCGCAGGCGCAGGCTCGGACTATCCGCGTTCGTGCTGGTGTGGCTTTTCGCAGGCCTTGCCATCGGGGCGCTCATCCAGGTGAACGTGAACCGCGAGAATCTCCTCTTCTTGCCGCTCCTTATCGTATCGGCGTTCGGGATTGTTTTTGCGTTCGAGCGTATCCACGTGCGTGCACTTGTGGTTCCGCTGTTCGCCTACCTCATTTGCTTTGCCACCTTCGAGAAGGAATACTTTACCACCTACCGCGACCGTATCGGAAACTACTTCTGCGAGGGCATCGAAGATGCGATGAACCTTGCACTCTCGAAATCGGCCGGCAAGAGCGTGGTCGTCGACCCGGACGTGAGTTACCCGCGCGTGCTTTTCTACGGAAAGGTTCCGCTTGATTCGTACCTCTCGACGGTCAAGTATACGAATTTCCCGAGTGCGTTCCTGTACGTGCGCTCGTTTGACAAGTATATCTTTACCGACAGGATAATTCCCGAGCATAGGCAGGATTTTGTTTACCTGCTCGAAAACAGCGGGGCGCGTATGAAGACCCTGCAGGATTTGGGCTACAACGTGGAATGCTTCGGGAAGTATGTCGTGGGTTACTAAAAAAGGAGGATAAAATGAATGGGTTACGGATTCGCTTGATTTGCCTGCTGGTAGGGTTTCTCCTGTCGGTATGCTGCAATGCGGATGTCATGATTGTCGTCGAGGAAAAACTCTACGAAGATGCGCAGGTGAAGGACGCTGTCGCGCTCTACGCGAAGGATATCGGGGACGCGCGGGGCGTGAATGTCGCGATAAAGACCTTCGCTTCGCCGAAGAACGGCGGGACTGCGGAGGCGCTCAAGGAACTCCTGGTGAAAAACCGCGAGGGCTTGCAGGGCGCGATATTCGTGGGCGACCTGCCGCGTGCCCTGTTCGAGTTCCCGCAGTGGAACAACGACGGTTTCAGGTACCAGCGTTGGGCCTCGGATTTCTATTTCATGGATATGGACGGCGTGTGGCTCGATACGGCATCGGGCTGGTTCGGCATGACCGATGGCAAGATTACGGAAGAGGTTGTCCTTAAGCCGGCATTCAGTATTGGTTCGGCTTCGCCTCTTCCGGGAACCATCCCTGTGGATAGTTTCTCTATCCGGTATGAGGGCTTTATCAAGCCGCCCCAGACAGGGCTTTGCTCGCTTGAGGTGATTAGCGATAACGGGCGCAGGGTGTTCATTGGCGATACGCTGGTGGTGGATGCCTGGCTTCCCGATTGGAGTAGATCCTACTATGGTGCTGTAAACCTGGTCAAGGATAGTTTGTACGCATTTAGGTTGGAGTACGAGGAAGAATATGGCAGTGCCAACTTGTCCCTGTACTGGAAATGGGAAAGCGGCTCATGGGAAGAAGTTCCCAAGGACGTTTGGTTCCACGGTAATCCCGTAGAATCCGGGCTACTGGCGACTTTCTATGGAAACATCGGCCTGAAGGATTCTGTCGAGCATCCGGGTGAACCTACGGGCTGGAAGAGCGGTGCCGGCAACGGTGTCTACGATGCGCATTATTCTACAAGGCGCGATTCTGTTTCGGATTCCCTTGAAATCTGGGTTTCGCGCATAGACCCCAATACGGCAGGCCTGCTCGGAAGCCCGAAGGATCTGCTGCTGAAGTGGTTCGATAAGGTGCACGCTAGTTACGGGAAGAAGACTTTCTCGAACAAGGCGGCGTATTTCATGGTGCCGGGGACGGACCTGACGGTGGAATCCAACTACAAGTTTGTGCGCGGCCTCTCCGCCCTCTATGGCGAAAGCGCGGTGGATATCATCGAGTCGGATTCGCTCAAGTACGTGCAGAGCATCGCGAAGGATTACGACTGGTCGATTTATGTGGGCCATAGCAACCACCTGGAGCTTGGTCTCGGGTTCAATGCACGCGATGTGCGTTACCCGATGGAAGTTGGGCCGCGGATTTTCCACTTCGCGTCGTGCGGCCCTCTGCTTGCCTATGATGACGTCTATGGAAATACCTACAGTATTTCTGTCGCGTCTGCACACCTGTTTGGCACAAGTGGCGGTGGCCTTGTGAGTGTTGGCTCCACCAAGACGAGCGGCGATAACCAGCTGGACGACCTGATGTACGAATACGCAGCCGAAGGGGTTTGGATCGGCGAGGCGTTCCGTCGCTGGCTCAACGAACGCATCAAGCGCAACAGGTACTGGCCGCGTGAAAACATATACGACTGGTTCTATGGCGAATCGATGATTGGCGACCCGATGCAGGTCTTTGGAACGCATGCGACGGATGCGCTCCCCCGCAAGAAGGCATGGCGTGCTCCGCTCGAGAAACACCGTTCCTACGACGCCTCGGGAAGGCTTATTCAGGGCCGGTTCCCCGAATACAAGGTGCGGTTCTTCCGGTAACGATGCGAGCCACCCTCCGGGGTGGTTTTTGCATGCCCAGTTTTGTATATTATAGTCGATTCCGGAGCGACCGCAGGGAGCGATAGAATCTATAGAAGAGATTAGTATATGCGTTTATTTGTGTTGTTTGTATGCTTGCTGTCGGTAGCGCTTTTTGCGCGACCAATAAACGACTGCAATAAACTGTTCAAGAACGGCGACTATGCCGGAGCTCTTGCTCAGTACATGAAGGCCCGCGAGACCGAACCGGCGAACCCGCTTTTGTTCTACAATATCGGAACATGCCAGTACAGGCTTGGCAACTACGAAGAGGCCAAGAAGGAACTTGAGAGCGCCATGCGCATGCCGGATAAAAAGATGGCCGCGAAGGCTGCCTACAACCTCGCGAACACGCACTTCCGCATGGGCGAGAAGGCCGCCGAAGGCAGCGAACGCATCGCCGCCTGGCGCGAATCCGTAGCGTATTTGAAGAAAGCCATCGACCTCGACAACAATTTCGAGAACGCGAAGAAGAACGTGGAAATTGTCCAGCGCAAGCTGAAGGAAGAACTCGACAAGCAGAAAGAGAACAAGGACCAGAATCAGGACCAGAACAACGACCAGAAGCAGCCGCCGCTTTCCGAGAAGGCGAAGGAAGTTTTGGCGCGCGCATTGCAACTTTGCAAGGACGGCAAGTACGCCGAGGCGAAGGAGATGCTCGAGAACCTGATTGCCGAGGACGAGACCGCGGGCCAGCTGAGCGGCCACGTGCAGCGCATCGACGACGTCATCGAAATCAAGGCCGGTCGCAAGCCCAAGGCGAAGATTGACGCGAGCAACACCGACAACGACCTGGAGGTGATCTGATGCGTTTGAGAGTTAATAGTTCTGAGTTACTAGTTACTAGAGATAACACTGGTTGTCATTGCGAGGCGACGCCGAAGCAATCTCTTTCGTCTTTCGTCTTTCGTCTTTCGTCTATAGTTTTGCTGTTGTCCGCAGCAGCCTTTGCCGCCCCGAAGTCGGCGAGCGCCTACTACAGCGATGCCGCCTTCCAGTACATCGAAAACCGCCTGCCTTCTGCCGAAATCACCTGCAACGAGGGCCTGCAATACTACCCGAACGACCAGAAGTTGCAAATGCTCCTTGATCGCATCAAGGAAGCCAAGGACGAGCAGAAGAACGAGAACAAGAAGAACGACAAGAACCAGGATAACAACCAGGACCAGAATCAGGATCAGAACCAAGATCAGAATCAGGATCAAAACAAGGATCAGCAGAACCAGGACCAGAACGGCGATGGCAATTCCAGCGGGTCCGAGAGTTCTTCGAGCCAGGGCGATGACCAAAACCAGAATCAGAATGGCGGTGGCCAGTCCAGCAGCAGCCAGGGCGGTGAAAGTTCCGACAGCAATGGCGGGCAACAGCCTGAACAGCAACCCGAGCAGCCGCAGGAAAATTCCAGCGACAGCCAGGGTGGCGAAGAACCCCAGGAACAGCCCGTGCAGATGGGCGAGATGAGCCCCGAAGAGGCGGCGCAGCTCCTGAAGGACTTTGACGAACAGAACGGCGAACGCAAGCCCTGGAAACCTATCCGCGGGCAGGCTAGACCGGCGAAGGACTGGTAAGGCGAGCGCCGCAGAAAAATGCTTGCATTTTTCTATGGCCGAGCCGCCGAGTCTTGCGCTCGAAGAGCGCAAAGACTGGTAAGGTCGACCGAAATCAACCTCAGTATGTCATCCCCGACCTGGTCGGGGATCTTTTTTATATTGTTCTGTATGAGATTCCGTTCACTTGTTTTTTTGTGTGCGCTTTTGACTGCGTTCCTCGCCTCCTGCGGTGACGATTCCAGTTCCAGCGAAACGGAGCCTGCATCCAGCAGCAGCGAAATTGTCCCGGCATCTTCTTCCGAAGGAGGCGACGATGGAAAGTGCTCCGATTGCGATAGCTTTACCGCGGCAGACCCCGAACTCACCGAAAACGGCGGCAAGGGATCCGTGACTACCTACGGGAGCATTACCGCAAAAGAAACGAGCCTGGGTGGAGCCTGCAACTATGGACAAACGAATATCCAGTACTATGCGGCGATTCATGTGAATGTTTCTCCGGGCGATGACAAGGGTCCGTGGGATGGTGGCGCGGCCTGCGGCGGCTGTGTGCATGTGAAGGCGCGGACGCCCGAAGGCTGGAAAGAGGTGACCGTGCGCATTACGGACCGCTGTCCCGACGCAAATTGTGGTGTAGACTTGGGTGGTGCCCCTGCGGCCGATATCATGGGCAATCGCGTGGGCCGCTACTACGGTGAATGGGAATTCGTGAGCTGCGAAGGCGTCGACGGCGTGTGGGGCGATTCAACGTCCATCTGGATCAAGGAAGGTGCGAGCGAATTCTGGAGCATTATCCAGGTGCGCAACCCGAAGGACATGGTCAAGGGTATCGCAATTTACGGTATAGATACCCGCGACTTCTACGAGCTCGAGATGGTCGTAGGTACCGAGAACTTCTGGACGGTACCGAAGAACGTTCTGCAGACCGACAACCGCTACCGTGTGGTGGTGAAGTACCGCACCGGTACCGACGACGAATGGAAAATAAAGGGCTCCGACCTCGCTGTTCCCGAGGCCAACCTGTACCTATACGAACATAGGGAATAGTTTATCGCCCGCGACGGCGAGAACTGAATTGCACGGGGGAGTCGTTTCGCCTCTTGTCTCCGGAGGGGCGGTTGTTTCCTCCGTTTCCGCGCGGATTGTTGCCGCGGTTCCTGCCAAAGTCGCGATTGTCGCGGTTGCTGTGGAATTCGCGGCGGCCTTCTTCGCGATGCTCGTTTCGATTTTCGCGACGGTCCTCGCGGCGCATCTCGTTACCTGAAAAACCCTTGCCCGCGTTTCCGCTGCTCGCGTTCCCGAACTGCGCGGCGCGCCTTTCCCTGCGGGCGGAATTTTCCCAGCGGCCCTTCTCGCCTGACTTTTTCGGCACGATTGTGGTGGAGCGCGCTTCCCGCTTTTGCAGTTCGCGTTCGCGGTATTCCGCATTGCTTTCGCGTTCCTTGCTCGGGAAAAACTCCTTGCCTTCTGCCTTCGCGCTGCGGCTCAATAGCAGTCGCCCGATTTTCCCGAGTTTCAAGCGTTCAAGCGTCGCGCGGATTTGCGGGCGGTTCTCCGGAATGTACCAGAAGAAGAACTGTCTCTGGCTCTTCTTCTGCTCGGGTGTCTTTGCCACGTAAAGCGGCTTGCCGTCGGGCGTCATCTCGGAATAGAACATCTCGGTCGCGATTGTCATCGGCGTGGGGGTAAAGTCCTGCACCTGCTCCAGCTGGAACCCGAGTTGCTTTGTCTCGAGGGCGAGTTCCGCCATGTCGGCCTCGGTGCATCCGGGGTGACTGCTGATAAAGTAAGGTATAATCTGCTGGCGCTTGCCGATGCGCTTGCATTCGTCGTCAAAGAATTCCTTGAACTTGTGGAACAGCGTGAAACTCGGCTTGCGCATGAGTTTCAGGACTTCGTCGCTCGTGTGCTCCGGTGCGACTTTCAGGCGTCCGCTCACGTGGTAGTCGATGAGCTCGCGGGCGTATTCCTCGTGGTCGCGGCGCAGTTCTTCGTCATCCGTTTCTTGCAACAGCATGTCGTAACGCACGCCGCTCCCGATAAACAGGTGTTTCACCTTCGGGTGGTTGCGCACTTCGCGGTAGAGGCTCAGAATCTCGGCATGGTGCGTGTCCATGTTGTCGCAAATCTTGGGCGTGAGGCAACTCGGTCGTGCGCATTTCTGGCATCGGCTCTGGTCGCGTCCGCGCATGTTGTACATGTTCGCGCTCGGGCCGCCCAAATCAGTGATGGTTCCGGCAAAGCCGTCCATCTTCGTAATTAAATCCACTTCGCGCAATATGCTTTCGCGGCTACGGCTCGCGATAAACTTTCCCTGGTGCGCGTTGATGGCACAAAAACTGCAACCGCCAAAGCAACCGCGGTGCGTGTTGATGCTGAACTTTATCATGTCGAACGCGGGCACGTTTCCGCGCTTCTTGTAACGCGGGTGCGGTTCGCGCGCGTACGGGTATTCAAAGCTCTCGTCTAACTCGCCGTATTCCAGGGGCGGGTACGCGGGGTTTATTACCACGGTCTGTTCCGCGACATCCTGCAATATGCGGCGCTGGAACCACTTGTTGCATTCTATGTCCACCCTGCGGCAGTTCTCGATCTGGTTCCGCTTGCTCTCGAGGCATTCCTCGTAGCTGGCGAGCCGCAGGTCTTCCCACTGGTTGTTTTTCGGGACGTTCCCTTTGGGCGCCAAGTATGCGGTTTGCGGTATGGAATGCAGGCTCGAGAACGGTACGCCTTTTTTCAAGAGTCGCACCATCTCCTTCAGGGGTTTTTCGCCCATGCCGTAAACGAGAAGGTCGGCCTGCGTATCGAACAGGATGCTCGGTTTGAGCCTGTCGCTCCAGTAGTCGTAATGCGTCACGCGGCGCAGGCTCGATTCCAGCCCGCCAATCATCAGCGGCACGTCGGGGTAGAGCTGCTTTAAAATCTTTGCGTAGGTGTACGTCGCGTAATCCGGGCGGAAACCCGCCTTGTTGCCCGGCGTGAAAGCGTCGTCGCTCCTCAGGCGTTTTGCGGCGGTGTAGTGGTTCACCATGCTGTCCATGCCGCTGCTGATTGCGAAGAACATTCGCGGGCGTCCGAGCTTCTTGAAATCGCGCAGGTCGTCGCGCCAGTTGGGCTGCGGCAGAATTGCGACTCGCAAACCCTCGTGTTCAAAGAGTCTTGCCACCACGGCATGCCCGAAGCAGGGATGGTCCACGTAGGCATCTGCGCTGATGATAATCACGTCCACGTAATCCCAGCCGAGTTCGTCTAGGTCTTCCTTGCAGATGGGGAGGAATCGCGGATCGTACATGGGGCAAAAGATAGTTAATCTTGCGCCGTGGGCAAGGGCGTTCCTGCCTCCATATGAAACACTGCGTTTCATAAAACTGTAAAATAACGGAAAAACGGACAAAAAATATGCTAATTTCTCGAAAAATTCATTGATTTTGTTTCATCAATAGGGTAGATTTGTAACAGGGTAAGCCATGAGACCGATAACAGAGTATTCAGACTACCGTAAGTATATGCGGGATTATTACGAGGAACGCAAGAAGGGTTCCTATTTCTCGTGGCGCGAGTTCGCGAAACTTGCGGGGTTCACGTCGTCGGGGTACCTCAAGCTGGTGTGCGACGGCAAGACTCGTCTGAGCCGCGGAGGGGCGGCGAAGGTTGCCGGTGCCATGGGCCTTACCGGGTTCGGTGCGCAGTATTTCTGCCTGCTGGTGGAATACTGCGATGCTCCGGACGCAAACGTTCGTCTCGAGATTTTCTCCCGGATGCGCGCCCTGATGGAGGAGAACGGGGTTCGCATCCTGGGAGCCGAGGCGTTCGACTACTTCAAGTCGTGGATAAACCCGGTGGTGCGCGAGCTGGCGCCTATCATGCCGGGCGCGAAGCCTTCCGAAATTGCAAAGATGTGCGTGCCCGAGGTGACCGCGGGCGATGTGCGCAATGCGCTTACGCTCATGGTGCAGGCGGGCCTTTTGCAGTTGAGACCGGACGGTTCTTACGTACAGACTAACAAGGGGCTTTCGGGCGACCCCGCGCTTGTCGCGGGAGCGATGCATGCCATGCAGAAACAGTTGACGCTGCTTGCCGCCGATGCCCTCGATGGCGTTGCCCGTGAAGACCGCAACATTTCTGGCCTTACTTTCGGTGTGGACGAGAAGACCTTGTGGCACCTTTCCGAAGAACTGGACCTTTTTCGCCAGAAAGTCAAGGATATTCTTTCAAAAGTCGAAAACTATGACCGCGTATATAGATTAAATTTGCATTTATTCCCGCTGAGCAAGGCAAAGGAAGGCAAAGATGAAAACCAGGGCTAGTTTTGTACAAAGTATCGTTACGCCGTGCGTGGCCTTGCTCGCTTTGCTTTCGGGCTGTGCCGGCTTTACCGAGGATGTTGCCGGGAATGCGATGGCGGATTCGGAAGACGTCACTCACGATGCCGGAACGAAGGATGGTAATGGCTTGCCGGATATAAGTGCACCGCAGGATGCATCTGACCCTGTCGTGCCGATTCCGGGTCAAAATATTGGCCATTCGGATATCCCGACTGAGACTGACAATTATGAGGTTGACAAAAGTGTCGCTGCAAGGTTCGAGTCGGCGAAAATTCGGAGCACGGGCAAGCTCTTGCGCAGCGCTGCTGGTGACTCGATAACCATTGTCCTCGAAATAAACGGCGGTTGCGTCAAGGAAGGCGAATCGTTCGCATACGACCAGAACTTCTTCTTTGCGGATTCGAATACTTTCGCCTACAGTTTCCGTGGCGATACGCTATTGCTCTCGAAAATCTCTGAACCCGACCCGTATGAAGCAGACCAGGAGAGATACGAGGAATCGTTTATCCTTGTGGGCGGTACAGCGGGTAAACTCAATGGAATCTGGAAAAATACGCAGTGCCGCTATCGCGAAGACAAGATGTACTGCATGAATGATGGCTACGATCAGTTCTTCAAGTTCGATGGCGACAAGGTGGAATACCGCGTCACGGACCGTGTAGATTACGATTACATGCAGACGGTATTCGTGGACCAGTTGTTCGATTTCCTCGGCAGCGGAGGTTCCATCCAGCTTGAAACTCCCTACTACTATTCAAGCACGGAATTCGGGCAGGAACGCTCCGGCATCGTCATTCTGGAAAAGACGAATACCACGATGAAGTTTACCCAGGCCGGCTTGACGTTCGACCTGAGCGTAGATTACGTCCGCTATAAAGACAGCCTGCACGTTACGCTCAAGTCGGGCGACGTGAACTGTGTGGGCACGGTCCGCGAAATGGAGGATGTCTTGCCCGGAGTGTGTTCTGATGACAATGCAGATTATTTGTGGAAATCGAGCTCGGGCGCGTATACGTACGAACGGATGAACTCCCGTGAGTTCGAAGCCTGCATCGACGGTATTCTCGGGCGCGAGCAGAACGATTGATTCGCGTGTGATTTGGGGAAGGAGGAAATGTGAGACGCTTGGGAAGGCTGTTCCTGTTACTATTAGTTTGTCTGCCATTGCTTGCGTGGGCTAGCGAAAAATCAAGTGACAAGTTCAATATCGGTGTCCGTCTGGGGGCGCAGATTGCGAATCTCATTACCGATGCGCATTGGGGGCCGTATCCCGATATCTCGGGGCCGGGCGGAGTTCTTTCTATAGATTTCTCTCACGGTTTTGCGGATAATTTTTACCTGCATACGGCACTTGGGCTGGATTTTCGTGCATACTATACGCATGTCGAGATGGGCATCGCCTGCGATGGTGATTGCGGCGGGGCGTGGGACGGCGACGAAATATATTCATATCTCTACCTGGAGGTCCCCGTGATGGCGCAGTGGCGCACGTCGGTACTTTTTTTTGAGGCGGGGCCGGTTGTAGACGTGATGCTGCTCTCCGACAAGGAGTATGTTATACCCGAGAGGTATCGCGGCCAAAGCGACGGTTGTTACGATGATAAGCGCTTCGGTGCGGGTGTCGTCGCGGGAGTCGGACACGTATTCGATTTCGGGCTTTCGATAGATGCGCGCGTGTCGTTCCAGTTCACGGATGTCGTTGATGGCGGCAAGAAATGCCTCACGTCGCATTCCGAGGAAGTTGAGATGCGCTTTGACCCCGAGACGGAAGAGACAACAACTAGGGTCCTCTGGGAATCCGACGAGTACATGGGCGGTAGCTACTACAAGCTGCTGAAATACCAGATTGGTATTGGCTACTGGTTCTAGGGCGTATCGCCTTCGCTTTTCTTGGCTTCGCGCTCTTCTGCTTCGCGTTTTGAATAGGCGCAGCCGCAGTAGTTTTGACGGTAGAGGTTGTATTCGGCAGAGAGTTCTATGGAACGCTTGTTGCCGCCCTTGCGCTTGAAATCGCTGGGGAGCGCCTTGACGCCGTAGATTGCCCCCTGTTCCTTCGCAACCACGTTCAGCACCTGCTCGTCCTTCTTGGGGCTGATGGTGAGCGTGGTGGTAAAATAGTCGAATCCCAATTCCTTCGCGAGCCTTGCCGTTTCGCCGAGCCGCAGTTCAAAGCACTTGCGGCAGCGCTTGCCGCCTTCTTTCTCGTCTTCCAACCCGCGGGCAATCTCGTAGAACTTCTTGGGGTCGTACTCCCCCTCGATAAATTCCACCGGATACTTTGTCTTGAACGTGGAGACGAACCGCTTGATTTCGGCGACGCGGTGGGCGTATTCTTCGGCGGGGGCGATATTCGGGTTGTAGTAGAAAATCGTTATCTTGAAGAACTGCGAGAGGTACTCGATGCAGTAGGTACTGCAGGGTCCGCAGCAGGCGTGCATCAGGAGCGTGGGCACGTTACCCTTGCGCTGGTTCCACCGGATGATGTAGCTCAGGTCTCGCTGGTAGTTGTGATACGCTTCAGGCATTCTGCAAACCTTAGATTCTTTCGTCTATCGTCTATCGTCTTTCGTCTAAAAATCGAGTGTGCCGAACGCGGTTATCCAGAAGCAGATGGTTGCCCCGATGGCAAAGAGCCCCATTACGGTCTTTTCCTTGTGGCTCGTGCTGAAGAGCACCGTCGCGGTATAGAACGTGAGGTAGACTGCGAAGAAGAACGCGAGGATGCGTGTAATCTCGAACGGGAAAAGCATCGGGAGAACCTTGCCCGCGCTGAGCAACGTGTACATCGCGATTAGCTGCATGCAGATGGGGATGATGAAAGCCTTGCGCACTTCCTTGGGAACCACCCTGTTGCGGCCGCTCATGGCGTACATACCGAGAGGTGCACCGAACGCGAGAGCGATATTCAGTGCGATGGATGGCAGGAACAGGACTGCCCCGATGACGGTCGCGATAATCATGCCGTAAAGATAAAAAAAGGACCCCTTCAGGTAAAGGAGGTAACCTAAAGGGGTCAGGGAGTGTTTGGGTACCTATAAGATACCTATTTGCAGGGGGGATTTGCTAAAAAATCGGAGCATTCTTGTTTACACACGTGAACATGGAAAATGGTGAAAAATGCCTTTTTTGAGCGAAAATCGCCATTTTTAGGTGCGTATACGGTGGTTTCGGGCTGGTTACGGCTGGTCTAGAAAAGAATTTTTGAAGAAATTTGGGCGTGGGCGGGCCGGATTTTGGCCCCGTCGCTTTTCTTGAAGGTGGCGATGAGCGAGAACTCCAGGAAGTCGCAGGTGAGGCGCGTCTCGCTCCGGATTTGGAGGTTTTCGCGGGGGCTTGCGTCGGGTGCGACGAGGGTGACCTTGAACATGTCTTCGCGGCCGCCGGATTTTTTCTCGGAAACGGATGCGCCGATTTCGATTCGGGGCCTGCTCCAGGATTTTTCTGTGCGGTCGTGCTGCGTGCGTGCACTGCCCGTAAGCATTGCCAAAAGCGTGCTGAATTCGCGGGTTGTGCCCGCGGTTCCCTGGAAAATAGTTTGTCTGCAATTTTCGGAGGCCTCGACGCATGTGAACTTTGCGCCCAAGCGGAGTGCGGGCGGCCCGCCGGAAATATCGAGTGCGAGCCTTCCCGAAACGCTGTCGGAGTGGAGTGGCGAGAGTATGCGGGCGCTTGCCGATACCCGCGTGTCAAAAAATTTCTTTGCGCGGTACGTGATGTTCTGTGTGGTCCAGAACCTGCGCTTCGCGATGCTCGGGCTGAGCCTTGCCGGCGGGGGGAGGGAATCGCCGTGTATGTAGCCGGTCGTTCGCCACGAGAAGGCGGAGGAATCTCTGCCGTGCAGGCGGAAGTGTATGAGCGGGGTGCGCTCCCCGAATTGCTGCCAGTATGCGACTTGCCCGAAGGGGAAGGCGGCCTGCGCCATGACGGAATACGTGTCGGTGGTTTTCCACAGCGATGCGCCTGCCGTGAAAACCTTGCCCCGGGTGTAGCTGGCGTGTGCCCGCAATGTCCCGGAGGTGTCGATGAACCCGGCGAGCCCGAGTGCACTGAAGGAATATGCGAGTGCGGTTCCCCAGAGCGTGTCGAGCGGGATGGCGCTCTTGAGTTCGCGTGTGGAAATCTGCCCGAAGTGCGCCTCGCCCCGCTTGCCCTTGTACGTGAGCAGTTCCTGCGTGCCGAGCCGGAGCGTTGCCCGGTGGAAATTGAACAGCAGTTCCTCGCGATGCGCCGTAACGTGGCCCGCGGAATCGTACCGCACTTTTGCTGCGAGGTGCCCGCTGTAGTGACGGGAAGGCTTTTTGACCCGCGACTTGCTCGCGGTTTTATTGCCCGCGCGCTTCTTGCCTGCGGGCGTATCGCCAGCGGTCCTGTTGCCTGCGAACTCGTCGTCTGCGAAAACTGCCTGCTCCTCCGTTCCGCAGGGTTCGTTCGCGTAGATTTCTGCAAGCGCGCACACTTCCTGCGTCTTGCCTTCGTCGATAAGCGTGAGCATCTCGTTTGCCTCCTCTGCCCCGATGGTGCCGTCGTCCCACCACTCGAATATCTGCGCTTCCGTGACGTCCGCCGCCTGCGCCTCCGTGATTTCCGCAGCCTGTGTCGCGAACGGGGAGAACAGCATTCCGACTAGCGCTGCGGCAAGCGTGAAAAGTATGCTTATCGCGGATTTTGCCCGCTTTTTTTCCGTATCCATAGGATTCCTCTACCTATATAAACGGTTTCGCACGAAAAATGAGCCAAAACGCCCTTTTTTTTCTAGGAGGTTTTTAAATTTGGGCTATGGCAAGCGATTCCTGGCATAAGAGTCCCAAGAAATGGTCCGGCCGTACCCCCGCCCGCGCGGGCAGTACCGCCGGCCGCGATTTCGTGCCGCACCTCAAGGCTCCGCGCACCGAATTCCCGCTGTTTAACGGGAAGCGCGTAAAGCCCTCGCTTGAGGGTCTCGACAAACTGTTGCATTACTACGGCGTGGAACTTGAACCCGCGACGCTTGCGCAGTTCTGGGAGTTCCACCAGCTGCTGCGCGCGAACAACGAAGACCAGGACCTGACGCGCCTCAATGCGTTCGAGACGATGGTGGAACGCCATTACGCCGACTGCACCCTCATCAACGCATACGTTCCCGAATGGCCCGCCCGCATGATCGATGTCGGGAGCGGCGCCGGATTCCCTGGAATTCCGCTCAAGCTCGTGAACCCGCATATCCGTCTCACGCTCTGCGAGCCGCGTCCGAACCGCATCAACTTCCTCAACATGGTCATCGAGAAGATGGGCCTGAAGGGTATCGACGTGTTCGGCCACAAGGTGACGAGCCGGAGCATGACCCTCCCGGTCGACGGAGTCATCAGCCGCGCATTCGAATGGATGGAAAAGACCCTCCCGCGCCTCGCGAATTCCCTCAAGGTAGGGGGCCGCGTGTACTTCATGAAAGGTCCGGGCGTTGCCGACGAGCTGAAGGTCTTCCACCCCGAAGATTTTGGGTACAAACTAATCGCGAAGCATTTCTACACCATCCCGAACAGCACGCAGGACCGCGCGCTCGTTATTCTCGAACGTGTAGAGTAGTTTCCCTGAATTTCTGCTTTTCTTCGCTCAGGTTAAGGCCCGGTATTTTCTTTTCAAGTTCTCCGGCTTGTGCCAATATCTTTTCGGCGAAGGCGTGCGTGGCGGGCGATTCCAAGTCGGCAATCCTGTGATTCGCGCCCTTCATGAACTTTTCTACCTGCGCGATGTCGGTGCGGGTCTTTTCGCTGCAGTAGGTTTCTGCCATGCGCTCGAAGATGTATTCCTCGGCGGTTTTGGACAAGTGAACCATGTCGTCGGCATAGAAGCGGTAGTCGCGCAGTTCGTCCATCACGATTTCGTAACTCGGGAAGTAGCTGACCGGCAAGGTTCCTGAGCTAGCCGAAGGGACTGTGGTGACTTTGTTTATTACGTTGTTTACAGCGAGTTGCAGCGTTGCCTTCGAAAGCGTGTTGTTGTGCGCGCCGTCGCCCATGTGCCGCAGCGGCGATACGGTGAACACGATGTGGAACTTTGCTTCGTCATTGCGAGCCGTAGGCGTGGCAATCCAGTCCCGCTTTATTCTTGTCAAATCCTGCACGATGTTTTCGAGTGCCCTTGCCGCTTCTTCTACGGTAATCATCCTGCGTTCAAAAAGTGCGGGGGCTTGCCGGTGGCAGTTCGTGACCGCGCGGCCGTGCGCATCCCCGACACTTGAAGAACCGCCGTCCTTCAAGTAGTACACGAACGCAGTCCCGAGCGTGATGAACACGACATCGGCCTGCTGCAGGAATTCCCGCGTGCGGGTTGCCGCGTTGTTCAGTTTTTCGATGCACTCTTCGCGTGTTGCGCCCGAGAGCGAACCGTGCGCATCCCAGCTGTACCAGGGCCCGCGGGCATCTTGATTCCCTCTGGCGTCCTGTTTCCCGCTATCATTCTGAAGCCCTCGGGCATCTTGAAAAACATCTTTTTCCCCGAAAACTTTCCCGTCGGCAATCGCCCTAATCTGCCCGGCGATGGATACCGGGTTGTACACCGTCCCGAACGGGTTCGCAAGCACGCCAAACTTGCGTGCAGCAAACTGTGCTGATATGTTGTCTGCAAAGCACGACCCGAAAAACGCGATGCGGCTCGTGTAGTCAATTTCGAATCCTGCTTTGGGCGTATCTACTCTGGTGAAAAGTTCCATGCCGTAAATATAGGTAAAGGCGGACATCTTGAAAATAAGCGTGTCGTTGCATTATAGAAAAATGCATATTTTTTATGATTTTTTAAATAACTGTTGAAATTTGAATAAAAACGCAATTCTTGTATTGCAAAATAAGTTGACTTTTGCGGAATAAGAGGTATATTTGGTAACGTGAAGCCCTCGGAAGCGGGGCTTTGTCAGGAGGAAAAATGAAAGATGTCTTTGAATATACGGGCTACCGTCAGTACATCGCGGACTTTTACGCCGAAAGGAAGGTGAAGTCTGCGTTTACCTGGCGGGAGTTCGCAAGGATGGCGGGGTTCTCCTCGTCGGTCCACTTGAAATACGTGAGCGAGGGGCGTTTCAACCTGGGCGAAGATGCCGTCGAGCGTGTGGCAAAGGCCATGGGGCTAAGCGGGAACCGGCTGGAATATTTCCGTGCGATGGTGGAGTTTGATCATGCTGTTACGGACAACATAAAGAAGGAAATTTTCGAGAGGATGCTCTCCATTGCAAAGCAGAGCAACGCCAAGGTTATCGAGGGTGACGCGTTCCGCTATTTCGACAGCTGGAAAAATCCGGTGCTCCGCGAACTTGCTCCCGCCATGCCGGGCGCAAAGCCTTTGGCGCTGGCAAAAGCTTGCCGCCCGAAGGTCACTGCCGCTGAAGTCAGTGAATCGTTGAACTTTCTTGTCAAGGCGAATCTGCTCTTGAAAGATGCTAATGGCAACTACGTGCAGACCGACAAGTTCGTGACGACCGGCCCGATGGAGGCTGCACCCGTCGCCATTCGCGGGCTTCACCGCCAGATGGGTGAAATCGCGCTCGATACAATCGAGGGCGTTCCACAAAACGAACGCCACTTTTCGGGCGTGACGCTGGGTATCACGCGCAACGCCTACGACAAGATTGTCGCGGAACTGGATGCGTGCCGCAGGAAGATTATCGAAATTGCCACCGCGGAAGACGAGACGGACGAAGTATATCGCTTGAATCTCCAGTTTTTCCCGATGACGAACAAACAGGGCTTAAATAAAAAGGGTTAGGAGGAAACTATGAATAACGTTAAAATGAGCAGAAAGTTTATCTACAGTGTGGCGATGCCGCTCGCCATGATGTTCGCGGCTTTCCAGGCAAGTGTACTTGTCGCGTGCTCCGACGACAAGTCTGTTGCGGGCGGTGCTTCCGAAGAAGAAACGGGAATTTATGCCTTGACGGGTCGAGTGGATGCTGCAGCTAGAATGGCGATCATGTCGGATTCTACGGATTTGCCAAATACTTTATCTGTAAAACCGGGAACGGTTGTTAGGGTTAGTGAACTGGATTCGACTTCGTTGGATATGACGGGGCTTGTTTTTGTTGATACGATTTCGGATAGTAATGGCCATTTTGGTTTTGAGAATCTCTTGCTCAATAGCCCGTATGTTCGGATAAGTGTTTTTAATCCAGATAGTTTGGATTATTGTCAGCCATGGGGATCTCCTTTTGATGGAAACGAAAGTTGCGCAGACAGTCTTACTGGTACTTATGTTCCTGAGTTGACTGCAATTGTGGATCTTCGAGTATCTAAAAATATTGAAGTAAATGTTTTGACGCTTATGAAAGCCCCTGTTTTACGGAGTTATGTGGCTGCCGGAATGCCTTTTGCTGAGGCAGAGAAAAAGGCTGAACGTGATATACTTGAAAGTCATGGAATATATAAGGAGTTTGGGCCTTTTGAAACACCGCAAAGTGAGTGTGATGATGAGTTTATTCGTGTTAAGGAGTTTATATCTACCGTTCATGAAGATGTGATTATGTACTATATGGGTGACACCAGTGCTATTCTTTGGGCCTTTGAAGATTATATTAAGCGGTATATGAGTATTCCTCGTGCGGCTTATTCTTCAAGTGAAGAGAATAAAGCTCTGTATGAAAAGATTGTGTCGTATTTGGAATTGGAAACGGGTTTTATTGCTGAGTATCAAGGATTGGGACAATGTAAGGACTCGCGTGAAGGAGAATCGGTCCCCTATAAAGAATATGAACTTGTCTGCCTTTCTGGAAAATGGAAAATGCAATATAAGGGTATTGAATTTACGAGCGGAACGATGGTCGATAATCGTGATGGAAAATCCTACAAAACGGTAACGTACAACATTGGTGGTAAACCGCAAACTTGGATGGCTGAAAATTTGAATTTTTACGAATCTAATTTGCATGAAACTACTGGTTGCCTTGCTGGTGATGAATTTGCTTGCGAAGTAAATGGTCGCTTGTATGAATGGCAGGCTGCGATGAATATGGATGGAAACTCGATGAAGGTGTTCCTTGCTCTTCCTGAAAGTGATACGGTTTTCTTGGATGATAAGTGTAAATCTATGATTGAAGATTTAAATAAGTGCACATTCATTGAAACTTCTAATTGTGGAGAAAAGCGTAGGGAAAGTGAGAAATATTGTAAATCTCTTTATCCCGAAGGTATATTGACGATGCTTGGCGAAGGCGATGCATATTGGAAATGGAATTATGCGGATTATTTGTCCCAGTCTAATGTCATGAGTTATCAAGGTGTATGTCCTGACGGATGGCATCTCCCGAATCAAAGGGATTGGAAAACTTTATTTGAATACGTTACTGGCCAAGGGGTGACTTTTGCGGCGCTTGCTGATGAAGTGGCTACGGGATTTAATATGAAAAGTTTGGTTTTGATAAGAGACGATGAAAATTGGCTAAAATATGAACCAAGTTTTGTGGCTGTCCCTGATATTGAAAAAGGGTATGGACAATCGGGATATTCTTCGGCTGTTAGTATGGGTGGTTGTTCTGTGAGAGTGGATGGCGAATGTCTTGTTTCTGCAAGCTATCGCTATGACTTTGCTTCGACATTTTATTCTGTCCGCTGCATCAAAGACGAATAGCGAATTTGGGGGTTAGGAGGAAAGAGGAGAACAGGGAGGCGGGCTTCGGCCCGCCTTTTTCTATATACGAACAACGGGTATGAGAACTCCAAAAGGAAAAGCGAGTCGTTGTTCGTCCTTCGCTCCGACAATAGACTATCGGTCTATTGCCTCCGCTCGGCATTCTGTATAAGAAATGTTTTATGTCGTAAAAATTACTGATTTTTTAATAAAAATAGAAAAATGTTTAAAATTTTGCTAAAAACATAAAATTTATGTCATAAAACTATTGATTTTTTAAAAATCTTTGTTTATATTTAGAATGAACTTAGCTTGGACCGGTGTTTCGGGGGTTAAGAGGAGGACAAATGAAAGATATACTTGAATATACGAGCTACCGTCAGTATATCGCGGATTACTACGCCGAACGAAAGGCGAAATCCGCGTTTAGCTGGCAGGAGTTCGCCTCATTGGCGGGGTTTTCCTCGTCGATTTTCCTTAAATATGTAAGTGAGGGACGCTATAATCTGGGCGAAGCAACGGCTGTGCGTGTGGCTACGGCTATGAAGCTTGCTGATTACGAGTGCGACTTCTTCGTGGAGCTGGTCAAGTTCGATCATGCAAAAACGGATGCCGAAAAGAAGGCCGCTTACGGCAAGATGATTTCGATTGCCGAGGCGCACAAGGCGAAGGTCCTGGAAGGGGATTCGTTCCGTTTTTTCAGTGACTGGAAAAATCCGGTCATCCGCGAACTCGCTCCTGCCATGCCGGGCGCAAAACCGCTCGCGCTTGCGCATGCTTGCCGCCCGAAGGTGAGTGCCGCCGAGGTGAGCGAGGCGCTCAAGTTCCTCGTGAATGCGGGCTTGCTCAAGAAAGACGAAGACGGCAATTACCGGCAGACGGAAAAATCGGTGACGACCGGCCCGATGAATGTGACTCCGGTCGCGGTGCGTGGGCTTCACCGCCAGATGGGCGAAATCGCTCTCGAAACAATTGAGGGCGTGCCACAGGACGAGCGGAACTTTTCGGGCCTTACGCTCGGTGTCACGCGCGATGCCTACGAGGAAATCGTGCGGGAGATTGCCGAGTTTCGCAAGCGCGTCATTGCGATTGCTACACGGGAAGATAAAACGGATGAAGTCTATCGTATGAACATCCAGTTCTTCCCGATGACGAACAAGAATACAAATAAGAAGGGTTAGGAGGATATCATGAAGTACCTTGAAATGAGCAGGAAGTTTATCTGCAGTGTGGCGATGCCGCTCGCCCTGATGTTCGCGGCGTGTTCTGACGACAAGTCTGTTGCGGGCGGTTCTGCCGAAGAGACGGGAATCGTGGCGTTGGAAAACATCACGATTGCGGGCCGCGCGGCACGCCTTGCGCAAATGCCCGAAAATGCGGGCTTGCTCGAATGGACGGGCGCTGCCGAGGAAGGTGCTGTCATCAGGTTGTCCGAGTTGGATTCGGTGACTCTGGCTCCGACAGGCGAGTTCTATTTTTCCCGCTGCACGAATTCGTTGGGTGAATTCAGCTTTGACAGTATCACACTGCATAGTCCGTATGTGATGCTTGAATTGGCTCCGTACGTAGAAAATGAATGGTGGGAATGGGACGGGAACTGGAATTTTCCCGAATATGATTCTTTGTCAGAAAAATACACGGCTACATATAGCGTGATTGTGGATTTGCGAAATATGGAAAACGTTGATATTAATGTGGTTACGTATTTGGAATCGTCCCGCATACGAAACCTGGTGAATCAGGGTAAGGCCTTTGAAACTGCGAAACAGCAGGCGGATGGCGAAATTCTAGAGACGCTTGGCATGTATGGAGATGCGTTCACTTTTGACAAGAACGGTTGTGTTGAAAGTCGGATTAGCCTGATTGCCATAAATTTTCTGGGTGACTTTATATGGGATTGGAGCATGAGTGCTGCCCCGTCACAGATTGCAGATGCTTTCGGCCTGACGGGAAAACTCTCCGCGCATGAAGAAATCCTGGATTTTTTTGTGAATGAAATTTACAATTGGAGTATGTATGATTGGGTAACGGATAGTATGAGTGTGTTCTTGGGCGGGTTTATGGCAGGCCTTTATGACCTGGGTGAATGTAGCGCAGACCGGGATGGGTATAGTGCCGAATTTACTTATGATGAGTATCGAATGTTGGCTATTGCCTGTCGTGAAAAAAATTGGCTTTTTTCAGTTGATTATGTTATAGCTGATGGAGTAGATGCTGTGCGTGGTTTTATGGATGATACTCGGGACGGGAAAAGCTACAAGACGGTTACATATAACATAGATGGTGAATTACAAACATGGTTGGCTGAAAACCTAAAATACAATTCGGCAGACGGTCTCTATTCCATATCGGAATCCATGAATTTGCCTGATTCGCTTGTGTGGCTTTCAAGTGAAGATTGTATGGAAATGTATCAAGACGAAAGTCTTTGCTATACCTTGCTTGCAAATGAAATGGGAGTAAACTACGAAAGGCTTTGGAATATTGTAGATTCGGTGGAGAATTCTGTGGGTGTGTTCCAAGGAATTTGCCCTGAAGGATGGCACCTTCCCAGCGGTTGGGATTGGGAAAAATTGAGAAATTTTGTGGAGGAGAGAATAGATGTGTCTAAACGTTTCATTGATCCTATGGCATTGGTTGGTTTTGGAGAAACGATTCCCGAAATATCTGCGAAATATGCGGTGAAGATAGACAGTTCTTTTACGGGAGAATTTGCCGGACCGCAATCTATTTTGTTACTGCTCCAGAGGTGGCAATGGTCCTATGGCGGGGCTGGTCAGATAAATCATTTGCTTGATGATGGCGCAGAAATGCTTTTTGTTCGCTGTGTCAAGAACTGATGCGTCGCTCTTCTGTCAGGAGGAGAAAGGGGAAGGAGGAGAACAGGAAGGCGGGCTTATGCCCGCCTTTTTGTGTTGTGTATCACGCGCGGGTGTCGTTTTGGGGCCAATCGCATTCCAAGTTGGAATAAAAATGGGGTCGCAAGCGGGCCTGCCCTATACTATATTGAATAGATTAGGGCCTGCCTATGAACAGAATCAAGTTTACCGCGTTTTCGCTTGTCGCATTCCTCGTGCCTGCCGCCTTCGCGCAGGACGTGTTCATTGCCGTCGACCAGTTCGGGTACCGCCCCGACGCAAAGAAGGTCGCCGTGTTGCGTAGCCCCGAGGTGGGTTACGATGCGTCGCTCTCGTACACTCCGGGCAGCGTGATGGAGGTCGTGGACAGCGCAACTGCACAGGTCGTTTTCTCCGGCGCACCGGTAGCCTTCCAGGAAGGTGCAATCGATACTGCGTCGGGCGATAAAGTCTGGTGGTTTGACTTCTCGCAGCTCAATACGCCGGGTACTTACTTTATCCGTGACAAGGCGGATAACTTGAAGCAGTCTTTCTACTTCCGCATCCGGGACGACGTGTACAACGATATCTTGAAGGCGGCGATGCGCATGATGTTCTACCAGCGCGTGGGCATGGCGAAAGAGGAAAAGTATGCGGGCAAGGACTGGGCCGATGATGTGAACCACGCGCAGGACAAGGCGGCCCGCTTGTTCACCGACAGCACGAATGCCGCGACGGAACGTGACGTGAGCGGCGGGTGGTTCGATGCGGGCGACTTCAACAAGTACACCATCTGGAACGGCAACTACATCGAGACGCTCCTGCGCGCCTACATGGACGTACCCCGTGCATTTACCGACGACTACAACATTCCCGAATCGGGTAACGGGATTCCCGATGTCCTCGACGAGGTAAAGTGGGGAATGGATCACTTGCTCCGCATGCAGAATGCGGATGGCTCGGTGCTCTCGGTGGTTGACGAGGACCACGTATCGCCCCCTTCGGCGGCGACGGGCCGCAGTTACTACGGCGCCCCCAACGCGATGTCCGCCTACTCTGCGGCGAAGGCGTTCGCGCTCGGTTCCATTGTGGCGGGCAAGCGTGGGAACACCGAATACGCGGCGACGCTCAAGGATGCCGCCCAGCGTGCCTACAAGTGGGCCGAGGCTCACCCCGATTCCATGTTCTACAACAACAAGGCGGAATACGGCACCAAGGACCTTGCGGCGGGCCAGCAGGAAATCGATACCAACTACACGACGGGAGCTCGTTTTGCGGTGAAGGTGACATCGGACTTCGCGATGTACGAACTCACCGGCGATGCGAAATACCTCGGGCGTTTCGAGGCGACTCCCGATAGTTTACCCCTGATGCGGCAGTACGGCAGCTGGGCACTTGACCAGTACCGCGTTGCGCACGACCTGCTCTACCTGCAGTACCTGGGCTACAAGGATGCGGACGCCGGCGTGAAGGGAATCGTGCAGGAACGCTTCGTCTCGATTTTTGGACAAAGTAAATATATTGCGGCGGGCCTGGGGCACGATGGCTACCGCTCCTACATCCGCGACTACAACTGGGGCTCCAATTCGCACAAGGCTTCGAGCGGGCTCCTGTTCGACCTGATGGCGGGTAGCGACGGCGCGACCTCTGCGGAGGCGGGCGCGTGGCACGATGCCGCGGAAGATTACCTGCACTACCTGCACGGCGTGAACCCGTTCGGCATGGTCTACCTCTCGAACATGGGCGGCTACGGTGCAAGCAAGAGCGTCACGAAGTTCTATCACGGATGGTTTACGGGCGATAATCCCGCTCCGGGCTACGTGACGGGCGGCGCGAACTCCCGCTATGCGTGGGCGGCCTGCTGCAAGCAGTACGATGCCGACAACAGCGCGAAGGGTTGCGGGAGTGCCGCGAACAACGCGCTCTGTTATGCGGTGTCGCTCCCGGTCGGGGAACCGCACGCGAAGATGTACGCGAACATCAACGAGGGCTGGCCCATCGATTCCTGGGAACTCACGGAACCCTCTCTCGGGTACCAGACGGCGTATATCCGGCTCATCTCGCGATTCGTGAAGCAGAAGGGTGTGGATATCGGGGAAAAGTTCGGGAGCGACTCGACGGATGACGTGAAGCCTGTCGCCGCGCCGGTGCCGAACCTGAATGTAGCGCTCGCGGGCAATAGCCTTGAGGTCGTGAGTTCGGGCGACATCCGCGAAATCCGCCTGTTCGACGTGAACAATCGCGAAACCCTGCGCTGGAGCGGCAATGCCCGCCGCGTTTCGCTGGATATTTCTACGCTGAAGCCGGGAGTGTATGCCGTGAGGGCGGTTTCGGGCGCAAAAACGGTGACTCGCTTGGTGCTCAGGCGGTAGCCGCACCGAAATATTGTATCTTTATGGGACATGTTCCGCTCGTGAACGAAGGAATTGATTATGAAACCTGGTAAGACCGAACTTCGCCTGAACGCTGAAATCGAGAAACGCGGTGCGCTTTTTGCCGTACTGCTCGACCCCGATACATCCGACGAGGCCGCGTTTGTGAAGGCGGGTGCGATGGCCGCCGAGAACGGTGCCGACCTGCTCCTGGTGGGCGGTTCTTACCTGGGCAACTTCACGCTTCCCAAGCAGGTGGCTGCCCTCAAGGCCAACGTGGACCTGCCCGTGGTGCTTTTCCCGGGTGGCGCCTCGCAGGTGGTTCCCGGTTTTGATGCGATGCTCTTCATGACGCTCGTGAGCGGTCGCAATCCGAACTACCTGATTGACGAGCAGGTGCGCGGTGGTGCGCTCGTGCGCGCGCTCAATATGGAAGCCATTCCGACGGCCTACCAGCTCATCAACAGCGGCAAGCGTACCACGGTGGAATACATCAGCGGTACCATGCCCGTGCCCGCGAACAAGCCCAAGCTCAGCATGGTGAACTCCATCGCGGCAGAACTCATGGGCATGCGCTACGTGTACCTGGAAGCGGGCAGCGGCGCCGAAGAGCCCGTACCCGTGGAACACATCGCCTACACCCGCAAGGCGACCGAGATGACCATCATCACCGGCGGTGGAATCAAGGACCCGCAGACGGCCGCCATCCGCGTGGCCGCAGGCGCGAACATCATCGTGACCGGCACGCTGTGGGAAAAGGTGGAGGACCCGAAGTTGCTCAAGGAATTCGCCGCCGCAATCCACGTGAAGGGCTGAAAAGCTTCGTAATACTTCGTTGCCCCCGACCTTATTTGTCATTTTTGGGGCTTCATTTGCGTCTTTTTTCATGCAGGGGCATATAAACTGGGCGATTTCCTTGTTCTTATACGCCCCTTTGTTATGTTGTGTGTATCTTTTTCTCGTTTTCGCCACATTGGGGCGTATAAATAGAGCGCTTTGCTGCGTTTTATATGCCCCGAAAGCATCAAATGCATGATGATTGTGCTCAACATGGTGGAAAGGGGCATATAAATCAGGCCCTTTTCCCAGTTTTATACGCCCCAAGGCAAAAAACGGGGTGTTTTTTCTGAAAAAAAATAGGGTATATTAAAAATGCGCATTTGAGGTGTTTATGGGAAGAGAGTTCTTGCTTGCTTTAGCGCTTGCCTTCGCGATAGTACAATCGTTCGGCGCTGTGTATTACGTGGCAACCGGCGGAAGCGACAGTGCGGCGGGCACAAAGGACAAGCCCTTTGCCTCGCTCAACAAGGCAAACAAGGTCGTGGCCGCAGGCGATACCGTGTGGATTCGCGGCGGCATCTACGACCTGAACGATACCGTCTTTTTCGCGCGGTACAAGATGACTGCTGCCATCCATTTGACGGCAAGCGGCGAAAGCGACGACAACCGCATTCATTACTTTGCCTATCCGGGTGAACATCCGATTTTCGATGCGACCAATCTCCCGGTTGGAATTGCATACGACCATGACGGCTCTATCGATAGCATCCTGTATACTTCGCCTATCGTAGTTGAGGCGAAATACCTGCACCTGAAGGGTTTCGAGGTGCGGAACACGCCCATGAAACACAACTCGAATTCCGGCGTTTTCCTTTACGCGAGCAAGCACATCTTTTTGGAGCAGATTGAAAGCCACCATAATGCGGGCCCAGGAATTTCCCGTAGTCGTTGAAAACAGTTACGCCATGGGAAACGGCTATATCCATTACGGGACAAGCAAGCCGCCTAACATGAATGGCAACGGGTTCAAGATGGGATACAGCCGAAATGACAAGGGACGGCACACTATCAGGAATTGCGTCGCCTGGAACAACGTGGCCTCCGGTTTCTATGCGAACTACACTAGCGTCGGTAGCACCTGGACTAACACACTGCTTACAATAACGGCGACCGAGCCTACACCATGGCGAAAATCTCGGATTCCCGTTTGCGGGCGAGGCACCCGACCTCGGCGCATTCGAATACGGAATGTCGAGCAGTTCTGTGGCGTCATCTGGTTCCGTCGCCGAATCATCTTCTGGAACGGCACGAATCATGCCGCAAAGGACGCCTGACGGCGAAACGCCCGCCCGCAAGGGTTACCGCGACCTCAAAGGCCGCCACTACGAAAAGCTGGTCCGCTATCGCGTGATGTTCTAGCGGTTTTGTTTGCTACAACTTGCGAATCTTTTATTCGCTTATTCCATTTGTATCTTGAAAAAGCGTCATTAGATTACCGCAAACATAAAATTTCCTGGAAAAATGCACAAAATCTTTTGACTTTTGCACCGAAATAAGCGATATATTATAAGAAGCAGTCTTGGCAACAAAAAGCGCATCCAAGGAGTATTTATGGCGATACGGATTCTCGAAGGTTCACTTCCATGGGCCCCCGAATTGAGGGCATCTATGTCACGTTTGATGTATGCATTCGAGACATCCGTTCGCATGAGGTCTGGCGGCGAGGTCTCGCTTTTTCTTGACGACGCCCTGGTTACAAGAGACGGCGACACGAATACGTTCTTTTTTACCATGGGCAAAACTCCCGATTTGTTTGAATGGGGAGACGAGAGAGACTCTAGTCTCAATACACAGGTCGTAATAACGCTATGCGAGTTTTCATCGCCAATGCAATTG
>FLNZ01003215.1_pt1 | contig 63661 bp, 54 predicted proteins | sample 1140391 | NCBI WGS metagenome assembly FLNZ01 (sample SAMEA3878171, study PRJEB12797) | bioreactor metagenome | biome: Moose rumen | place: Sweden | collected 2011-10 | reverse complement strand
GTTTCAAAATGTCAAAGAGAGCGGCAAACGAGACTCGAACTCGCGACCCCAACCTTGGCAAGGTTGTGCTCTACCAACTGAGCTATTGCCGCATTTGTTATGTCAAAGATGTGGGTGGTGATGGATTCGAACCACCGAAGGCGTAAGCCAGCAGATTTACAGTCTGCCCCATTTGGCCACTCTGGTAACCACCCTCGTCAGCAGGCTGTGCTTCTGCTCAAAAAAAGGAGTGACTCCTGCGGGATTCAAACCCACAACCTTCTGATCCGTAGTCAGATGCTCTATTCAGTTGAGCTAAGGAGCCATTCTCTGTTTTCGGGTGGGCGCTGAGGGATTCGAACCCCCGACCCTCTGCTTGTAAGGCAGACGCTCTGAACCAACTGAGCTAAGCGCCCGTCGAAACCTTCGTTTCGCAAATGCGGGTACAAAGGTACGACATTTTTTTTGACCGACAAAATATTTTTTACTTTTTTTCCTCTTTTTTTATGTCAGTCACCTCGAAATCGCGTCCGACGGTCAATCGCGGTTCTACTGGTGCCACGATTGTGATGCACAGGTTGGGGCTTTCGTCGTTTTCGATTTCGTATCGGGAGCGAATGTTGAGCACGCCGTTTTCGATGCTCCACAGTATGTTGCGTGCGGCTATGCTATCTGTGCTGCGTACCCCCATCTCGTAGTTGTCGCCGCTGACGATGCGGATGTGGGCAGGTACATTCACCTTGATGCCCTCGAAGGGTTTCGTCTCAACATTCTTTGCAGAGGTGCCAGCCACCATCATGATGGCGCTGACCATGATCATCAACTTTTTCATTGTAACAATCTTTTTACCTTAATAAACTAATAGTGTTTCTTCTTGTGCGCTCCCTCGCCAGGTAGCGTCTTTTGTTTGATGACGGTGCAAAGTTACGGCCATTTTCTGAGATGGAGCAAGCGAAAACATGTTTTTTAGCATAAAATGTCCCGTTTCTTGACTTTTATCAAGAACGGAGTGACAAAATGGCGTGCCGAAAGGGGGATTTGCCAACATGGCATGTTGCCTGCGCGCGTACCTATTTAACAGGTTGCGGGCATAATGAAAAATCGCCTCCAGAGCGATAAACCCTGAAGGCGACAGCATATTCGAGTGGTTGTGTCTTACTTCTTGCACTCCGTGGCGGCCTCCTCGATGGGGAGGGCGGCCTTGTAGTTCTCGATGTAGCGGTTGAAGCCTGCCACGTCCTCGGCGGTGGGACGAACTTCCACGCCCGTGTTGCCGGCGAAGACCACTTGGTCGAGGTAGTCGGCGAGCGAGAGGTTGTCGTGGTTGTTCACGGCGTAGGCAGCCAGCAGGGCGATGCCCCATGCGCCACCTTCGCCTGCCGTTTCCATGACGCTGATGGGGGAGTTGAGGGCAGCGGCCAACATGCGCTGACCCACCTGAGGTGTGGTGAAGTAGCCGCCATGACCCATGATGCGGTCAACGCGCACGCGTTCCTCGTTGAACAGGATGTCGTTACCCAGTTTCAGCACGCCGATGGCGCCATAGAGGTGGGCACGCATGAAGTTGGCGAGGTTGAACTTGTCCGTGGCCGAGCGCACGAAGAGGGGACGGCCGTACATGAGTCCTGCCACGGGTTCACCGGAGAAGTAGTTGTACGACATGATGCCGCCGCAGTCGGGGTCGCCCTGTGCGGCGATGTTGAACAGCGTGCCGTAGAGGTCCTTCGTCTCCTGCTTCACGCCGAGCAATTGCTGGTACTCCTTGAAGATGTTGACCCAGGCATTGATGTCGGAGGTGCAGTTGTTGCAGTGTACCATAGCCACCAGCGAGCCGTCGGGAGTCGTCACGAGGTCGATGGGTTCGTAGGGCTTCGACAGGGGTTTCTCTAAGACAATCATGGAGAACGACGAGGTGCCTGCGCTCACGTTACCCGTGCGCTGACGGACGGCATTGGTGGCCACCATGCCCGTGCCTGCGTCGCCCTCGGGAGGACATACGGGGATGCCGGGCTTCAGGTGACCGCTGACGTCCAGCTTCATGGCACCCTCGGGAGTCAGGAAACCAGCGTTCTCGCCAGCGTTCAGCGACTTGGGCAGGATGTCGAGCAACTTCCAGGAGAAGCCTCTGGGGGCGATGAGTTCGTCGAACTTGCGCACCATCTCGGCATCGTAGGTCCGTGTGGCGGGGTCAACGGGAATCATGCCCGAAGCGTCGCCCACGCCCAGCACGAACTGACCCGTCACCTGCCAGTGGACGTATCCTGCCAGCGTTGTCAGGTACTTGATGTCGGGCACGTGCTCCTCGTTGTCGAGGATGGCCTCGTACAGGTGCGAGATGCTCCAGCGCAAAGGGATGTTGTAAACAAAAAGTTCGCTGAGTTCTGCGGCGGCCTTGCCCGTATTCGTATTGCGCCAGGTGCGGAAGGGCACGAGGATTTCTTCCTTCTCGTTGAAGGCCATGTAGCCGTGCATCATGGCCGAGAAACCGATGGCGGCGAGCGATTCAATCTCGCAGTCGTATTCCTTCTGCACGTTCTTGCGCAGATCGGCATAGCAGTCCTGCAGGCCGTACCAGATGGCCTCGGTCGAGTAGGTCCAAAGTCCGTCCACCAGTTGGTTTTCCCACGTGTGGCTACCCTGTGCGATGGGCTTGTTCTCGGGGTCGATGAGGACCGCCTTGATGCGGGTCGAGCCGAACTCGATGCCGAGTATGGCCTTGCCCGACTCAATAACTTGTTTTGCTGTCATAGTAATAAGATTATAGTTACAGTTAATGATAATGTCCCTGAAAATTCAGACAAATATATTCATTTTCCCCGATACCCGCAAGGTTTTTGCCCTCAAAATGACAAAATCCCGTCCATCTTTCCCCGTTTCTCGGGATTTGTTTGTATATTTGTCCACAGAAAACAATAAAAGTATAAGTTTATGGCAACAGCTTCGGTATCAATGCCTCGCCCTGTGACACTCAATGTCAGTCTTGAAGATGCTTCGATGTTGCGAGATGTAAAGAAGGCCATCTCCATGCTACGCGGTGTGACCAAGGTAAGCGTACCGCGTACCAAGAAGTATGACATCACCAAGACCGCAGGTTTTCGTGAGGCTATGGAAGACGTAAAGCGGGGACGCGTGACACACTACGACTCTCTTCAGGACTTTTACAAAGAGATGGGGCTGTAAGATGGAATATCATGTAATCATTTCTTCACGCTTCAAGAAAGACTTCAAGCGTTGCATGAAGCGAGGGCTTGACATGCGGCTCATCACAACTGCAATGGACATGCTCAAGGCTACAGGTACGTTGCCGACGCAATATCATCCCCATAAACTTGTTGGAGAAAAGCGTAGTATCTGGGAATGTCACATCCAGCCTGACTGGCTGATGACGTGGGAACAGAACAATCAAGAACTCACTCTCCTGTTTCTACAGACAGGTACACACGCAGACCTTTTTTAATTACTTAACCCTTACGCCCATGAACAGATAAACAAATGTAAAGACATATAGGAAGAAGCGTCCGCTTTGAATCTTGTTTTCCGAAATCTCCCAAATTGAAGAAAGCAATCAAGAGTAAAGCCACGACGCTCACGCCGATGGCGTGGGCTTTTACTCGGATATGATAGTATGGCGTTTGGCGATGCCTGGAGAACGTAGACGAAAGTAATTGTCCACGTTTTCTTTTGTGTATGTGTAAGACACTTATTATTCACATTAAAATAAAAAGAGATGAAAAAGTATTTAGGTCTGTTGCTGCTGACCTTAATAGCAGTAATCAGTTTCACACTCGTATCGTGTGGCGATGATGACGACGACAAGAATAAGTCTGGTGAAGTGACAGAAATGTATGGCCTTTGGGTGTGTATTACCAGTGAAGACAGTTGGCAGGGCTATATCGCTAAAGACCAATTTGTGGGGGAGGAACTTACTATTAACTCTGATGGTACATACACATCTACGGCGGAATCGTTCGGTTACACGGGGAAATGGAGCGTTTCGGGCAATTCGTTCGTAGCAAAGACCAGTTATGGTAAAACTATTACAGCCACATTTTCTGTAAGTGGCAACTACATGACCCTTTCGGGTAAAACCAACGAGGGTGTCACTTTCAACTATCATTTTAAGAGAAAGTAAAGGGCGACAGAATACCATACCTCAAAGGAACAGGGGCAGCAAGTCGGAGTGACCTGCTGCCCTTGAAGTATGTTGCCGGTCGCGATGAGTGGGAAATACCGAGTTTTCGGCCTCAAATTGACAAAATCCCGTCCATCTTTCCCCGTTTCTCGGGATTTGTTTGTATATTTGCCTTCGAATAGAGTATTATAGTAAACAAAGATGCCAGAAATAGCACGGTTCTATGGGATTATCATAAAGATGTTCTTCAAACCGAAGGAACTGCTCAATATGTGGCAGACACAGCGTATAGTAAAACTTTCACCACTGTAGAGGCCTATGATTCCGCGTATCAAGTCATTTGTTCCAGAAGAGGGCTACCAATTGTTGGTGACCTTTGATGACGGTCGTGTCGTCAGATACGACGTGATGGAGGATATACGCATGATTCCCGCGTTTGCTGCGCTGAAAACAGAGCATGGATTATTTCAGAATGCACAACTCGACCAAAGTCGTACCTGCATCTACTGGAACGACCAGATAGACCTGCCGAGCGACACGATTTATGAATATGGGACAGAGGACAGTGGCGTGTTCTATGCTGCCGAGGCGGATGCCCCTGAATATAATGCAAAATAGTAAACCCTTACGCCCATGAACAGATAAACAAACGTAAAGACATATAGGAAGAAGCATTCAATATTTATTCGCCATCTGGGAATGTAGGAGTTTTTAGATGTGAACATAAACAAAGAATAGGTAAACGAATGCTCGCGCGAAAGCGTGAGCTGATTTATCTTGTTTATGGGCACTCCTACAGCCTCCAGATTAGATAGAGAAGTTCGCGCTTCTTATTATTTATGTAGGATGCATATTTAAGTAGATGAACATTATTAGTTTATACAAACGGCGTTACGTAACTAACTCCCCGCCCCTTTGAGGGGAGGGGAAGGGGTGGGGTAAGCAGGGGGATAGCGACCTGCTCGCTGCTTGTCTACCCCACCCCACCCTCCGGGCACCCCTCCCCTCGAAAGGGAGGGGAATTAAGTTGCGTCTGCTGCTTATTGTCTTATATACAATTAAATTTGAACAATTACTTATCATATATAACTTAAATACACAACAATGGAAAAGAATCCTTATTATGAAGACTGGCTTCGCAAAATAGAAACTATGAGCGAAGAAGAACTAATGAATGTAGTTAGCAATGGAAATTACGATAGTGATTTCCTTAAACTTGCAGAGGAGAGGCTTTCGTACCTCAAAGACGGTGAGCCATCAAATGGAACATGGCATACAAGAATAAAGGATGCAGGCGTAAAGGTTGAAAAACATGAGACGATGGTCACTCCCACGAATTATGTAGATAATGGTGCTGAAAATACATTATTGTTTATTGCCAATGTTACACTCATCATTGGCATTATTGCAAGCATTATTTTCATTTTTGCCGGCTTTGCATCTGGACAGATTGTCGGAATAGCTGCAGCCATTGCTGTATTTGTACCTTGCTTAGTCACATGGGCTACCTTGAAGGTCTTTGCCAACATCTCTAAAACTCTGAAAGAGATAAGGGACAGGATGCCTAAAGCGTGACAAGAGGCTCGTATGCGTTTGTTTGGACAGCCATTGTCAGCACAGTGGCAGTCCATTGTCGTCATAGCGGCGGGCAGCGATGGGCGCAATACTATTCTTCTCGTTGATGGCATAGTATCACGGAGTCGATAGGATTAGTAAGTCATCTTAGTAGAATTAGTAATTCAAGGGCAGCAAGTCACCTACAACTTGCTGCCCTTGAATTATGTAAGGGATTAATTGTCAATTGTCAATTATCAATTGTCAATTATCCATTGTAAAAGCCTCCGGCTTTTACTTGAACTTCGTTCGAGTAACGTCGCGACTCGGCGAAACTCATGCAAGCATGGTTCCGCTCTTGCTGCTCCATTACTTCAGCGCCTTGTTCAGCATGTAGTAAACCTCGTTGTTGCGGAGGGTCTGCTTGAAGTCGGCGATGTTCGTCTGCTTGTTGATGCGGACGTACTCGATGCCCGTCATCTCGGCGAAGTCTTCCCAGTACTCCTCGGTGAGGTCGTAGGAGAAGGCCGAGTGGTGGGTGCCGCCGGCCAGAATCCATGCGCCGGCACCAATCTCGAACGTCGGCTGGGGTACCCACAGGGCACTGGCCACGGGCAGGTTGGGCATGGGCTTCGGCTCGATGCACTCAACCTCCTGAGAGATGAGGCGGAAGCGGTTGCCGAGGTCAACGACGGTGGCCTTGATGCCACGGCCGGTCTTCGACGTGAAGACGAGACGGGCAGTCTGCTGCTTGCGGATGCCGATGCCAAGGAAGTGAACCTCCAATTTGGGCTTGTCGCTGGCGATGAGCGGGCAAACCTCCAGCATGTGGCTCTGCAGGCAAGAGGAGCGGTCGCCGGCGAAGTTGAGGGTGTAGTCCTCCAGGAAGGAGCAACCGGTGGGCAGGCCCTGCTGGATGACCCAGAGGGTGCGGCAGAGGCAGGCGGTCTTCCAGTCGCCCTCGGCACCGAAGCCGATGCCCTCGGCCATCAGGCGCTGAGAGGCAAGGCCGGGAATCTGGTCGAAGCCGAAGAAGTCGGGAGCGTCGATGTTGGCGTCGCCCAGGTCGTCGAAGTTGGTGGTGAAGGCGGTGGCACCCTCGTCCTTCAGGACGCGGCGGATGGCGATTTCGGCCTTGGCGGCGTTCTTCACCTTTTCCCAGTAAACCTTTTCGCCCGACTCGTCAATCTTGATGGTGTAGAGTTTCTTGTACTCCTCTACGAGGCAGTCGGCCTCCTGGTCGGTCACCTGCTTCAGGTACTCCATGAGGCTGCTTACGGGGTAGTAGTCAACGTGGTAACCCATGCGCTGCTCGAACTCCACGCGGTCGCCGTCGGTCACGGCTACGTTGTTCATGTTCATGCCGAACATCAGGCAGCGCACGTTCTTGGCATCAGCCACGCCAGCTGCCACACGTGCCCAAACGGCAATCTGCTTCTGTGCCTGTTCGTCCTTCCAGTAGCCGCAAACTACCTTGCGGGGAACGCGCATACGGGTGCAGATGTGTCCGAACTCGATGTCGCCGTGAGCCGACTGGTTGAGGTTCATGAAGTCCATGTCCATCGTTGCCCAGGGAATCTCGGCGTTGTACTGTGTGTGGAAGTGGAGCATGGGTTTCTGCAGCTGCTGGAGGCCCTTAATCCACATCTTTGCGGGTGAGAAGGTGTGCATCCAGGTGATGATGCCGACGCACTTCTTGTCGTTGTTGGCGGCAAGCATGACGTCCTCCACCTCGCGGCTGCTGTTGGCCGTGCCTTTGTAAACCACCTTCACGGGGATGTTGCCGCCTTCGTTGAGGCCGGCTACCATTTCCTTGGAGTGAGCGTCGACTGCGATGACTGCGTCACCTCCGTAGAGCAACTGTGCACCAGTTACCCACCAAATCTCTAAATTTTCAAACATGGTTTTAAAATTTAAATTGATAATTGATAATTGACAATTGATAATTAGAGCTATCGCGTTGCTCGGCTCGTTACCAGCCGCCAGTTATCGCATATCGTGGTTAATAATTAAGTTATTTTGTTTTTTCGTTGTTCTCTTTTGTTGCTTTGACAATTGAAACTAATAATTTCGTGATGTCTCGACAATCTGTGATTATACTTTTGTATTCCTCTTCATTGAGATAACCAGTTCGATGAAGCAGCCTTAGCCAATAATCACTTTCGGATGATTCCTTGAGCGATATGTTCATTTTTGAAAGAAAATCCAATGTGCTTTGAGCTTGTTCTGCTTCGCAAATATTGGCTCCGATACTGGTTCCTGACCGAAGCAATTGCTTGGACATAACGAATTCTTGCTTGTTCGTTGTAAGGTGTTTGTAGAGATTTACAATCCGTACAGAGAACTCGAAACTCTTGTCTTTAACTACATTCCCATCCTTCATAATTGTCAATTATCAATTATCAATTGTCCATTCTATGGTCAGTGCTTGCGCTGGCCATAGTAGGCGTTAGGGCCGTGCTTGCGCATGTAGTGCTTCTCGACGAGCAGGGGATTCATCGTGAGGGCGGGATTGACCGAGAGGGCGACGAAGGCCATCTTGGCGCACTGCTCCATGACCTTGGCGTTATAGACGGCATTGTCGGGAGAGGTGCCCCACGAGAAGGGTCCGTGGTTCTTCACCAGCACGGCAGGCGTGTGGTCGGGGTTAATCCCCCGGATGTTCAGGATTTCGTCCACGATGACGTTGCCCGTCTCCAGTTCGTACTGCCCCTTCACCTCTGCTTCGGTCATGTCGCGCGTGCAGGGGATGTCCTTGTAGAAGTAGTCGGCGTGGGTGGTGCCGATGTTGGGGATGTCCCTGCCTGCCTGTGCGAAGGCGGTGGCGTAGGTGGAGTGGGTGTGTACGACGCCCTGGATGTTGGGGAACGCGCGGTAGAGCACGAGGTGAGTGGGCGTGTCGGAGGAGGGGTTGAGGTCGCCCTCGACAACCTTTCCTGTCTGCAGGTCAACGACCACCATGTCCTCGGCCTTCATCTCGTCGTAGCTGACGCCCGAGGGCTTGATGACAACCAGCCCCCGCTCGCGGTCGATGCCCGAGACGTTGCCCCAGGTGAAGATGACAAGGCCCTGCTTGACCAAGTCGAGGTTGGCCTTAAAGACTTTTGCTTTTAATTCTTCTAACATAATCATTTCATTCTTATGCACAGAGAGCGCAGAGAAGACAGAGGGCACAGAGAGATTTACTCTCACTGGGGGCTATCCATTCAATCTCCGTTTGATACCGTCTTTCAGGCGAGGCACATTGAAGTTAATCAGAAGGCCGAGATTCTTATTCGTCAGTTTCAAGTATGTCATAAGTTGGTGCTCACAGATGTCAGGCATCCAATTTACGGACTTTAACTCTAATACGATTTCATTCTCTACGAGGAGGTCGATGACAAAGAATTTGTCTGTCAGTTTCCCTTTATAATATAGAGGTAACCTGACTTGTTTCTGGACTTTCAGGTTTCTTTGCTCCAGTTCTTCTATCAGACAGACTTCATAGACAGATTCGAGCAACCCAGGTCCTAAGAACTTGTGAACTTCTATCGCTGCCCCTATAATGGTCTCCGATATTTTGTTCAGTTGTTCCAGCCTTTCCTGCGCAATCATCTCTGTCTCTTTTTTATTGTCTCTGCCTTATCTCTTCATTTTCTCTGTCTTCTGTGACCTCTGTCTCTGTGACCTCTGTCTTCTCTGCGTCCTCTGTGTTTATTTATAAATTACCAGAAATACCAATAGAAGCAAGCGCAAAGGCCGATGACGACGAGCGAGCCGATGATGTCGAAGGCTCCCCAACTCTCGCGGATGCTCTTCTTGAAGTCGCTGGTGAAGGTGATGGCCTCTACCTGTGCCTGCGAGGGAGCGGGCGTGAAGAAGCTGACACATACCATCAGGGCGATGATGAACACCAGGAGCCAGCACTCGAAGATGAGCCAGTTTGTCTGCCAGAACCACTCGGTATTCTGCCAGAAAGCACCGTCCATCACGGCCTTGCCCGAGTCGGTGAGCACGTTGGTGAGCAGGCGAATCATGCCGATGACGAAACCACCGATGAGACCCCATTCACCAGCCTTCGGGGTAATCTTCTTGGAGAAGATGCCGAGGGTGAAGACGGCCACCATAGCAGGAGCAATCAACGACTGGATGTCCTGCAGGTAGGAGTAGAGGTTGCCCATGTTCATCATGATAGGCATCCAAGCCAAACCGAGCAGTACGACTACGACGGTGGCAGTGCGGCCAACGAACACGTAGTGAGCCTCCGACATGCCCTTCTTCATGGGCTTGTAGAAGTCCTCGGTGAAGAGCGTGGCACAACTGTTGAAAAAGGCAGCCAGCGAAGCCACCAGGGCGCACACGAAACCGATGGTCACGATGCCCTTGATGCCGGCAGGCAGGATGTTCTTCACCATCATGGCGAAGGCACCGTCGGTCGACTCGTGGTCGGTGATGTCCATCACGATACCGCTGTCGGGATTCTGCGACAGGGCGTAGGCAATCATGCCGGGGATGAGGAACATGAAGCAGGGGAGAATCTTGAAGAAACCGGCGGCGATGGTACCACGACGGGCACGCTTCATCACCTCGGCGTTGTCCTCACCGGGCACCTGACCCAAGACACGCTGAACGATGTGCTGGTCGGTACACCAGTACCAGAAACCGATAATCGAGGCACCGAGGAACACCACGTAGCCAGGGAACTGCGGGTACATGGGGTCGGCGGCATCGGTGTGGAACATGTGCGTCGTACCGAAGCCCTCGTGAGCCTGCTTGCAGACGGCCATCATGCTCTGCCAGCCTTCCACGATGCTGCCGCCACCGAGGGCAGCAAGACCCAGGAAGAGGACGAGAAAGGAACCGATGATGAGGATGGGTGTCTGGATGGTGGAGAGGGTCATCACACCCTTCATGCCACCGAATACGGTAAAGACGGCGGTAATGGCAATCAAGCCAATGGCTCCGTACCAGAAGGGGATGCCCAGCAGGTACTTGAAGAAGATGCCGCCCGTGAAGGCCGTCACGCTCACCTTCGTCAGCACGTAGGCAACGAGCGTGATAATCGACAGCCACGAACCCGTGCGCTGGGTGTAGCGCATCTTCAGGAAGTCGGGCATCGTGATAATCTTGCCCATCTTGTTAATCATCAACTGATAGAAGGGGACGAACAGCCAGCCGAGGATGAGAATCATCCAGCCCTGCATCTCCCAGTGAGCCATGCCCACGCCGTCCTTGGCACCCGTGCCGGCGAGACCTACGAGGTGCTCGCTTCCGATGTTGGCGGCGAAGATGGCCATACCGATTACATACCAAGGCTCGCCCTTACCGAAGAGGTAAGCGCTCGAGTCTTCGCCCTGCTGGGCTTTCTTGTCTTTCCAGATGGCGTACCATACGGCGGCCACCACGCCTAAAAGGCCGATGGCGAGCACCGCCCAGTCAAGCCAAATAAATTCGTGTGAACTCCAGTTCATAGTTCTTTTAGTTGAAAGTTGAAAGTTGAAAGTTGAAAGTTTTGCTTCGCATTCCAGCGTTCAACTTTGGGTTAGTAATTAATGTTTATTGTTATTTGTTTTTGTTGTCTTAATGATGCTTGTCAGCATAGCGGTAAGTTCTTTGTTTTCTGCAACCATCGAATCAAACTCTTCCTTATTTATATAGTTGGTTTCATAGAGAATTTCCAACCAGTATTCGGTTTCGTCTGATTCCTTGAGTGCTATTTCAAGTTTACTAATGAAATCGGCCGTGCTTTGAGCATTTTTGCTTTCGCGGACATTGGATCCTATGCTTGTTCCGCTTCTCAGCACTTGTCTCGAAAGCACGTACTCATGTCTCTCTTCTTGCAAATGACGAGACATCTTCACAATTCGTATGGCAAAAGCCTTGCTCTTTGTTCGGATGGTACTTTCCTGCGACATGGGCGTAGCCAAACTTTCAACTTTCAACTTTCAACTTTCAATTTTCAACTTAGCGGATGCTGAATTTGTATGCGCAGTGGCTGAAGTACGTTTCGCCGGGCTTCAGGTTAGCCGAGGGCCAACGCTCGCCGGCCTTGTTGGGAGAGTCGGGATACTTCTGGCTCTCGAGGCAGACGCTGACGTGCTTCGGGTACTTGATGCCGTGCTTGCGCAGGATGTCGGCATCGCGGCCCACGCCCTGGAAGTTGCCCGTATAAACCTGTATGCCGGGTTCGTTGGTGAAGACCTCCAAGAGGATGCCCGTTTCGGGCGAGTAAAGGGAAGCGGCCACCTGCGTGTCGTCGCCCTTGCCTGCCTCGTGGTCGTAGGTGTTGAGGCAGAAGTTGTGGTCAACGCCCGTGGCGTTCTTTATCTGCTCAAAGGTGGTGTCGTCCACAACCTCGCTCAGAGCCTTGGCCTCGCGGAAGTCGAAGGGAGTGCCCTCGACAGGGAGAATCTCACCCGTGGGGATGTAGTCGGGTGCCGAGGGAGTGAAGTTGTCGGCGTTCACGTACAGTTCCATGTTCGTGCCCACACGGCTGGGGTCGCCGTTGAGGTTAAAGTAGCAGTGGTTCGTCTGGTTGATGACGGTCTCCTTCGTGGTCGTGGCTTCCCACGTGATGTCGAGCACGTTGTTGTCGGTCAGTTTGTAGGTTGTGATGGCCGTAACCTCACCGGGGAAACCATTGTCGCCGTCGGGGCTTACGATGGTCAGGCGAAGCGTCTGGTCGTCCACCTGCTCAGCGTCGTACACCTGATACTGCCAACCCGTGGGGCCGCCGTGCAGACAGTTGTCGCCGTCGTTGGCCACCAGTTCGTAGGTATCCTCACCGATGGTGAACGAGTGTTTGCTGATGCGGTTGGCATAGCGACCGATGCTTGCTCCGTAGTCGCTGGGCGAGTTCTCGGCGTCGGCATACTGAGCCACGTTGTCGTAACCCAGCACCACGTCCTTCATCTCGCCGTTGCGGTCGGGCACCATGATGCTCACGACGCGTCCGCCGAAGTTGGTGATGCACACCTCCATGCCGTTGGCGTTCTTCAGTGTGTACAGAGCGGTTTGCTTACCGTCGATTGTACTCTCGAAATCTGCGGGATTTAACCCTGAGGCTGTAAGTTGCGCCTCTTGCTTCTTTGTCTCGCACGATGCCAGCAAGGCAATGGATGTCAAGGCCAGAAGCATACTTTTCATGATTTTTTTCATGGCTGAGTTTATTTAGGTGTTGATATGTGCGATTTATCGCAAAATGTCGTACAAATATAAGGATTATAAAACGAAAGACCAAAGAATATCTCACTTTTTTAAGTGCTGTGTCGCTACCGTTGCCTTTTCATTCGTCTTTTTCCCCATATATTCACCGATTCTTTAATCCTATTTGCCTGTTCTTGACAGGGCTGTGTGGCTGCTTAAAAAAGGTAAATCCCCGTGATTAAATTTCTGCAGCAATTACTCCCTGCCCTAAAAGAAATGCCTGAACAACCCAAAGTTGCTCAGGCACTTAGCCATATATGCTCCCATCTCCGAAGAGGAAGGGACGACATGATGTCAAAAGCGTGTAAGTGATGTCCCCGAGGGAGCCGCTTACAAGTTATCGCGCTCGATGTCCTTGAAATATTTGTAGGTACCGTGCTTAAGTTCGTCGGTAGCCGCCTCGTCGCATACGATGATGGCATGGGGGTGCTGCTGCAGGGCACTGATTGTCCATTCGTGGCTGACGGCACACTCTATGGCGTGGTGCAGGGCACGTGCCTTTCCGTGTCCGTTTGCTACGATGAGCACCTCGCGGGCATCCATTACAGTACCCACGCCCACGGTTAACGCGGTTTTGGGAACCTTGTTGACATCATTGTCAAAGAAACGGCTGTTGGCAATGATGGTGTCGGTGGTCAGGCTCTTCACGCGGGTGCGGCTTTGCAGAGAACTGAATGGCTCGTTGAAGGCAATGTGACCGTCGGGGCCAATACCCCCCATGAAGAGGTCGATGCCACCAGCATCCTGAATGGCCTTCTCGTAGGCGGCACATTCGGCTTTCAGGTCGGCTGCATTGCCGTTGAGGATATGGACATTCTCTTTCTTGATGTCGATGTGGGAGAAGAAGTTTGTCCACATGAAACTGTGGTAGCTTTCAGGATGTTCCTCAGGCAGTCCTACATATTCGTCCATGTTAAAAGTGATGACATTCTGGAAACTTACTTTCCCTGCCTTGTTCATCTCGATGAGATGCTTGTAAAGTCCCAGGGGAGAGGAACCTGTGGGGCATCCCAGTTTGAAGGGTTTCTCGGCAGTGGGTTTTGCTTCGTTGATGCGGGCGGCAACATATTCTGCTGCCCATCGCGACATCTCTTTGTAGTCGGGTTCGATGATAACTCTCATGATGCTAATTTTTTAGTTCTTTGTTTGTACGGGTTCTTTTTACCTTAAATTGCTTTATTGTCAAACGTTATAAGAGTGCGTTTTATTGTCTGCGAGGCTTGAATTTTGCAATTTGTCCTTCCTCTTCGTAGATGCATTGCTGCAGGGCACGCCTTGAAATGCGGATGGCATCGCGAGTGAGTTCTGGTACGTTGTAACTCTTGAGCAGGAGTATGTTGTATTCAGGGTCGCGCTGCGGCAGGCAGAAAGCCTTGTGGGCTTGTCCGTTTTTGTCAAAGTAAGCGATGAACGGACGGGTGTAGTTGCCATCCATACGTCGGGTGGAAAAGACAATCCATCGACCGTTGCTGCTCCATGAGTGATACGAATCGACATCAGGGCTATTGGCTTCGGTGAGCGGGTAAATGAGACCTGTCTGCAAATCCTTGACATAGAGGTCGCTCGACCTATGCCAAATGTGGAATTGACCATAGTTTCCCTCGGCAAAGAGTAGGTAGCGTCCGTCAGGGCTGATGCGGGGAAAGGTGGCACTACGTTGGCGGCTGGCGCAATCCACTACCAGTTCCGAAGGCCCAAAACTGCGTGTCCGTTCGTCGAAACTCATACGGCGTATGTCGTAATAGAATCGCTCATAAAAGAAAACCCGCTTGGAGGCTTTCATGCTGTCGGGTATGATGATGCTGTCAGGTATCTCCGGCTCGTTGGCGGTACAGTAGTAGAGCCACTTTCCGTCGGGCGACCAACAGGGGAATGTTTCAAATTGCAGCGAGTCGTTGAGCACAAGGCTAACCTCGTTTCTATCCGCATCATAGAGCAGTAGGTCACTGGCTTCGTCTTGCACCTCTATTTTTTCAGGATGATAGAGGTGGAAGGCTTGTCCGGTCTTGTTTGTGGAGAATGCGACCAAAGGCAGGGTGGGGTGCCACGAGGGATAGACCCCTGCGGTGAGAATGCTGTCGCCCTTTATCTGCACCTTCCGAGCCTTGTCGCCATTGACGAGAATCGTGCCTCCGTGGTTGGCGCGAACATGGAAGAGCATTCGCTGGGTGGAGTAGTTCTGGAAGTTGTGGCAGTTGATGCAATGGTTGTTGCCGTCGGAGAAGGTTCGGTTGTTCTCGTAGATGACTTGTTCGTCGAAGTTTGAGAGATTGCGTTGGTAGAGTCCCAACTGGCGATAGAGTTCGTAACCAGGTTCGATGAGGCGATAAGAGAGATAGGTGTCGATGTCTTCGGCAACACAGAGCGTGTAGGTGGGATATTTTATCCAACCCGAAGGGCAGAGGGCATAGATGTTGACATGGATGTCTGCTCCAAAGTTGGCACGGAGCAGGTCGCGCCACTCCAAAGTGTCCATCATCACCTTCAGGTCTTTGCCTCCACCTGCCGTAAGTGAGCCTTCGCGGGTGCCTTTTAGTTCAGCCACGACTTCCTTCGCTTCGCTGTTGAGCAGTGTAAAGTTCAGCGGCGCAATATTGGCAGGGATTGTGATGTCGGTATAGTCGGGATAAATGGAAACCGCATTGTCCACCTCGGTAAACGTTGTAGGTACGGTATAGGTACGTTTGCCGCAGGATGATAGCAAAAGTAAAATATAAAAGGTAAAAAGTAAAAGGTGATTTCTCATTCTTAATTCTTAACTCTCAATTTTTAATTGAATCAATTGACCCCATGATTGCTGCTTCCTTCCTGAGTGACATCCTTGCGCTTCGTCGCTTTCAGGTTGCCAAAGAAGTAGTAGTAGGGATAATATCCTTTATATTTAGGGAAGAGTTCGTGGGCGTGGGCGGCACGGTCTTCGTGGCTTCCCATGAAGGGCTTGACGTCTTGCATGAAGTTGGCTAACCGCGTCTGGTTGTAGCCGAGAGTGGGGAAGGATTGTCGAATCTGGGGATATTTGCCTGACATCAGGAAGAGCGCCTCGCTGATGCTCCTCGGAGGCGTGGTGCCACTGATGGGGGCACATCGGGTGATGAACTGCGGCATAGTCTTGGTGTAAATGTGTACAATAAGGCTATTCCACAGGGCATTGATGCTGCGACCTTCTGTCAGGGCGGCGGTATAACCGAGGAAGGTAGGTTGTATGTAGAAGTTCTCAAAGTTGTCGTGCAGGGGCTCCGCGAGGCGCACCATCTGAAACTCGGCATCGGCATTTACCGCTTCTGTGGAGTAGAGCATGGGTCGGTACCTCTCTACAAAATCGCTTTCAAAGGGAACATGGGCGAGCACATCGAGGTATTTCTCCGCCACCTTCCATTCGCCCTTCATCAGGGCACACTTTGTCAGCAACTTCAGGGCGCGCAGGTTGGGGCCGTTCATGGTCATGTGCTCCATTGCATGGTGGATGGACGTTTGTATCAGGCCTGCATAAAAGTCACAATCCATCAAGTAGTAGTTGGCACCATTGGATTCTTCTCCATTGAACCCGTGGATATAGGGCTCGTCGTAGTCGAGGCGGATGTCAAAGAGTTTATTGGGGAGTTCATTGGTTTGTACCAGTGCAATCGCATAATATGCGGCAATCTGCCGATAGGAGAGGTCAGCATTTTTTTGTGCAGTTTCTATCATGCCCCTCCAATCTCGTTCCATCATCAGACATTGCATTCGGGTGGTTACCCGAACATAGGGCCGCGCAATATGTGAAACGGTCATGGCCAAGGCAACAATGGTTGCACAAAGGAGCAACTGGGTTCGGTTTTGCCAAGGCGTTTCGTCGGTGGGCGGGAGCAGAATGTGGGGAAAAGTGTGTCTTCGGGAGAAGGAACGAATGATGAAGGCCGTAATCAGCAGTAGCGTGAATGCCAGCAGGGGGATGCCCATTATCTGTCCTGTCTCGGTTTCGAAATAAAAATCGAAGCCAAGATAGGTTACGTAAAAGAGATAGGCGGCAGCAGGAATATATTGCAGCAGCCTCCACCACCCGCGCAGGCGCAGGCAATAACCTATGAACCAGGTGGAACCGCTAATGAAAAATGCGGTAATGAGTGCACCGAGCCAAGGCCAGCGGTAGAACTGCAGCAGGAACAGACCTGCCTGCCATACGAGTCCCCAGGGACGGCCTTGCATGTAGTACATCAGCGTCTTGTCAGGTGCCCAGAACGAATATTCGCGTGCGATGCGGAACACATCGCCATACCACAGGGCTGCCCATGCCCACAAAAGCACAAAGAAAGCAACTGCCACAGGGAGTAGCAGTGCTTTCTTCTCTTTCTTTTGCGGCACCTCTTGTCGAGGTGTTGTCTTTGTCTGTTTCCTGCGAGTCGCTTTAGCCATAGTCGATAGGCTCAGCAGTAGTTGGTTTATGCTTCGCTAAACTCGTCTTTGCCTACACCGCACAAGGGGCATACCCAATCCTCGGGCAGGTCTTCGAAGGCGGTTCCTGCGGGGATTCCATTGTCGGGGTCGCCTACTGCGGGGTCATACTCGTAACCGCAAACGTCGCAAACATACTTTTTCATAGTGCTTATAAGTTTTTGAGTTAGTTGTTAGTTTTTTAAGGGTTAAGGCAGGTCATCTCACTACAACCTTTTTGTTGCCGATGATGTAGATGCCAGGCTTTTGGGCTTTCGTGATGCGTCGGCCGCTGAGGTCATAGACCTCCTCTTTCCCAGTTTTTGTCATTTGCCATTTTACCTCTTCAATTCCGGTGGCTTCTCCCATCCTGTACGTGAAGGGGCTTGCAGCCTTCACTTCGACCACACTGTTGCCATCTTCTCCGAGCACTTTCGCAATCTCTAATTCTTGGTAGTTGCCAGCCTTCACGGTGGCGTTGGCGAGTGTGATGCTCACATTGCCGTTGACCACAACGGGTTGACCTGCAACCACTTTGTCGGCTGCCGTTATGCTGAGCACGTCGTTGTCGTAGGTGGCGGTCTTCAAGCCGCTCACGTCAGTGCTTGTCACGTCGAAGGGCAGGTCAAGGGCGGCATATCCGTTGATGGTCTTATTAAATGTTATGCTCTGAGCCGTTACTTCAGAGGGAATGTAGGCGGCCTTGTCGCCGTTGAGCACGATGCTTGCGGCAGTGCCGTCTGTGTTGACGACATTGGCAGTTCCGATAATGTTCTCGGGTGCATTCTCGGTAGTCAGCACGGCAATGGCGTTTTCGGGCAGATATTTGTTCAGTTCCGTGGCATCATTGGCAAACCAGAAGATGTCGCCACTCTCGTTGCCGAAGTAAACCTGTTGCTTATACACCTTGACGGTACCACTCTTATAGAAAGGACAGGGTACATCTGCCATATTTGCTTCGGCTGCAACCACATAATAGTCCTCTTCGGGAGTTAGCGAGCGCAGAGTCGCGGGCAATGTGGCACTCTTGGCATTTGAACCCCATATGAGGTTGCCCTGCTTGTCGTAGAATTTGTGTCCCACATATCCCTTGCCGTTGAAGCGCACGGTGTTTCCGGAGATGGTATAGTAATCCGTTGTAACCTCATAGGAGGGGGCGCCGTCGTATTCCTCATAGTCTCCAGCGGTGCCCACGCTGTACCCGTTGCCCAGTTCGTCGTGCTGACTTGTGTCGTTTACTTTCTTTCCGTTAGAGGCTGGCTGACCCTCGAATATGTTGTCGGCATCGGCTGCCTTCATGGGCGTGATGTGGTCATCGATGAACATGATGTTGCCCAACTTTTTGGGGTATTTTTGCATGTATGCCCGTGCAGCGTCGATGTCCGCCTGTGTGGTAGTCACCACGTAGTTGGCATAGTCGCTGACCTCATAGTTGTCCACGGGCACAAACATACCGTATGCCTCGAAGAACTCCGAAAGGTCGGCTTGTGCCACGTCGCATATCTTCTTGGCCAAGTGCAGGTAATCCGTAGTGCCCTTTCCGCTCCACTTGTTGATGGGGTCTTTACGCATGGCACGGAACAGGTTGGGGTAGAACTGGTCATCGTGGTGCATGGCGTGGAAGTAGAGGTATAGCTGGAAGAACATACCCGTTGTCTGCCAGATACTGCGGCCGTTCCAAGGGGTGCCATTTGCTTGGTCAAGGAGCACGTCGCAAGGAAGCTGGCGGCGCGAGGTTTGTATGCCTTGCTCGAAACGGTTGATGTTCGAGAAGAGATTGTTTGAACTTTCGGTCGTGCCGATGACGTTGATGCTCCCCTGGTGGTTATGGCCAATCTCGTGACTGGGGCCCCACAGACTACCTGGCTGGCGCATGTTGTTGTAGTTCATCACGGTGGGGATGGTGGATTCCGTGTACCATGTGCCGTAGGTCGAGGAGTGCATATAGGAACTGGCACCGCTGAATACATTCCAGATGTTGTTGTAGCGGCCTTCGAAGTCTTCCACGCCCATGTAACGATCCTCGTTCATGGGGATGGCTTCCCAGATACGCATCAGACCTTCCATTTCCTTCGGCTCGGCGGCAAGCACCAGGTCGGTATCCATCTGGAATACCAGATGTTTCGTCTTCAGGTTTAGGAAGGGACTTGCCTTCAGCAGGTCTTGCTGCAAGAGTGCCCAGTCGGCGTTCGTCATGCCGCGTGTGGCATCCCAGTAGCCGTTGAGTTGTCCGCCTTCGATGTGAATCTTGATGTCGGGATAGTCGGCCAGATACTTCTTCGTGTTGTTCAGTTGGTGGAAAATGTACAGCATTACCTGCTGTGCAGGACTATAGACATTCAGCCCTTCGTGCAGGGCGGTTTGCGTACCTGTGGAATGGTTGCCTGCCACGCCGTCGGTGGTCACGGTTTCCAGCATCAACTGGCATTCGTTTTTGGCATCTTCGTTCACATAGATATAAATGAAGTCGCCGGGGTTTGCCACGATGCCGGTGGGACCCGACAGACGTCCGAAGGCATTGCTCATGGTGAAGTTGCTGCTGTTCGCCATGTCCACATAGTTGCTGTATATCTGATAGTCGGCGATGCGGAAGAAGCGTTCGTAGTCGGCGGTGTAGCCCGTCTGTGTGTTGGTGTATTGCTGCCAGGTGTTGTTCTTCACTTTCAGCACCATCTGCTGTATGTCGTCGTTCAGTGCGGCAAAGTCCTCGTTTGCGGTCAACTGCGTGTCGCTAAGGCTCTGGATATTGTCCTTCAGCGTAGTGCAGGCTTTGTCCGTGAACAGGTTGTCGAGGTGAGCCTGATAGGTGGCGAGGTTCTTTTTCAGTTCCTCAAACTCCTGCAGCGCACTGCGTGCGGCTTCTATCTCCTCGTCGGTCAGCGTTACTTCCTGGAATGCCCACACGCTGGCATCGGCATCGATCGTCCACAACACCACGTTGTAGCCCTGCGAGCTGGCCGTGTGCATGCCCTGTGTGCCACCGCTGCTGTTGGGAATGACCCATTTGTACTCCCATTTGTCGCTGGTGCGGCGCGGATAGAGCGTAGCGGTTGCGGTGGCTGTCCGATAGGAGTTGCTCGTGTTGCTCTGAATTTGAATGTACTTCTGTGAAAGCACGTTTTGGAAGGTGTATCCCGCTCCACTCTTCACGAGTTTCCAGTATTGCGAATAGTTCTCGTTGTCTTGTGCGATGGACCTTACGATGTCCTCTGTTTCCGTGGCGACCTTGTCGTAAAGTGTGCTGACGAGGCGGTAGTAACTGCCGCTCTTCAGTTCGCCCACATAGCCTTTTTCGCTGTTCATGTGCTCGCGCACTTCGTCTTCCGTCACGTCCTCCACCAGTTCGATGGCCCAGTCGCTGCCCGCATCACCGCTGTACGACCATTTGTAGAGCGTCGTGCCGTTGCTGCCCAAGTTCAGGCAGGTTTGTCCGCTGAAGCCGCTGTCTGACGAAATGTTGATATAGGACTGTGTGCCCGTATTGTTGGGGCTAAACTGGATGTAAAGTGTAGTGGCACTGGCGGCAGGCGTGCCGAAAGTACTCTGCAGGTATTGGCCAGTATTGGCACTGCGCATGGTGTAGCCGTTGCCGCTCTTTTCCAGTATCCATATCTGGCTCAAGCCCGATGAGGCCTTGGCGGCTCCTACGGCACTGCCGCTGGTCGTGGTGGTTAGGTAGGACGTGGCGGTGCGCTTGTTGTACAGGCGTATGAGTCCCAGCTGACTCATTTGGTAGTTGTACAGGTCGCGGCCAGTCAGGTCGTCCACGGAACCGGTCTTTACCTCCACGAAAGCCCAGTCGCCGATGTCGTCAGCTGTTTTGTTCGTGCCGCCCTTGATGTCGCTCACTCCATCGGAGGGGGCAATCATGTTGTAGGTGGTGCCTTGCAATAGGAAGTGACCAGGATTGCCCTCAATGGTTGTGATGGTCATGGCCCAACTGGCTGTGGCCGTTGCTCCCGTGCCGCGTGCACTGTTGCTGGGGCCTTTGTAGTAGTTGCCCAAACCTGTCTTAATATAGAATTTGCCGTCGCTCGCCTCTTCCAGCGTGACCAGGTAGCCTTCGTTTCCGCTGACGCTCAGCCCTTTTGGTGAGGTTGTCTGCTTCAGGGCGTTGCTCGAGTTCTCCTTGATATACTTGCTTGTGCCATGGTTGTACAGGAAATACCATTTGCCTGTCTCCGGGGTGGTAACTTCGTCGCCCAGCTCGTATATTCCGGTGGGGATGTCCAAGGCCATCGTTTTGCCGCCAATGAGCAGGGCAAAGAGCAAGGTTAGGAATGTGCGTAATTTTTTCATGGTATAGTTATGTTTTTAGTTGATTGTCGTGCGACAAAGATAAGATAATTAATTGAAAGAATAAAGTTGAAGCGTGAAAAAGTGACATAAAAACACCAAATTATGGATTGGGAATTGCAAATTGTGAATTATTTTGTATCTTTGACCCCGTATAAAGCCTTAAATGGATGAAATACTCATTGATTGTTCCAGTTTATAATCGCCCCGACGAGGTGCGCGAATTGTTGGAAAGTCTGGCCAGACAAACGCACAAGGATTTCGAGGTCGTGGTCGTGGAGGATGGCTCCGAGGTGCGCTGCGAAAGCGTTGTGCAGGGCTTTGCCAATCAGCTGGATGTGCATTACTTCGAGAAACCGAACTCTGGCCCTGGGCAGTCGCGCAACTACGGTGCCGAGCGCAGCCGTGGAGCATTCTTGATTGTGCTGGACAGCGATGTGGTCTTGCCCGAAGACTATCTGGCAGAGGTGGACAAGGAACTCGTGTCCAACCCCTGCGAGGCGTTCGGAGGCCCTGACCGTGCCCATGAGAGTTTCACACCCGTGCAGAAAGCCATCAACTACTCCATGACCTCGTTCTTCACCACGGGAGGCATCCGCGGAGGGTCTTCCCCATTAAGGGGGAACGGAAAGGGGGCTCTGGACAAGTTCTATCCGCGCTCCTTCAACATGGGCATTAAGAAGTCGCTATATGAGCAACTGGGCGGTTTCTCCGACATGCGTTTCGGCGAGGATATCGACTTTAGCATCCGCATATTCAAGTCGGGTGCGCGTTGCCGTCTGTTCCCCGAGGCGTGGGTGTGGCACAAAAGGCGTACGGACTTCCGCAAGTTCTTCCGACAGGTACACAACAGTGGCATTGCGCGCATAAATTTATATAAGAGGTACCCCGAGAGCCTGAAGCTTGTCCACCTGCTGCCTGCCGTATTTACGATGGGTGTAGCCGTGCTCCTGCTGCTGTTCATGCTGGGGGTGTGGCTGCTTTTTTTTGCCTCCGACCACATGAGCCAAGCCGTTGGTTTTGCCCTGTGTGGGCTTTCGCTGTTGCCCATTGCATTGTACAGTTTGATAATCCTCATCGATTCCACGATAAAGAACCGTAGCCTTTGGGTGGGGACACTCAGTATTCCCGCCTCCTTCATCCAACTCATCGGTTACGGCACGGGCTTCCTCCGCGCCTGGTGGTTGCGCTGCGTTTGTGGCCGCAACGAGGAATTGCAAGCGTTTGAGACTACCTTCTACAAATAATGCCCAACTACTCCTGTTAATCCTCTATCCCCCATAAGTCCCATGAAAATCAACCTCAAAGACCTGCCGCTTGATGAGCGTCCTCGTGAGAAGATGATGGCGCAAGGCCCTGCCGCCCTGAGCGATGCTGAGTTGCTGGCCATACTCATTGGTAGTGGCAACAACGAGGAAACTGCCGTCGGCTTGATGCAACGGGTGCTTCTCGACTGCCAAAACAGTTTGAACACCCTTGGGCGTATGTCCATAGACGACCTGATGGGTCGCTATAAGGGCATCGGTGAGGCAAAGGCAATTTCCATTCTGGCGGCTTGTGAACTGGGGCATCGGCGACGCCGCGAGGAGGTGGTGGTCGGGAAGAAGATAAACAACAGCATGGATGCCTATGAATTCTTTTCCGACATGCGGGACCTTTCGATAGAAGAATGTCGCGTGCTCCTGCTCCGACAAAACCATCGCATCATAGGTTCCGCCCTCATCAGTCGGGGCGGACTTACGGGTACTGCCGTCGATGTGCGCGAGGTAATGCGCCATGCGGTGCTGAATCGTGCCACAGCCATCGTGCTCTGTCACAATCATCCCAGCGGCAACCTCACACCAAGCACGGACGATAACCAACTGACCCGCAGCATTGTGGCTGCCTGCAACACAATGCGCATCCAACTTGTGGATCATATCATCGTCGCCGATACTGGCTACTACAGTTATGCAGAGCAGGGAAAGATATGAAAGTTGAAAGTTGAAAGTTGAAAGTTGAAAGTTGAAATGGACGAACTACAGATACAAGAAAAGGTAATTGACCTGCTGAAGACGGTCTTTGACCCCGAGATTCCCGTCAATATATACGACCTCGGACTCATCTATCGCATCGAACTTTCGGACGACCACACCGAACTCTCGGTCGATATGACCCTCACGGCTCCCAACTGCCCGGCTGCCGACTTCATCGTGGAAGACGTGCGCCAGAAACTGGAGACCATAGAGCAACTGAAAAAGGTAGATGTCAACCTTGTCTTCGAACCCGAATGGGACAAGGACATGATGTCCGAAGAGGCCAAACTGGAATTGGGCATGTTGTGAAGAATATCCCAGCGTTTCTACGCATTAACACAAACTTCCTTTGGCACAAAAATGGTAAATGGTAAATGCTTAAGTGGTAAATGAAAAACATCTATTTTCTTTCCGATGCCCATCTGGGATGCCGGGCTTTGACACACAAACGGCAGCAGGAACGCCGCTTGGTGCGCTTCCTCGACGATATCAAGGACAAGGCCGAGGCGGTATATCTGTTGGGCGATATGTTCGATTTCTGGTTTGAATACCGCACCGTGGTGCCGCGTGGCTTCACACGTTTCCTGGGGAAAATATCCGAACTTACCGACCGAGGGGTGGAGGTGCATTTCTTTACGGGCAATCACGACCTTTGGACCTGGAACTATCTGGTCAGGGAGTGTGGTGTCATACTCCATCGCGAACCGATGACGCTTTCCCTGGCCGACCAGACGTTCTACATCGGGCACGGCGATGGGTTGGGCGACCCCGACCGCAAGTTCAAGTTCATACAGCGCATCTTCCACAATCGCGTGTGCCAATGGCTCTTCCGTTGGCTCCACCCCGACCTTGGCATGCGCTTCGGCCTCAATTGGGCAAAGCATAGCCGCCTGAACCATGAGCCGCACCTGCAGGATGGGGGAGGGGGTGACCCGCCTTACATGGGGGAAGACCGGGAGCCCCTGGTGCTCTATGCCAAAGAGTATCTGAAGACCCATCCCGACATCAACTACTTCCTCTTTGGCCATCGCCACATCGAACTCGACCTCATGCTCACTCACCAGACGCGCCTGCTCATTCTGGGCGACTGGATAAGCCAATACACCTACGCCGTGTTCGACGGGCAAACCCTTCGTATGGAGAACTATGTCGAGGGCGACACACAACCTTGACATGGTTCCATGATCTCCCCCGCTGCCTGCGGAACTTGTCCGTGTTGCCTGCAGTACTTATCCGTGTTGCCTGCTGCGCTTATCCGTGTTGCCTGCTGCGCCTGTCCGTGTTGCCTGCAGTACTTATCCGTGCTGCCTGCTGTACATGTTTGTGCTGCCTGCAGAACTCGCTCATGCGGTGCGGTTGGTGAAGCCGTGCTCCGCTATTGTGCGACTATTCATCGATTGTCCACAACATGCTGCGGAAACGTTAATTATTGTTAAGGGCTTCATTTTTTTTTTTTTTTTTTATGGTGTATACCAAATTATTGCGTAATTTTGCGTGCGTTTTTATGGGACGTTTTGAATAAATTTAATAAAGTCATAATAAAAATTAACTGACAAATGAAACAATCTTTACTTAAATCAGGGCTCCTCATGCTGCTCATGCTGGCAGGAGTCGGAAGTGCAAAAGCACAAGACGTGAAGTTCCAGGCAGAGGTGAAGTCTGGTACTATTGATGTGAAAGGAACCATCTACAGCGACTACACCGCAGAACTGACCCTCCCGCAGAGTGACCAGTACGTCGGCCACGACGTGACGGTTTCCATGGCTCTCAATGGTGCCAAGGGTCTCGGCATTGCCGACGGCACCAGCCGCTCGTTCTCGAAGACCATCAACCTGACGGGCTACGTGAAGGCCTACATTGAGCAGGTGCTTACTCCAAGCATGGTCAGCGACCTCATCGCCCAGCTGAAGAACAACCTCTCTGATGCAGAGGTGGAGGCTCTCGTAGATAACTACATGGAGAATCTCACCAATGACATGGTGAACAGCCTCATCGACGACACCGACATCACCGCTGCTATGGTGGAAAGCATCGTTCCCGCTGCTACGGCTCTCACACAGAGCGATGTGCAGGGCTATGTCAGCGACTTTGGCGTAAGCCTCACCGCAGAGCAGCAGGCCGCTGTGGCCAACTGGGATTCCCTCACCGATGCACAGAAGGCAGAGGCTCGCAGTGCCATCATCTCCGGCATCACTGACAACCTGAGCAACACAGAAGTACAGGCGAAACTGAAGACTAAGGCTAAGGCTCTCGTCTTCAGTAAGAAGAAGTCTATCATTTCAGACTACATCGCCTCTCTGTCAACTAATGATAAGAAAACCTATGCATTTGCCTACATCGATGGCCTCGGCGACGATGCCAAGAAAGCTAAGGTGGTTGAATACATCGATGGCATGGGCGATGCCGACTTGGCTGAACTCATCGATCAGGTGGCTGCCAGCATGGGTCTGAACGTGGAGACGCTCCTGCAGAAAGCAAGCGAATTGGCTGGCATGGGCACCGCATGGATTTCGCAATTGCTCAATCCCATCTATGGTTTCAATCAGACCGCTGCCAACGTGAAGGTGGTTGATGGTAAGAAGACCACGGGCTTCAAGTACACTGTGAAGGGCGACGCTCCCAGTACGGGCAACACGAAACTGACCGCAGAACCCGATAACTTCGCCAATGCACAAGCCGCATGGTCGATGGTGGCAGAGCACATGAAGGGCAGCACGCAGACCATTGAGGACAACAAGGTGAAGATTGTGAAGGGCACATACGTGCAGTTTGGCGACCAGCGCCTGAAGTTCATCAAGGATCTCAACCTCTTCGAGGGTGGCATGGATTGGACGCTTACTAAGGACAACCTTCTGAACAACGCCAAGGAAATCTATGCTGAGATTCTGGATGCCGTAGAAATAGAGAACACCAACATGGAGACCACCAATGCAGCCGACACCTACATCGTTTCCGCCTTCATGCCTAAGGGTTCCGACATCCACTTCGGAAGCAGCGTATTGACCCTGAAGGACGACGTGCGCGTGGAACTCGACGCGAAGGAGGCTGCCGCTCAGGCTCCCGAAGCCAGCGAGGCTCTCGCTCAGGAAATCACCGAGGTGCGTCAGATGATTCTGAACGGCAACGGCAAGCGTGCCAAAGTGAAGGCCGTGGCTAAGTACGGCATGAGCATGTTCATTCGCGCCCTTGCCATCGCCGATGGCCGTGAGGTTGACCTCCGCATCATCTTCGCTCCCGACTGCGACGTGAACAAGGACGGTCGTGTAACCGTGGATGATGTTCCTGCTCTGGTAGATAACATCCTGAACAAGGACACCGAGAACAAGAACGACCATGAGACCAACATCGACGGTGGCGAGAGCGACGTTCAGTCTATCGGCGACCTGACGAAACTCATCAACGTACTGAAGACCCTCGCACAGTAATCAAGATGTGGCGAGAAACAAGACTCTCGTAGAATCTTAAGAAATATAGCGTGAAAGAGAAGTTCAATGGGACTTCTCTTTCACCCTCTAATAAATAATAAGGTATAGGTGAAAAGGATATTCAGCATATTGCTTCTGCTGGGAATGTGGCTCATGGCGACATCTCCCCTTCGTGCCACTGAGGCAGAGGAAGACGAGGATTTCGTCATCGCCTCCTTGCTTGTGGCTTCGCCTGGCGATGTGCTCTATTCCTGTGTGGGACACGCGTGTCTGCGCATGCAATGCCCCGAACACGACCTCGACTACTGCTTCTCCTACGAAGGAGAACCCGTGGAGCACCAAATCCTCCGCTTCTTTGCAGGAAAGTTGAAAATGGGTATGTTCGCTGTGCCAACTGAAGAATTCCTTTCTATATATAAAAAGGAGCAACGTGGCATAATGCAATACCGCTTGAACCTTCCCCTCGAGGCTAAGCGTCGCCTGTGGAAAATCCTGGATGATAGGATGATGGAGGGTGCCAATCTGCCATACGATTACCTGAAAAGAGGCTGTGCTCAAACCACGATTCAGTTCCTCATCCAATCATTGGACACGATTCCCATTCAGTTCGCTCCGTGGACGGAAAAGTATGACAAGACCGTAAGAGAGTTGACCGTGGCACAATTGGATGATGCCCCTTGGAATCGACTTTATTTGTTGACGATAGTCGGTAATCGTGCTGATGCTGATTGTCCGCCTGTTGAACGAATAACAATGCCTGCTGATTTGGTGGAAGTGCTGCAAGGGGCAACTATTGATGGAAAGTCTATTATCTCGGAAGCTCCAGTGGAACTGATCCATGTTGAAAAGGCCATGGGGCATACGTGGTTCACTCCCATGCTGTTGGCCATCCTTTTGCTCTTATTCTCCGTGGCAAACTTCTGGCTTCGCTGGTCGTTTATTGACTGGCTGTTGTTGGGGCTTCAATGCCTCCTGGGCGTGTTCCTCACTTATTTGGTATTCATCTCCGACCTTCCCTGCACGGAATGGAACTGGCTCTTGATACCCTTCAATCCCTTGCCTTTGCTCCTGTGGCATTGGCGATGCCACTGGGCACTTGCCTTTGCGGTCATCTTGGCAGGATGGGGGCTCGTCATGTGCTTCTATCCTCACCAACTTATTGATTGGCCATACGTCGTGCTGGTTGTGTCGCTCGTGCCTGTATGTATTAGAATAAATAAATATAAAAAGATATAAAAATGAAAAGATTCCTGTTTCTTTTAACCTTTGCTTCATTCTGTGCATTGCTGTATGCAGGCGGTGGTTCATCCACTTATACAGTGAATGTAAAAGCAACTGTCACCCCGACAGGTTCTGGAACTGTTTATGTGGGGTATAATACAATGACCCAAGGAACATTTGAATCTACATCTACAGGAACTGCCAGTGGTGTCTCTGCAAACACCTCGTGTAAGTTCTATTGTCACGCAAAAGCCAATGATGGCTATAATTTCCTTGGTTGGGCAGAATCGACGAGCGGTTCTATAGAAAGTTCGGAAAATCCATACTTGGTGACTGTTACGGCTACGACGAATTCTACAAAGAATGTTTATGCGAAGTTTGCCGAAAAGGTGGCGGCAACGGTGACATTTGAAGTCGCCACTAACGGAACCTACACGGCTACAGATGGAACCAATACGGTTACGGTTGGCTCGAGCGCTCAGTCTCTTACAACGCAAGAAACGATTACTTTGACTGCCACCCCTGCCAGTGGCTATAAGGTGTATGGATGGTACACCAAGAGTGGTAGTACAAAGACGTATTTCTCCATGTTTAGCAAAACGGTATCTCAAACATTTACATCCAGTACTACCGTGGGTGTGGAATTCATTCCAGCGGATACACCGGTATTCCAGATTAAGGGAAGTACTTCTGAATATTATACAGACCTAAACGATGCAATTGCTGCTGCGGGCAACACCTCCAGTGTCATTGTACTCATAGAAAATGGTACGGTGCCGGCAGGAAATTACTCGATTGCTGCAAAGACCACATTGCTCATTCCCTACGATGACGCATTTACGACACCGACGACAAAGCCCGCGACGCTTGCCTCTTACTCGGCGTTGTCTTTATATAAGAAACTGAAGTTGGCTGAAGGGGCTAACATCACGGTAAATGGTGCCATCTGTGTAGGTGGACAGCAAACATATAATGGAGGCAATACTGCAACAGGCTCGGGCTCAGGTTGCCCGACTGGCGCATATGGATGCCTTGACATGAGTGAGGGTGGACATATTACGCTGAACAGTGGTGCCAAACTTTATGCGTGGGGCTTTATTGCTGGCCAGAATAAGGATCAAGGTAATAACACCAGCGGGATGGGCACTATTGATGCACTTAATGGCTCCAATGTATATGAAGACTTCATTATGGGTTTCTGGCGTGGAGGGACGGCCACATCGAATATGAACGGCAACAGTTATAAAGTCTTCCCCTTCAATAATTATTTTGTTCCCAATATTGAGGTGCCCCTAACACTACACTATGGTGCAACTGAAACTGTGTTTACCAGCGTCTCCATGAGTCTTGTCGGTCTGCAGGAAATTTCGATTAAGTTTATTGCAAGTTCTGGTGGCTTCTTTAAGTTGAACTCTGGAGGCTCGCTCACGAAATGGTATGACGCTACCACGGACTATATGTGTGTAAGGACTGATGGAAGTTGTGAAGTAAGTTCTTTGTCAGTCAGCGTCTCTGGTGCTTCCATGAATTCTGCGGACTATGTTTTGCCCATTGCTCCAGGATTGGATATAACGGTAGCAAGTGGTACGCTGAGTATGGGCTACGACCTTGCTATCCTTCCTGGCGCGCGCCTAAAGGTAGCCTCTGGCGCAACAGCAAACATTTCGGCTAATATGTATATGTACGACCTGGATGACTGGGATAAATGGGCTTATGGCTATTACTATTGTGTGTATCGATATCGCCCAACGGCTCATTATGCTCGCACCACGACCAGCGCAAAGACGGAATTGGCAGATGCGAAACTTGACGTGTGTGGAACACTGAATGTTTCTGGTAAGTTGTATTCAACAACCAAAGGAGCCAATATATGCAGTTCTGGCGGTGGACAAATTACCTTCACGGCTGCTCCCACTGCAACGGCTACAACTTATCAGGCAACACAGAGTGGAACGGATGTTTCATACGTGTCTGTTTCCTGTGTTGCTGCTTGGCTGCAAAATGCCGATGGTACCCATGTCGCAACTTCAGGAACGGCTGCCAACACCACTTACTATTACTATCGTGGCGTATGGAGCACGACGATGCCAACAACCCTGGAGGGCGACGTGACGGGCAACGGTGTTCTTACGGATGCCGACATTGATGCCCTGGCACGTATCCTTTGTGGCTTCACAAGTGGCGAGGACGAAGACGGTAATCAGGTTGATTACGACCTGGAGGCTGCCGATATCGATGGCGAGAATGGCGTCACAATTGCCGATCTTACCAAACTCGTGAATATCGTTCATCCGAAGCCCTAATCAAGGAACTTCATATATGAAGAAAGCCGCGCGGTATTCCGTGCGGCTTTCTTATTGTTTGCATATCGTTTTTGTCCAGTCGTTAAGCGTCAGACATTGATTGCGCGTGATGAGCGTCCGTTCGTTGTGGTGCTCCCAAGGGGCAAGAATGAGCAAATCGCCTCGGCTGCAAGCCTCGAAGAACTCGCCGCCCTTCCATTGCCATTGTAATCATGTACATCTGACGCGGTGTATAGTCATGCCCCACACAGCGACGCTGCATGGAGGGCTTTTTCTCCCCTGCAAAGGCTTGCTGCTTTTTGTAGGTTTCCTTATCTATATCCATAACCTTAACCTTAACCTTAACGATAACGATAACCATAACCATAACCATAACCTTAACGATAACGATAACGATAACCTTAACGATAACGATAACGATAACCTTAACCTTAACGCTAAACTTAATGGTTGAGGTATTGTGCTACGGCTTCGGCACAGCGTTCGCCATCTACTGCGGCACTGACGATGCCCCCAGCATAGCCGGCACCCTCGCCACAGGGGAAGAGCCCGGGGAGGCTGATGTGCTGAAGTGTTTCGGCATCGCGGAGGATGCGCACAGGGCTGCTGGTGCGCGTCTCCACACCAATGACGGTAGCCTCGTTGGTCAGGAATCCGTGCTTTTGGCGACCCCAGATGCGGAAGGCTTCTTGCAGACGATGGCGAATGGGCTCGGGCAACCAGAAGTGCAGGGGACTACTGATGAGCCCCGGCGCATACGACGAATCGGGCAAGTCGTAGCTGAGGCGATTGTTCACGAAGTCTGCCATGCGCTGTGAGGGTGCAGTTTGTTTCATGTTGCCCTGTTGCCAGCAGGTGCGCTCCAACTCCTCTTGATAGTGCATCATTTTCAGTACAGACCCCTCCTGACCTCCCCTTAAAGGGAAGGAAAACTCCCTCCCTTTAAGGGAGGGCTGGGGTAGGTCTTCCGGTCGCAACTCCACCACCATGCCGCTGTTGCTCCACCGTCCGTTGCGGTTCGAGGGACTCATGCCGTTCACCACAATCTGTTCGGGACCACTGGCGGCGGGAACGACGAAGCCACCCGGGCACATGCAGAAACTGTACACGCCGCGCCCATCGACCTGTTGCACTAAACTATATTCGGCGGCAGGCAGGTAGTCGCCTCTGCCTCGTTTGCTATGATACTGGATTTGGTCGATGAGTTCGGCAGGATGTTCCAACCGAACGCCCACAGCGAGACCCTTAGCCTCCAGCGTGATTCCATTGTCGTAGAGCCAGCGATATACGTCACGCGCCGAATGACCTGTAGCAAGGATTACGGGGCCGTGGAACTCCTTGCCGTTGGCAGTTGTAATGCCAACCACAGAGCACTCAGAGGAGACAGAGGGCACAGAGGGCGTAGCCCCATTCTTAATTTTTAATTTTTCATTTTTAATTAACAATGTCGTCATCCGTGTCTCGAAGTACACCTCGCCGCCGCAGCGGAGGATGGTCTCGCGCATATTCTCGATGACGCGCGGCAGTTTGTCCGTGCCGATGTGGGGGTGGGCATCGCTGAGGATGCTGGGACTTGCCCCATGCTGACAGAAGACGCGGAGAATCTTCTCGCCGTCGCCACGCTTCTTGCTGCGCGTGTAGAGTTTCCCGTCGCTGTATGCCCCGGCACCACCCTCGCCAAAGGAGTAGTTGCTTTCGGGGTCAACACGCTGTTCGGGTCGGATGCGAGCCAAGTCCTTCTTGCGGTCGCGGACATTCTTTCCACGTTCCACTACGATGGGTCTTAGACCGAGTTCTATCAGGCGCAGGGCAGCAAACAATCCGCCAGGACCCGCCCCCACGACAATCACTTGCGGGCGGTCGCTCACATCGTGGTACTCCACGGGTGCGAACTCGTCTGTTGGTGGCTGCTCATTAATGAACACGCGCACGGAAAGGTTGACATAGATGTCGCGCTGCCGTGCATCAATGCTTCGTTTCAGTGTCCTGACACAGGTGATCGTCCGCTCGTCCCATCCCTGCTCACGAGCCACGTATCGCCGTATCGACTGCTCGTTGTAAGCATCGCGTGGCGTTATCCTCAGTTGCAATTCTTTTATCATATCAGAATCTCTATTGCTACCCGGCTTCCCGTTTTTCCGCCTCGGCAATGATTTCCTTCACCCTTTCCTGATACATTCGTCCCTGTTTGTCGTTGGGAAATCGGCTTAGCGTTTCGGTAAGCAGTGGCATCGCTTTCAAGGCATTGTCCACCGTCGGTTCCTTGGCAATCTCCGTAAAGGCATGGCTTAACAGGCGTTGGGCAAGACACGGAGTTGGCGGATTCTTCCAATCGGCCTCCGTCAGAAAATCTATGCTTGCCTGTTCCAAGAAGTCGAGCATACGGAAATCCCAAACCTCCTCGCTTAGCCGCAGGGCATCGTACAGGAGGGCTACATGCGCCCGCCCATCCTTGTCGTCGATGTTCGGTGCTACGCGCAGCAGTGCCCTAAAAATCTTCACGGCCTCCTCGTGCCGGTCCTCTAACAACCGTTTCTTCAGAATATCATTCGCTGTCCAGAACATACAGAGCGTCGTGTATTTCCCCTTGTGCACCGCATACATTGGTCGTATTGCCTCATACGCCTCCTCTATGCGTCCCTGCTTCCGTAGTTCGAATATATCTCTGACTTCCATGGTTCGGTTATTTATTCAATTATATAGGAACTTAATTACCCTTTTGTCAGTTCCATTTTTACGTGCGGGATACCAGCCTCCATGAATTCCTCGGAACATACGCGGAAACCAAGGCGATGATAGAAACCAATGGCGTGCGACTGGGCATGCATGCACAGAAGAGTTGCCCCCTTTGCCCATGCTGTGCGGATAATCTCTTGCATGAGCATTGTACCAAGTCCTTGTTTCCTTCGTGTGGTCAGCATTCGCCCTACGTGCCACACACCTTCCTCCTTCTCAGGGAAAAGGCGAGCGTATGCAATTACGCCTCCATCGTCCCGTATCAAGAAATGCAGACTCTGATAGTCAATGCCGTCCATGTCGAGGTCAAAGCACCGTTGCTCCATGAAAAACACCACAAATCGCGCCTTCAGTATCTCGTAGAGTTCTTCCGTACTCAGTTTCTCGAATGGTTTTACGATGATTGGGGGTGTGGGGCTATTTGTCATACTTCATAATTTTCTGCAAAAATACAAACAATTATCCAAATAGTTGGGCTACGTCCGACTCTTCTGCGCCATGCCGGGAACTGATGCAAGCATCGTTCTGCTCATTTGGCTTAACCGAAGAGTTCCCTCACCGCCTCGGCGACGCGACGGACGGGAACGAGGTCGAGTTTCAGGCGTTTGGTGTCTATTCCCTTTATGCCTTGGGCGGGGACGAGCATACGGCGGAAACCGAGTTTCTCGGCCTCGGCGATGCGCTGCTCCAGGCGGCTGACGGGACGAATCTCGCCCGAGAGACCCACTTCGCCGCACAGGCAGGTGTCGGGGTCGATGGCGGCATCCACGTTGCTGGACAGGACGGCGGCTATGACGCTGAGGTCCATGGCAGGGTCGGTGACGCGCAGACCGCCGGCAATGTTCAGGAATACATCCTTCTGGGCGAGTTTGAAGCCGACGCGCTTCTCCAGTACGGCCAGCAACATGCCGAGGCGGCGATTGTCGAAGCCCGTGGCCGAACGCTGGGGCGTGCCGTAGGCGGCGGTGGAGACGAGGGCTTGCGTTTCTATCAGAAGAGGCCGCACGCCCTCGATGGCCGAACAGATGGCGATGCCGCTCAGTCCTTCGCGCCCTTCGGTGAGCAGGAGTTCGCTGGGGTTGCTGACCTGGCGCAGTCCTCCTTGCAGCATTTCGTAGATGCCCAGTTCCGAGGTGCTGCCGAAGCGGTTCTTCTGGGCGCGCAGGATGCGGTACATATAGTGCTGGTCGCCCTCGAACTGCAGGACGCAATCGACGATGTGCTCCAGCACCTTCGGCCCTGCCAGCGTGCCCTCCTTGGTGATGTGCCCGATGAGGATGACGGAGCAGCCGCCCGACTTGGCAAACTTCAGCAGCGAGGCGGCGCACTCGCGAATCTGGCTGAGGCTACCCGGCGACGACTCCACGCCCTCGGTCTGTATGGTCTGTATGGAGTCGATGACCACGAGGTCGGGCTGCTCCTGGGCAATGTGCTCATAGATGGACTCGAGGGAGGTTTCGCAGAGGACTAAAAGGTGAGAAGGAGCAAGGGACTCCTTGCCCCACAACAATCTGTCTGCCCTCAGTTTTATCTGTCGCGCACTTTCCTCGCCGCTGACGTAGAGGACTTTCTTGTCCTGAAGCCGAAGCACGGTTTGCAGGATGAGGGTACTCTTGCCGATGCCCGGCTCGCCGCCCAGCAGGACGAGGCTGCCCTCGACCAGTCCGCCGCCCAAGACGCGGTTCAGTTCCCCGTCGCCCATGTCGATGCGCACTTCGGCGTCGGCCTCAATGTCATGAACAAGCACAGGCTTGTTCTGAGTTGAAAGTTGAGAATTGAAAGTTGAAAGTCTGGCCCCGCCTTTTGTCGGGCCGGTGCCCACTTTTATCTCCTTCATCGTGTTCCACTGGCCGCAGGTGGGGCACTTGCCCACCCACTTCACCGATTCCTGCCCACATTCCGAGCAGACGTACATGGTCTTGTCCTTTGCCATCGTATTGCAAAATTTTTACAAATATAGATATTATATATGACACAAACAAAAAAGGGAGCCAGTTTTTCGGTTCCCTTTTCTTATGTCCGATATATGTTCTTGAAAAATCAGGCGTACGGCTACATTTAGTCTTCGGTGAACTGTTTCATGTCTTCGAGCGTGATGGTGCCAGAGATGTTGATGATGTTCAGTTGGTCTTCCTCTACGGAGAGCAGGGCAAACTCGTTCTTGCCCCCTTTGAGTGGGCGCTGGTAGATGATGACGCGCTGGCCGTCCTCGTTCACACGCATCATTTCCTCGTACTGGTCGCGGTTATAGATGGACTGGGCGGCTTTTTTGATTTCGGGGATGAGTGACTTGCGTTCGCAATTAAGGATGCGTATGCCGTCCATCTTGCCGGTCATCTTTCCGAATCTCTTGTCGCCAAGGGCAGCAAGTCCGCCGGCCAAGTTGAGCATGGCCTTTGATACAAAGACGGTGGTCACGCCTTTGGTGTCCTCATACTTGTCAAATAATTCCCGTTGTGCTTTGGCCCCAGTGCAAGTGAGCACGAGCAGAGCCGTGATGAATATCTGTCTCATAGTCTTAATTATCTATTACATACTATTATTTGTCAATATAACTCAGCCCTTTGTTCAGTGTTTCCGAGAAAGCCATGAGGGCACGCTCGGCTTGTTGCTCAGTATGTCGGTAGGCCATGAATGCTATTCCGAAGAGGATGATTAGTGAGGCCGCCACACCACTAATCCAGCGCATAAGCGCGACGCGTCCCCGCCGCTGTGTGGACTTTTCCACTCGGTTCCATCCGTCTATCTGTCGGCATAGACGCTCTTCCAGCCCTTTCGGGGAATTTTGGTTGAAGAACTCTTGCAGTTTGCTTTCCTCCTCTTCTGTGGTCTCAGCACGGAGAAAGCGGTCGAGGATGTCGTTATTATTTATATTCATGGTCTGTCAGTTTTGCAAATTTCTCTCTAATGGTTCTGCGGGCACGACTTATCAGTGCACGTACGTTTACCTGTGTGAGGCCCGTCTCTTGGGCAATGTCGTCGTATGGCTTGTCCTCAATATCGCGTAGGATGATGACCTGCCGTTGGCTGTCGGGTAGTGTGTCGATGAGTTTTCGTGCCTGTTCGGCATGGTCGCGCAGTTCGGCTTCGCGGTAGAGGTCTTCGCCTGATGGCAGGAGGCTGATGTCCTGTGGCAGGGAGGTTTCGGGATGACGGCTGCGGCGCAGGTCGAGGAACCGTCTTTGGATGAACCTCACGCAATAGGCTTCTGCGTTCTGGATATCGGGGAGTTCGTCTCTTTGCATCCACAGCCGTAGGAAGACATCTTGCACCAGATCCTCGGCTTCCTCCCGGTTCTCCGTCAGTCGCCACGCTGCCCAATACATCCTTCGGCTCAGTGGCAGAAACGTTCGTTTGAACTCGCTCGCCTCCATTTCCTTTGTCAGTTGAACATATCTTCGATATTCCTCACGTCATCTATCGACAGGTGCCCCGTCACGTTGATGATGGCCAGTTCCTCATCCATTGCCATCAAGGCAAACTCGTTCTTGCCCCCTTTGAGTGGGCGTTGGTAGATGACAATGCGCTGGCCATCCTCGTTCACACGTAGCATCTCCTCGTAACCCAGATTCTGGTAGGCTGCCAGTGCCTCCTGCTTAATTTTCTTGGCCATATTGCTGTTCTCGCAGGTCATGATGCGGATGTCATTGATTCGCTCCGTCAGTTTCTTGGCATCGCTGTCGAACCGTCCTGCCATTCTCATCAGGAACTTGGGCACATGAACCGTTGTCACTCCGTCCTTGTCCTGATACTTTTGAAACACTTCCTTCTGTGCATTGGCTGTGATGCCCATCAGCACCAACAGGGCCATGATTATCGACTTCTTCATTGTCTTAGTTGTTTATTGAAAACTTAATTTGCGAGTGCACTCAACTATACAGACGTATCGAAGAAGCATTTTGTGACAACAAAGGTGATTTACTTATAGTTTCAATAACTTTTCTATCTGTTTCTGGCTTGCTTGGGGTAGGAGAGTGGACAGATGATTGAACATCCGTTGATACGATTCCTCGGGCGTGCGGTCGCACAGGCAGGTCTCGTGCCCCAGGAGGTCTTCCGGCGTGGTGAGCAGCGACCATCCCCAGCCATACTCGCGATTGTGGCGGTCGCGCGGATAGACAAAGTCCTCGGTCACGATGTGGCACCCCATCTGCAGGCGCGTGATGTATGCGTCGAAACGGCTGCGCATCCGAGGCCCCGTGAAGCCACACTCGTTGCGCAACTGGCGTGTAATCAGGCTTTCATGCTCACGCAGCGTCTGCAGTATCACGTCTTCGATGCTGCCTTCCTCGGGCACGGGCATTCGGCTGCGGCGATAGTTGTAGAGGTCGGGCCACCACTGGCGGCTCACGAACCCCGCCTTCCCAGCGAAGAACTTGCCATAGACGCATGGGCTTTCCTGGACGATGGGGCCTTTCCATTTCCACAGCGGCCAGTCCCACCCCCCGTCAGGGAACACCACATAGCGGCATTCCTCGTCGGCCATTTCTTCGGCAGAGAAGCCCGCTATCCCACTATCCAGCAGGGGCAGGAACCCAATCTCCTGAATCAGTTCCATCATGCCCATCTGGTCGTGTATCTCAAATTGTGCCATATATCTTTCTCTTATATTCGATGCGAAGATACGAAATATATCGGTTATATTAAACCTCATTCCGTATTTTTTTGTTTGTTTTCCTTGGTCGGTTAAGACTTTGCCTTTATCCTTGCGGTCGATTTCCGTCGCGACTCGGCATAGCTCGAATGAGTTCGGCTCTACGCTCGCTGCTCCGTCATTTCTTCTCTACATACACCTTGTGGGTATGCCGTCCCTGCGAGGCGAGTGGGGCGGACTTGTCGGCGCACAGGGCTTTCAACTCGCGGCTGGCTGTGGAACGTGAGAGACCCGTGAGGGTGACGTAGTCGGCGAGGCGCATGAACCCATGCTCGCGGATGTAGGCCAGTGCCCGTTGGAGACGCTCGTCCTGACTGTATGGGCTGCGGCGCATGGGGCGTATGCCTCGGGTGTCGCGTTGCAGTTTGCGGCGGCATTGAGTATCGACTTCGATGATGAAGGAGGGATGTGCTTTGAAGTTGATGTTGGTGACGTGCAGTCGGCTGGCGTTGGGTTCCCCGCCCTGCTCATCTTCTGCTGTCTCGTCGGCATAGTCGGAAAGCCCCAGGCTCGTGGAGAAGTTGCCCAGTTCGTCTATGGTCACGGAGTAGCCATCCGCCAATAGGGTGGCGATGGCACTCGATAACTCCAGCAGGATGCCCGTGAATGTGCCTTCGTTCAGCATGTTCATTCGTTGGTGCAGTTCATGAGCCAGCCCCCTGATGCCTATGTTCCCTTTCGAACGCAGTTCGTAGCGGTATTGTTTCTCTCCTGTGCCGTTCAGGTCGGCAATCTCTTTCTTGAAATACGTGGGCATAGTGTTGATGTTTTGGTGAAATACTGTCTTGTGAAGTGAGGGGCACGCCCTTGCCTACGCAGCATAGTGCCCCTAAGTTTCGAGGTTACGGCAGTTAAACCGTCAGGTTCGCACTGCAAAGATACGAACTTCACACTCCAGAACCAAATTCTCGGCGTGAAATGTGCGTTCCACGACGTGGAATAGAAATCCCACGACGTGAAACAATCGTTTCTCGTCGTGGGACAGACTAAACTTTATATATACCTTATGATATTTACGTAGTAAATATAGAGACGTGCCCTGCCTTTCGCCTTTGGGAGTGTTATTCTTTGTTGTGGTATTGCTCAGAAGTAGGGCAACCTTCGATGGAGGGTTGCCCTACTTCTTGTATCTACGAATGTTACTTCACGAGGACATTACGCTCACTTAATCACGACCTTGCGCCCACCTATAATGTAAATTCCGTGTTTGGGGTTGGAAACCTTGCGGCCACTGAGGTCGTAGATGGATGGTTTTTCGTTTTCGTAGCGAAGCGTTTCGTTTTCGTTAATTTCCTCAATCCCTGTGGGGTAGGTGTTGTTGTTGGCCTTGCCATAGACGTTGGTCTGGTGGAACTTGACGCGGTAGGGCCACTGCTCGGCGGTGCTTTCCTCACTCCACGAGAGCCAGTCGCGCGTCCAGTAACTGGTGGGGGCACCGCTGACTACGAGCCAGACGTATTGGCATTGGGCAGGGCACTCGAAGGCGGCTATGCCCGTGGGCTCGGCGTAGGTGGCGGTGGCGATGTCGCCATAGACGCGGGTGCCGTCCTTCTTCAGGGCTACGAAGCCGTACTTCCAGCCGGCCTTGGTCTTGTTGTAGGTGGTGTAGCCGTCCTTGCCTGCCTCGCCCTCGAATTCGGCGTAGAGGGTCTTGGCGGTGGTGGGGGCATTGAGTCGGATGGCGTTGTTGCCCCAATTCTCGATGCAGTTGGCAGCCGTGGGGCTCCAGTATCCGTCGGCATCCTTGGTTAGCGCGGTCTGGTCGCGGAATCCGATGCGGCTCTTGCCGTTGTCGCGGATGGGGTCGAGGTCGAAGGTGGTCATGCGTGCGCCGTATTCCCACATCTCGTCGCCAAGTTGGTCAAGCTTTTGGGCGGTGGTGCCGGTCATGGTGAGCCGCATGTAGGCCTGCAGGGGGTCTTCGGGGCTGCGGGATTCGTTCCATAGCTGGCCTATTATGGCCATTCCGTGGCGATGGCAGAAGTAGTCCTGGATGAAGTAGTTGTTGTAGCGAAGGTCCACGCAGAGGGGGTGGCGATGAAGTCCGTTGATGGTGCCGCCGAACCAGTCATTGCCTTGGCTGGAATCCCAGACAAACTGCATTTTGGGATAGAACTTGTAGGCCTGCCATTGGGCGCACATCTCCCAGAACACGTTGAGCGTGGAGGAGCCCCAGTTGTACATCCAGCCGTTGGAGTTGTTGTTGTCGCAGTGGGTCTGATACTGGAAGCAGTGGCCTATCTCGTGTGCCACGGTTTGTCCCGAGCGCGAGGTGTGGGCACCGTTGGAGAGTGTAAGCAGTCCTATCTGGTTGTCTATGCCGCTGCCGCTGGCTTCCCAGTCAGTGGTGTGGCGCAGGCGGATAATCATCTTGTAGGTGTCGGTCTTTGACTTGCCTTGGTTTATGGTAATGAACTTGAGGCTGTCGGCATAGAACTCAAATATCTTGTCGGCGGTTTCGAGTATGCCTGGCACGGCAGCGGGCACGCTGGTGCCGTAGCCTGCCTCCCAGAAGAGTATCCAGTGCTTGGATTGCAGGGAGCGGTCGTAGCACCATTGGTTGGTGGCAACCTTGAGTTGGGCATCGGTGCCGCAGGCGTTTCCGCTGCAATATATTTTCTTGTCAACGGCAGAGATGCGTGTGTTGAGCTGGCTGGCTGCGGAGCGGAGTTGGGTGTTGGTGAGTGTGTCGTTCCGCACCTTCTCTTCCGCAGTGGCGATGGCGGTTTTGAGTATGGCGACCTTTGCGGCTTTGTATTCCTCGTCTTCCCACCAGGCGAGCACCTTCTTGGCATAGTCGATGCGCTCCTGCAGGGCATCGTAGAGTCCGCGTGAGGTCTCGGCCTTGGCAATGGCGGCAAGCAGCGCGGTGCGGGCTTCGCTCAGTGCCGTTGTGTCGTAGATGATGTTGCCTTCCTCGTCGGTTCCCGTGCCCTGGAGGGCTGCCCTGGCTGCCTCCATGGCTTCGCTGAGGGTCTCTGCCACAGACCTTTGTATGCCCAGGTCGAGCAGGGACTGTGCTTTGTCAATCAATTTCTGCAATTCGGCGGCATAGTCGGCGGGGGTGACTTCTCCGAGGTACTTCAACTGGAAGTTATCGACGCACAGATAGTTGCCCGTAGCCTGCGTGGCGTTGAGTCCGATTTCGATGTCTGCCTTTTCGTCGATGACGGAGAATGCCAGCGTGTATGTCTTCATGCTGGTGACCGCGGTCTTTGTGATGCCGGCAAAGAGGTAGGCACCTGTCTGTGCCGTTCCCCTGTTGGCCGTGCTTCCGCTGCTTGATTGTTGGATGTGGAGGGCGGCTGCTGTCAGTTGATAGTTGCCCTGCGGCAGATTCTTCAGGGTCTGGCTTACCGATGCCGACCCGATTTGTGAACCGATGCCGACCCACGACTCCAGATAGTAGGTGCCGGCCTTGCGCGAGAACACGGAGTTGTTCTGCGTCTGCATGTTGTTGACGGTCCACCCTGTGGTGCCGTTGGTTTCGAACGATGGGTTCTGGATGAGGCTCGTCATGTCCTCTTGTGCCCGAAGTGATGTCGCCGTCACAAGGAGTGTCAGGCACATAAGCAGTTTGTAGTGCTGTTTCATGTCGTTATGTGAGTTTTTAGTGATTTAGTGATTTAGAGATTTGGTTTTATTCGGATAGATATACGCTAAAACGCGAAAGCAGGGGACAGGCGCGACTGTCGGTGATGGTGAGTCGCAGGCGTGTGACCTGAATTGTGTTGAAACAGATAATGCGTCGGTGGCCAATGGTCGTGAAGTCGTCCTGCCCATCTGCCAAAGCGTCGCATACGGGGAGCCACTGGTCATCGACAAGGGCTTCGATGTGAAAACGGCGGATGCGTTGGCCCAATGCGATGGGTTCCTCAAGCAGGATGCGGTTGGCCGCTGTCGGCCGGCTGAAGTGGAGCGTGAGGATGGCTGTGCGCACAGAGTCGTCTGTGGCCCAATAGGTCTGTGGCTTTCCGTCGATGACATTGTGGGCGCGGAATGTTTTTCCTCCTCCTCGAATGTTTGAAGCCGAAACCCTTGCCTTGCGGGCGAGGTCGTGACGAAAGACGCGCTTTATCTCCCTTGCAAACTCCAGTCCGCGCAGACTGTCGGTGGGGTGGATGCGCCCGTTGGGCATGATCGGGAAATTGAGCAGCAGACAGGAATTGCGTCCTACGCTTTTATAATAGATGTCCATCAATTGGGGGAGCGTCTTCACTTGCGAATCCTCGCTTTTGTGGTAAAACCAACCGGGACGGATGCTCGTGTCGCATTCTCCCGGACACCACACATCGCCCGCTTCTGCCCCCTGGTTTAGCATATCGAGGGTGGAAGCGTCTTCGTACTGCCTTTCGTGCGGAAGCATACTCCAGTTCGTGAGACCTGCATGACCATCCTCATTGCCAATCCACCGAAGGTCTGCAGGATGCCAGGTATCGCCCCAAATGACACATTCGGGTTGTATCTGGCGTATCATCTGATACATCTCTGGCCATCGGTAGTAGGTGTGGTCTATCTCGCGCCGTTCGTTGGCTCCTCCATACCAGCCGTCACCGCCATTCGCACCGTCGAACCAGACTTCAAAGAGGTCACCATATTGGGTCAGCAGTTCACGCATCTGGTTGTGGAAATAGGTAACGTATTCAGGCCGTCCGTATTGGGGATGATGACGGTCCCAGGGAGAAAGGTATATGGCAAATTTCAGTCCTTCGTGTCGGCAGGCTTCAGCCAGCATCCGCACCACATCGCCTCGCCCGTTGAGCCAGGGCGAATTCTTCACGGAATAATCCGTGTAGGCCGAAGGCCAAAGGCAGAAGCCGCTATGATGCTTGGCGGTGAGAATGATGCCCCTCATGCCAGACTGCCGACAGACACGCGCCCATTGCCGGGCATCTAACTCTGTCGGGTTGAACAGGGCGGGCGACTCGTTGCCGCCTCCCCATTCCTGGTCGGTGTAGGTGTTGAGGGAGAAATGAAGGAACGCATACATCTCCATATCCTGCCACCGCAATTGTTGCGGGGTGGGAACAGGGAGCAGGGAGCAAGGAGCAGGGGGCACCACTCTGGCTTGAACCCAAAGGGATGTTGCCGTCGCAAGGAGCGTCAGAAGAATATGCCGTATGTACTGCTGTTTCATGGTTTGTAAAATTGAAAATTGAAGGTTTCTCACTTCTCACTTGCCACTTCGTTCTCGCTGTTCGCTCGCGACCCCTTTGGCGTTCTCACTTCTCACTCGGTTATGCCCTTACCCCCGCACTTGGTACAGGGGCTCTGGTCGTGGAGGGGAGCCCCGCAGTGGGCGCAACGATAGCGCGGACGATGGCGGCGTAGATATTGCCAGACGGCGAGGAACGTGTAGAGCATCCAAAGGAAATATCCCAGAAAATACTGCGTGGAAAGAGAGAAGAGGAGGTAGAGGGCGGCAAGGATGGCGAGTAAAGAAAGTGTGTAGAGAATGGCCTCGCCGATGCGCAGCGAACGCCGGATTTCGTCTAAGGAGGCCAAAATGAGCACTACGACAAGCCATGCCAGTCCGAGGAACAGCGCGAGCAGGGTGGGCTGACCAAAGGGGTTGAGCGTGGGATGAAAGTAGAATTGCACCCACATGTGCGGCACGAACATCTGAATGGTGGTGTAGAGCACCGTGGCGGCCGAGAACACAATGCAAAGGAGCATGGGGTAGGGCGAGGCGATGTCGTCGATGTGGACGAGATGGAACCGGCGGCGACGCATACGGCGAAAGAGCCATGCGGCAAGTGCGACAGTGAGCAGCGCAGTGGTGGCGGCGACATGGCGGTTGGAGAAAAGGTGTATCGCCTGTGAGATGGGGTCGTCGGGAACGACGGAGGAGAGAAGTGTGGATTCGTGTACCCACCCCTGCGTCTGCTGGTCGCGAGCCACCTTCACCCACACGCTGTCGATGGAGTCTTCAGGGATGACCTCAATCTGTGCCACTACGAGAGGGTCGTCGCGATACACCACAAAGGAATCGGCTCCCTCGGGCACGATGAGCATGTGCATGGGGCGGTCTTCCTGAAGGACGAGACTGTCGCTGGTGAGCACAAAGTTATAGTCCACGTCGTAGTGGCGTATTCCCTCCTCCGTCTTGTCGGGAGGTGAGGACTTGCAGCCCGCAAGCAGGACAGCAAAGCCGAAGGTGAGTAGCCAGAATGGTGCTCGTTTCATGTTGTTTCTGATTTAGCGTGGTGTTTAGTGCTTGTTAGGGTGCCATAGACCATCATCTGACATCGTTTGCAGTCGAAGTGTAGCCGGAAGCACCGTCCGTCGGCCAGTCGTAGGAATAACATCCCTGCTTCACGCGCCTCTCCCCTCCCTACTCCCCTCCCTTTCAAGGGGAGGGGCAGGGGTGGGGTCTGTCTCTCTCCACTCTCTACTTTCCCCTCTCCACTTATCAATGGCGATGTTCCCTCTTCTTGGGGGAGGGAGCGGTTGCACATCCCCAGTTCATGGCGTATGCAGTAGCGGCATGTCATCAGCAGGCCTGGTTTTTCGGGGTGCCGCTGTCGCTCGATGTCGTCGTCGGTGATAAGTTCGCCCATGATGGGGGTGGCAGCCTGCGGCATCACTTGCTGAAGCAGGATGGCGGTCAGCGTTCTGCGCCAATCGGCAAGGACGCTGCGCGGTACGAACCAATTGTCCGACAGGTCTACTGTGACGGAAGTCGCCTCGTAAGGCGTGTCACCGAGTCGCGAGAGCTGTTGCTCTATCTGTCCTGTCTGTGGGCTTCGAGCCATCTCGTGCGGATAAGAGAATATCTGTTCCACCGTTGTTCCATCCTCGCGCGTCAAGCGAAGCAGGAAGCCCTCGGCAACTTCTTTTAGGAGCCAGTGGACATAGACTTTCCTCACGGCAGTAGGTTTCGATAGCAGTTGTTCAAAGTCGTGGTCGTGGTTGCGATAGAGTCCCCCTCTTATCCCCTCATGAAGGGGGAAGGTGGAGCCATCGGCAAGATAAATCCGATTGTCTTCTACGCGATTGACGCGGAAGCCCTTTAACTGCCCATCCTCATTGATGTAGCACAGCCCGTCGCCGTTGTGCACCCTTAACTCTTCACTCTTAATTCTTAATTCTTCACCTTTCACCTCGGCTTTGCCGACAGGTTCCCCCATGCTTTTGGGCGTATGGATGTTGGCCATGTCGGGCGTGCGGCCATGCAAGAAGTAGTCCGTAAACAGCCGGTTGAATGACTTCGCCGGGTTGGGCGTAAACGAGATAGTTTCGTGCCCCAGGCTGCTGCGGCGGTATTCGGGCCGCCTCTGGAATATCTCGTCGAGCCGTTGGCGATAGTAGGCTACTACGTTCTTTACATAGGAAACATCCTTCAGCCGCCCCTCTATCTTCAGGCTTGAAGCACCTGCGTCCAGCAAGGCTTCCAACTCAGCGGAACGGTTCATGTCGCGCAGCGAAAGCAGATGTTTCTGTCGTACAATGATGCGCTCACCCTGATCTTTGCCCCCTGCTCCTTGCCCCTTGCCCCCTGCTCCTTGCCCCTCTATCAAATCGAACGGCAACCGGCAGAACTGGGCGCACTCGCCACGGTTGGCAGAGCGTCCGAAACAATGCTCCGAGGCAAAGCAGCGTCCGTTGTATGAGACGCAGATGGCCCCATGCACAAACACCTCCAACCGCACGTCGGGCACCCTCTCATGTATCTCCCGAATCTCTTCCAGCGTCAGTTCCCTGGCCAGCACCACTTGCTCAAATCCAAGATTCCTTAGCCACGCCACCTTCTCCGCCGTGCGGTTGTCCATCTGCGTGCTTGCATGCAACCTTAACTGCGAATTGTGAATTGTGGATTGTGACTTGACCAATGCCATGTCCTGTACAATCAGCGCATCCACGTCAATCTCTGCCAGTTGCTTCACGAGCCGTTTGGCATCGTCCAGTTCGCTGTCGTAGAGAATGGTGTTGAGGGTGACATATACCTTCACTCCGTAGGGGTGTGCAAAGCGAACAAGTTCGGCTATGTCCTCCACCGAATTGCCTGCTGCCGCTCTTGCCCCGAACTTGCGGGCACCGATATAGACGGCATCTGCTCCATGGCGAATGGCTTCTATTCCTGTCGTCAGGTCGCGTGCTGGTGCCAGTAGTTCTATTTCTCTCATGGCGTTATACCTCGGGACTTTAGTTCTGTTGTGTCATAAAGGAAAGTGGAGCACCTTAATGTGGGGAGTCCTTGGGAAGTGAGGCTGGTCGCAGGCTGTCCACTTCGTCAATGAGTTGTTGCAGGCGGCTCTCCAGTTCCATGATGCGAAGTTCCTGACTGCGCAGGGACTGATTCTTGTCGCTGCTCATTTGGTCGAGACGTTCGCCGAGCATGACAAGACTGTCCATTTGCATTCCTTGGATGACCTGCAATTCGTAATCGTCCAGGTGGTAGTCGGCCATGCACTGGCGACGCACTTCTATGCTATCCTCAGGTATTTCCAGCCCCACGGCTATCAGTCGCAGTACCCGGGTGTCGGGATTGGCATCGTTGCTCAGTATCTGTGTGCCAGGGATGTTCCATTCGTTTTTGATGAAGTTGGAGACATTGCTGCGGAAGATGCTTTGCCGGACAAGGCGCGTCGTGAGGAAGACGGCAGGAATCAGCGTCACCACCACCAGGGCGGCAATGTAGCGGTGGACACGGCGGCTACGTTCGGGTGAGAAGTGTTTCCGCTGGTGGAAGCGCAGCAACTTGGTGCCAAGGAAGGTGGAAAGGGAGATGAATACCGTGTTGATGTAGAAAAGGTAGATGGCTCCGAGAAAGTACATCCAGCGCCCTGTGGCCAGTCCGAAGCCCGCAGTACAAAGAGGAGGCATCAGAGCAGTAGCGATGGCTACGCCAGGGATGACATTGCCCTTGCCTCGGGTGGCGGTGGCTATGAAACCAGCAGCCCCGCCGAAGAATGCTATCAGCACATCGTAGAGGGTGGGGGAGGTACGTGCCAGAAGTTCCGACTGCACCTCGTTGAAGGGCGAGATGAGGAAATACACGGTGGCTGTGATGATGCTGATGATGGTGGCCACCAAGAAGTTCTTGCCCGAAGTCTTCAGCAGCGACCAGTCGCCGATGCCCACGGCCAGTCCCATGCCGATGATAGGACCCATCAGGGGCGAAATGAGCATGGCACCGATGATGACCGCGGTTGAGTTTACGTTCAGTCCCAGCGAGGCAATGAAGATGGCGAACACCAGCGTCCACAATTGCGCGCCCCGGAAACGCACACCGCTCTTGATGTTTTCGATAGTCTGCGCCTCCTCCTCCTTGTCGGGCAGGGGGTTGAAGTACCATCTCAACTTCTGTCGTAGTATGTCAAGCCATTTCCTCATTTACTAAAACTAAGACTAAAACAAAAACTCTAAATCCCTAATCCCTCCCCTATTGGGGGAGGATAGGAGGGGGCTAATGTATCTCCTCCAGGTCGTATGGTGTCTCCTGATAGACATAATAATTGAGCCAATTGGTGAAAAGCAAGTTCCCGTGTCCACGCCAAGTGACAAGAGGCGGCTGCGTGGGGTCGTTGTTTCGGTAATAATTCTCAGGTATGTGGATGGGCAGTCCTTTGCCGAGGTCGCGCTTGTATTCGGTGTCAAGCGTATAGGGCTCATATTCCGAATGCCCCGTAATGAAGATTTCGCGTCCGTTGCGCGACATCACCATTCCCACGCCACTTTGTTCGCTTTCGGCAATCAAGGTTAGTTCAGGCTGCTTCAAGATGTCTTCCCTGCGCACTTCCGTATGGCGGCTGTGCGGCATATTAAACTCATCGTCGAAACCACGGAAAATGGGCAATCGCGGGTCGAGAATCTTTTGCGGGAATATGCCAAACATCTTTTCCTCAAGTGGGTATTTGGGTATGCCGTAGTGGTGATAGAGTCCAGCCTGTGCCGCCCAACAGATGTAGAGCGTGCTGGTGACATGAGTTCGACTCCAGTCAAAGATTTCCGTCATCTCCTCCCAATAGTTCACGTTCTCGTAGTCGAGATGCTCCAGGGGAGCACCAGTGATGATGAAGCCGTCAAACTTTTCATGGCGCATGACCTCAAAGTCGCGGTAAAACGCCTTCATGTGTTCCACAGGCGTGTTCTTGCTCGTGTGTGCCTTGACTTTCATCAGGTGAATCTCCAACTGCAGGGGTGTATTGGACAGGATGCGCACGAGGTCAGTCTCGGTCGTTATCTTCAGCGGCATCAAGTTCAGTATGGCGATGCGCAACGGACGGATGTCCTGATGTTGGGCTCGCTCGCTGCCCATGACGAAGATGTTCTCCGCCTTCAGCAATTCAATGGCCGGTAGTCTGTCGGGTAGGGTTAGGGGCACGGAATATTTGTTTTAAGAACCGAAATACTTCTTTGTTGAGTTTTTACTTGCACTCTTCCCGTTGAAGTCTTACGGGCATACTTCGTGTGCAAAGATAAATAAAATTCTTTGAATGGCAAACGAAGAATGACAATTTGAGAAAACAATACACAAAAGAGGCGGAAAGAACAGAATTGGCCTATTCCACCGTAACGCTTTTGGCGAGATTGCGAGGTCTGTCAACATCCTTCCCCTTACAAACTGCGATGTGGTAGGCCAGAAGTTGCAGGGGAATGGAGGCAATAAGGGGTTGGAAGCATTCGAGAGTATCGGGGAGTTCGATAACATGGTCTGCCAGATGGCGAATCTGCTCATCTCCCTTGGTGACAAGGGCAATCACTCGACCGCCGCGTGCGCGAACCTCCTGGATGTTGCTGATGACTTTCTCGTAGAGTTTGTCACGCGTGGCAATCACAAACACGGGCATCTCAGAGTCGATGAGGGCTATCGGGCCGTGTTTCATCTCGGCGGCAGGATACCCCTCGGCGTGGATATACGAGATTTCCTTTAGTTTCAAGGCTCCTTCCAGTGCCACAGGATAGTTATAGCCACGTCCGAGATAGAGGCAGTTTTTCGCGTAGGTAAAGATGGGTGCCAGTTGACCTATCTGTTCGTTGGTGTTCAGGGCCTCCTCCATCTTCTCGGGGATGTGCGTCAGTTCCTCCACCATTTCCTTGTAGAGTTCTTTGGATATGGTGCCCCGCTCGTTGGCGAGACAGAGTGCGAGCATGGATAGTACGGTAACCTGTCCGGTAAATGCTTTCGTGCTTGCGACACCAATCTCAGGTCCTACATGGATATAGACGCCTGTGGCGGTTTGTCGGGGAATGGAAGCACCGATAGCGTTGCAGATACCAAACACAAAGGCACCAGCCTTACGTGCTAATTCGATGGCGGCCAGAGTGTCGGCGGTTTCCCCGCTCTGCGAGATTGCTATGACCACATCATCGGGGAAGATGACAGGTTGCCGATATCGGAATTCTGAAGCGTATTCCACCTCCACAGGGATGCGACAAAGGCTTTCGATGAGTTGCTTGCCGATGAGACCTGCGTGCCACGATGTCCCACACGCTACAATGATAATGCGTCGAGCCTTTGCCAATTTCTCGCGGTAGTCGATTACGGCTGACAAAACGATGCGGTCGGCATCCACATTGATGCGTCCACGCATACAATTTCGGATGCAATTAGGTTGCTCAAAGATTTCCTTGAGCATGAAAAACGGGTAGCCGCCCTTTTCCAGTTGCCCCAGCGTCACATCAATCTGCTTTACCTTTGGGTGCTGTGTTACATTTTCCTGATTCACTACGTGCAATTGTTCTCCGTAGTGCAAAACGGCTATATCTCCATCGTTCAGGTAAACCACCTTGTCGGTGTATTCAGCGATGGGGCTTGCATCGGAGGCCAGGAAGAAGTCTCCTTCTTTGCCCAGCCCCACCACCAGCGGCGAACTTTGGCGCGCACAAACGATGGTGTCGGGATGCTCGCGGTCGAGGATGGCGATGGCGTAGGCACCGATGACTTGGTGCAGCCCTACCTGTACGGCTTCGAGCAAATCGAGTTTGTTGCTCACCATAATATGCTCGAAGAGTTGCACCAGCACCTCTGTGTCGGTAACACTCTTGAATTGGATGCCCCGAGCCATAAGTTTTTCCTTGATGGTGGCGTAGTTTTCTATGATACCGTTGTGGATGAGCGCCAGGCGACCCGAAGCAGAATAGTGTGGGTGGGCATTCGTGCTGCTGGGCTCGCCGTGTGTAGCCCAACGGGTGTGGGCTATTCCTACACATCCGCTGATGTCTTTCTCCTCGCAAAAGGCTTCGAGGTCAGCCACTTTCCCCTTTGCTTTATACACATTCAGTTCTCCGCTCTCGCTAATCATTGCCACACCGGCACTGTCGTAGCCACGATATTCAAGACGCTGCAATGATTTTATCAGGATGGGATAAGCCTTTCTTTTCCCTATGTATCCAACAATTCCACACATAATATATAATATTTAAGTTTATGTTAACGATATTGGGTGCAAAGATAATGTGTTTTCCGAGAAAACACATAATTATATGCTTGTTTGGTGTAAGAAATCACGAAAAAGTAATAATTTATTATCATTCTGAGACTTTTTTCTTGTCTTTTGCGCCCCTTTAGCCCGTAAAATGTTTCAATATGAAAGTTTTCGAAGGAGGAAAGAGAAAATAAGCGACAATTTCTTTTCGTCTTAATTCATTTTATGCTTTCTTTGCATCCAGATTCAGTAACAAGACACAAGGTGAGCACTATATGGCATTAGTAAACGAACATTTTCTAAAACTCCCTGACAACTATCTTTTTTCCGATATGGTCAAAAAGGTAAACGCTTTCAAGGGGATAAATCCACGGGCCGATGTAATCTCTCTCGGTTTTGGCGATGTCACACAACCTTTGGCACCTGCGGTCGTTGATGCCATCCATAAGGCTGCCGACGAGATGTCCACTGTTTCGGGCTTTCGCGGCTACGGACCTGAGCAAGGTTATGATTTCCTGCGCGATGCCATTCTGAAACACGATTTCCTGCCCCGTGGCGTGCATCTCGACCGAAGTGAGATATTCATCAGCGACGGAGCGAAGAGCGACATCGGCAATTTTCAGGAACTCATCCGTTGGGACAACTCGATAGCAGTCACCGACCCCATCTACCCTGCCTACCTCGAATCCAATGCCATGATTGGTCGCACAGGATTTCAGAAGGACGGGCGGTGGGTCAATGTTACCTACATTCCCTGTGTCGCTGAACACGGCTTCGTACCACAGCTGCCGCACCATAGGGTCGATGTCATCTATCTCTGTTTCCCCAACAACCCTACGGGCACCGTCATCACGAAGAATGAACTGCGCAAATGGGTGAACTATGCGCTACAGAACGATGTGCTCATCTTTTTTGATGCAGCCTATCAAGCTTACATACAAAATCCCGACATACCTCACAGCATCTATGAAATTCGAGGTGCCCGCAAGTGTGCCGTTGAGTTCCGCTCCTATTCCAAGACCGCAGGTTTTACGGGCATTCGTTGTGGCTATACGGTAATACCCAAAGAGGTGACTGTCGCCACTTTGTCGGGCGAGCGTCTTCCACTCCACCAACTATGGTTCCGTCGCCAATGCGCTAAGTTCAATGGAGCCAGTTACATTTCACAGCGTGCTGCCGAAGCCATTTACACGCCAGAAGGGAAGCAACAGGTACAATCCACCATCGACTATTATATGCAGAATGCCCGGCACATACTCCACACATTACGCCGCCTTGGCTTCGAGTGCTATGGAGGCGAGGATGCACCTTATATTTGGGCGCGCACGCCCAATGGCCACAGTTCGTGGAAATTCTTCGAGGAAATGCTCTATGGCGCACATGTCGTATGCGCTCCAGGCGCAGGGTTCGGTCCTTCGGGCGAGGGATATGTCCGCTTCACTGCTTTCGGACAGCGTGAACAGACCGACGAAGCCCTGCATCGACTGGAGAACTGGTTGAGGTAATCAAGTATTTTACCAGATAGTCACGCGCTTGTCCTTAGGCACGAACATGGGATCCTGCTCGGTGATGCCGAAGGCTTCGTACCAAGCGTCGATGTGCGGCAACTGACCGTTGACACGCCACTTGCCCAACTCGTGATGGTCGTCACGACGCTTCATCGAGGCTTTCTTTTCCCCAGCATGTTCTTTCTTCGATGCAATTTGTTCTTCTGTCATCTCAGTGTAACAAATTCGTATCTTTGCCTGTTCACATGGCAAAGATACGAATAAGAATCCATTGTACATCCGAATTGGCGATGACTTCTTACAAATGTATAATATCATCAATTTCACTCATCGCTTCCTCTTGCTGGAGCAGGGCAACAGCCATCTTACGATAGTGAATGATTCCTACAGAAAATGACTATTTGCTACTTGTGAATCTCCAGGAACTTGTAGCCGTTGAAGTGAATCATGTGGTCGGGGCTGTCGGCCAGCCACACCTCCGACTCCCATGCGATGTCGTCGGAGAACTTGCGGAACGTCTTCTTGTTCTCAAAGGCGGAGACGAAGACGAGCGTGGCGGTGCAGTCCAGCAGTTTGTCCTTGAGTTTCTTGACACGTATCTCGCCCATCTGCCCGAAACTGTGGACGGCTTCTATCATGAAGAGCAGGTTCTTCTCACGGCTGTAGGCCACGACGTCGGGCAGTTCTTCGTGCTCCAGGGAGAAGAATTTGAGGGCTCTTAGTTTCGCGTCCTCGCGGATGAGGTATTTGTCGGTGGTGTCGCCAAGGTAGAGCACTTCAGCACCAAAGCCGAAACGGGGCAGGAACTCCTGGACGATGTCGCGCTGTAGTTCGTTGTGCTCGCCGGCGGACAGGCGTACTTCCACACCCGAAGGCAGCGTGACGGGAATGCGCTCCAGTTCGCGCTTCCGGGCGAGTTGCTCTCTGAGTTCCTCGTTCTTCTGCCTGAAGTCGGCCAGTGTCTGCGCCCACTGCCGCGTGCCGTAGGTGCGCAGCAGTTCGGCAAAGATGGGCGAACAGGCATAGCCGCGGGTGGGGTTGTTGGTGGACTGGGTGCCGATTTGCGACGAACTGACGACGTATCCTGCGGTGGTCAGCAGGATAAGGTGGTGGCGGCGTATGTCGTCGTAGGAACCCGGCGAGTAGTTGCCTTCCAGATATTTGTTTTCGTAATCGATGATTTGCCTCGTCGTCAGGAATCTCTTGCCGTCGGACGATACGGCCTCGGCGAAGGATTTCTTGATGCCAGCCACGGCCAGGACGGCTTCGGCGATGCGCATCCGCGTGCGGTCATGCACGTTTTCGAGCGGGATGCCCACGGCTTCCAGTATGGCGAGCATCGACTTGACGAGCCGCGTAACGCGGGGCGATTTGTTTATCTTGATATCTTTCATCTTAGACAGCGAACAGGGGTTGTAGCATCATGTTCCGCTCCTCGATTTCCTCCTGCGTGCGCACCTCCTGTGCATAGCATTCCTTCACGCTCAGGGCAAGGCGGTAGGCCAGCAGAGGCGGCACGGCGTTTCCTATCTGGGTGAACTGCTGTGCCTCGTTGCCGCAGAACTCGAACCAGTCGGGGAAACTCTGTAGGCGTGCGGCCTCGCGCTGTACGATGCGGCGGCGGCGACCGTCGGGCAGACGTACACGCTGCATGTCGCTCGTGGCTCCGGCAAGGTTGCGGCAGGTGATGGTGCGCGCAGGGCGGTCGGCGTAGAGGTCGCGCGGATTGATGCAGTCCGACTTCCGCTCATACTCGGCAATGTACTTGTCCTGTGCCGGGGTGAGGAAGTGGCAGCCCTCCAACGGCTCGTTCATGGTGTCGCCGATGGCCTCGCCCACGGTCACCTTCTCACTGTCCATCGCCGGGAAACGGAATCTGGAGCGATGGCCCACGACGATAATTCGCTCACGGTTCTGCGGCACGCCATAGTTCACGGCATTCAGGCAGCGATACTCGACGAGGTAGCCCAGCGAGCGCAGTTCGTCGATGATGAGGTCGAGATACCATTTGTGGGAGAAAGCGAGGTTGCGCACGTTCTCAAAAAGGAACACCTTCGGTTCTATACGGCGCACGGCATCGATGAAGATGGGGAACCCGTCGCGCGCGTCGTTCATGCCTTGCTGCTTTCCGCGGACGCTGAACGGCTGGCACGGCGGCCCCCCGATGACGATTCCCGCATGGGGGTATTCCTGCCCGACGGAGAGCATCGCCTCGTGGCAGTGCCCCTTCATGTTGCGGTTGTAGGTATCCACCGCCGAGGGCACCATCTCGTAGCCGATGGTCTCGTAGCCCGCCGCCTCGAAGCCCAGCGACAGACCGCCGCAGCCCGCGAAAAGGTCGATGACCTTCACGGGTTCCGTGATTCGGGGTGTCAACAGGGAGTTTATCTTCTCGACGTATGTCATGGGGCGTATTCTGCTTCTTGCCGTGCAAAGATACAAAAAAGAATCCATAAGACAAACAAATAACTTTTGATTTCTCATGAGTGTTAGCAAATCATCCGTCAGCCCGAAGTGGAAGTATTAGTCTCTTTGAGTAAGCGAGAGGACAATAGGGAACGAAAGAAAAAGCATCAGGACGTTGTGTTTGTAACATCCCGATGCTAAGTCGCCCTCAATATATTGACGGGACTGCCCTCATTATATTGACGGATTTTTGACGGTCGTTTGCCTTACCAGATGGTCACGCGCTTGTCCTTAGGCACGAACATGGGATCCTGCTCGGTGATGCCGAAGGCTTCGTACCAGGCGTCGATGTGCGGCAACTGACCGTTGACGCGCCACTTGCCCAACTCATGCGGGTCGCTCTTCACGCGCTTGCGGATTTCCTCGTCGCGGATGTTCTGTCCCCAGACGTTGGCGTAGGCGAGGAAGAAACGCTGCTCGGGCGTGAAGCCGTCGATGACACCAAGGGGAGCATCTTTCGTAGCGTTCTTAAATGCCTGGAAAGCCACCATCAAGCCGCCGTGGTCAGCCATGTTCTCGCCAAGTGTCAGGCTGCCGTTGGCATGGAGGCTGGGCAGCACCTCGATGCTGTCGTGGAATTCACGCATCACCTGTATGCGCTCGGTGAAGCGCTGACGGTCCTCGTCGCTCCACCACTGGCGCAGGTTGCCCTCCTTGTCGTACTGCGAACCTTGGTCGTCGAAGCCGTGCGTCATTTCGTGTCCGATGACCACGCCGATGGCACCGTAGTTGAAGGCATCGTCGGCCTCCATGTCGAAGAAGGGCGGTTGCAGGATGCCGGCAGGGAAGCAAATCTCGTTGGTCGTCGGATTGTAGTAGGCGTTCACCGTCTGTGGTGTCATAAACCACTCATCCTTGTCAACGGGCTTGTTCAGTTTCGTGCGCACCATCTCCTTGAGTTCCCACTCGTTGCAGGCCAGCACGTTCTGCAGATAGCTCTCGCCAATCTCCAGTTTACTGTAGTCTTTCCACTTATCGGGGTAGCCCACCTTCACGTAGAAGGCATCCAGCTTGTCCTGAGCCACCTTCTTTGTCTCCGGGCTCATCCACTCCTGTACCTCGATGCGCTCGCCAAGGGCCACTTGCAGGTTGGCCACCAACTTCTCCATGCGCTCCTTGGCAGCAGGGGGGAAGAAACGCTCCACGTAGAGTTGTCCCAGCGCTTCGCCCAGTCCGCCCTCGACAGAGGCCACGGCACGCTTCCAGCGCGGACGGTCCTCCTGCTTGCCACTCATCGTAGTGCCCCAGAACCGGAAGTTCAGGGCGCGGCTCTCGTCGTCGGCATACGAACTGGCCATGTTCATGGCATGCCACATGTAGAGATTTATTAGTGCATGCGTCTTCTCCTCGGCCAGTATTTTCTCGGCTTCATGGATGGCCTGTGGCTGTCCGAGGCAAACCTGCATGACGGCATTCATCTGGAAATTGGCGAAGTACTTGTCCCAGTCGATGCCGGGAAACTGTTGTTTCAGCTCATTGTACGAAATCTTGTTGTAGTTGGCCTCGGGGTCGCGCAGTTCGGTCATGCTTTTGCTGGCACGAGCCATGCGGGTCTCAATGCGCATGACATCCTCAGCCATCTGCCGGGCATCCGTATCGTCCAGGCCGACGTGCTTGGCCAGGTCGATGATATACTGGCGGTATGCAGTACGGATTTTCTCCGTCTCCGGGTCTGTCTCCACGTAGTAGTCCTTCTGCCCGAGTGTCAATCCGCCTTGATAGATGCTGACGAGGTTATGCTTGGAGTCTTTCTCGTCAGCCCCGATGTACATGCCGAACAAGCCGGGTACGCCCTGCTGCTGCATCCGTGGCCATTGATTGGGAATCCATATTTCGGCCACGTTGTCGTCCATCTTGCAGTTTTCCTCGTAGAAGCCAAGGAACTCTCGCAGTTCGCGCCGTCCCTCCTTGTTCAGGCGCACGCTGTCCATGGCCGAGCGGTAGAGGTCGGCTATCTTCTGTGCCACGCTTCCCTTCTCGTTCTTCTGTGCGGCCACGCTGTCGATGAGCTCGCGCAGTTGCTTGTTGTTGTTCTCCTGCAATACGTCGAACGAGCCGTAGCGGCTGTACTCGGCGGTCAGCGGATTCCTCACCTGCCAACCGTGTGTCGCATATTCGTAGAAGTCCGTTCCTGGCAGGAAGGTCGTGTCCAGGTTTGCCAAATCGATGCCCGACGACAGAGTCTTGTCGCCCTGCTGGCATCCAGTCATTGCGGCCGCAGCCAAAGCTATAGAAGCCATAATCTTGATTCCTTTCATACGTATTAAATATGTTGTTGATAATGTGCTATGTTGACTTTCAATCATCATTTCGGGCATAAAGTTACGAAAAAAATTTGAGTTTCAATTGAAATTATGTATTTTTGCAACAACAACCCTATATTAGAACCATGAAAAAGACGGCAGATTACATCCAGAGAATAGAGATAGACTCTCTGTGGAGTGGACGGCGTCACATTGTTTGGAACCTGCGTCCCGACGTGAACATACTTAGCGGTGTGAATGGGGTGGGAAAGAGCACCATCCTCAACCGCGTGGTAAAGAATCTCCTGGAATATCGCGACATGGAGCGCACCCTCGATGGGGTCAACATCACATACAGCCCCGAGGATGCCGACACCGTGAAGTTCGATGTCATTCGTTCCTTCGACCGAGGTGTGGTTTCCAGCGAATTGCTTTCCAAGGTCACGGACATGAAGTTGCAGACCGAACTCGACCTCCAACTCTATATGCTCCAGCGCCGCTATCTCGACTATCAGGTCAATCTCTCCAATCGCATGATACAACTCCTCACCTCTGGCGACAAGGAAACACAGGACAAGGCGCAGCAGATGGTGCAGGAGAAAGCACATTTCCAGGACCTTGTGGATCAACTCTTTGCCCCCACGGGTAAACTGATTGACCGCCGGTCAAACGAAATCCGCTTCCGCCAATACGACGAGATCATCGACCCCTACCAACTCTCCTCGGGCGAGAAGCAGATGCTCATCATCATGCTCACGGTGCTTGTTCAGAACAAGGAACACTATGTGTTGTTTATGGACGAGCCCGAAGTCAGCCTTCATTTCGAGTGGCAGAAGCAAATCATCAGCCTCGTTCGCGACCTCAATCCTAATGTGCAGATTGTCCTTACCACCCACTCCCCCGCAGTCGTAATGGATGGTTGGCAGGACTGCATCACCGATGTCGAGGATATTGTGGTAAGTTAGATTGAAGGCACCATGAAAAGTCGTCTCGTCGATAACATAAACTCCAAATACATCGAAGCCGCAAACCGCTTGCGGCCCAGCAGAGAACGCCGCAGGGTGGTGGCATACGTGGAGAGTTACGACGACGTGCTTTTTTGGCGTTCGGTGTTGGATGAGTTTGAAACGGACACCCTCACTTTCGAGGTCATGCTGCCCTCGCGCACTAATTTGGGCAAAGGTAAGAAGAATGTGCTTCGCAACTCCCTTGGTCCCTGTCTCATTGCCTGTGTCGATGCCGACTACGATTATCTCATGCAGGGAACTACCCCCATCAGTCGTGAGATTATCTCCAATCCCTACGTGTTCCACACCTACGTCTATGCGATAGAAAACTTCCAGTGCTACGCCCGCGGATTGCATGAAGTGTGCGTGATGGCCACCCTCAACGACCGCGAGATAGTCGACCTCGAAGCCTTCATGAAGGAGTACAGTCGCATCATCTGGCCCCTCTTCGTGTGGAACGTCTGGGTCTATCGCTACGACTGCTACAGCCGTTTCACACTGATGGACTTCGGTGGGCTTGTCTCCATTCGCGATGTCAACCCCTTCCATCCCGAGCACACACTTGAAAGCCTGCGCCACACCGTCAACCGCAAGATTAACTGGATGCAGCAGCACCATCCCGAGGGTAAGAAAACCTACAAACCCTTGCGCGACCAGTTGCTTGCCTTGGGTCTCACCCCCGAAACCGCCTACCTCTACATGCAGGGCCATACGCTCATGGAGGGCGTTATCTTGCCCCTGCTGTCTCCCATCTGCGTCCAGTTGCGCAAGGAACGCGAGTCTGAGATACGCCGCAACGCCGTCCACAGCCAGCAGCGACAGAACGAACTCTCCTGCTACCAACGTCGCTTAGGAGCCATCGACCAGATGCTGCGCAAGAGCACCAAGTTCCTACAGAGCCAACCCTACCAACAACTGCGCGACGACATTCGCCACTTCATCGACGGGCTTTCCACGTCGGTGGACTGATACGCTCGTTTTTGCTTTCGGCGGTTTTGGGCCCTTAGGGCTGATTTTCCCAGTTTCTGGCAATTTTTTCTCTTCTTTATTTGCTTTTACTCTTGGCTTTCACTATCTTTGTCAACCGAAATCAATAAAAAAGAAATATCATGGCTACAACGGCTTCATTACCTCAGCCCAATCATCTGATTGTGACATTAGAAAGCAACGCTATGGTGTCAGACATAAAGAAAGCCCTTCGACTTATGCGTGGCATTGCCTCCGTGCGGGTAGTTCGTGCAGGTATCTCTCCAACCCTGCGTGCCAGCATAAGAACGGCTCGTAAGGAGTCGGAACAGGGTCAGACCATAGTTTGTCAGACGCCAGAAGAAATGCAGCGCTACTTCGACAGCCTATGATATATAAGGTAGAATATTCTAAGGCTGCAGACAAGACTCTTCGGAAATGGAAGAAGTCTAATCCCCGATTGTTCAAGAAAGCTACGGCTATACTTATGGACATCATGCAGCATCCCCGTACTGGCTTGGGGCATCCTGAAGCCTTAGTTGGAGGGAACGACATCACATACTCCCGCCACATTACAGCCGATGATCGCATAATCTATGACATTTACGATGAACGAATAACCGTCTTGGTTATTCAGGCTGAAGAACACTATAACGACAAATAACCTTGTCTTTCCCCTTGCCCCTTGCTTCTCACTTAATCGTACGATTCTGATGTAGGCATTTGTGTATATGGAAATAAATGTGTAGATTTGTGGCAAAATAACGCAAATCAGCATGAAAAAACTCATCTCTTTGCTTGTTGGCTGCTGTGCTTACGCGTGTGCCGTAGCGCAAGCCCTCACTGTAGGCAGTTACAACATCCGTTACAAGAACATGGAAGACAGCATCAAGGGCAATGCGTGGGAGGCTCGTTACCCCTCCCTCTGCAACCAGATACTCTGGGAACATCCCGATGCCTTTGGCGCGCAGGAGGTGCTCTATCCCCAACTGCTGGACATGGAGAAGGGGCTTCGCGGACGATACCGCTGGATAGGCGTGGGGCGCGACGACGGAGTCCGCAAGGGTGAATATGCCGCCATCTTCTACGATTCCGAGCGGCTGGAACTGTTGGAGTCTGGCCATTTCTGGCTCAACGAAACTCCCGACCGTCCTGCCTTGGGATGGGACGCAGCCTGCATCCGCATTTGTACCTGGGGACATTTCCGCGACCAACATACCCTGCAGGACTTCTATTTCCTCAACCTCCACATGGACCATGTGGGCGAGGTGGCGCGATGCGAGTCCGCCAAACTGGTCATGCAGCGCATCACGCAGATGACCAACGGTGGCGAGAAACTGGCAGTCCTTACGGGCGACTTCAATGTCTCGCAGGAGGACGACCTCTATCGGCTCTTCACAGATACGGGCGTGCTCAAAGACTGCTACACATCCGCCGAAGTGCGCTTTGCCGAAAACGGCACGTACAATTCGTTCAGCCCCCACGACTACACCACGGAGCACATCGACCACATCTTTGTCACCCCCTCCACCACGGTCGATGCCTTTGCCGTGCGCACCGACAGCCGCTGGCAGAGGGAGGCCGACCAGCAGATGCATCGCCGCGTATTGTCCGACCACTATCCCATCTTCGCACGAATACGATTTTAGTCAACAAGCATTATGCATTAAGAAAATGAGCAAGTTTCTTTATTTTTCACTTTTCACTTTTTACTTTTTCCTTTTTACTTTTTCCTTACCCCTTGCTGGTGCCGACCTCCCCGAGACCAAGGGAGATGTGCTCACCGTGAACAATCGTCCGCCCGTGGAAGAACGGCTGTTTCGCTCCGAGGCGGTGGAAGAGAAAATCAAGGAGGTGGCCTCGCAACTCACCAACCTCAGGCTGGCGTGGATGTTTGTCAACTGTTTCCCCAATACCCTCGACACCACCGTCCACTTCGACGAAGAGGGCGACGACGGCCTGCCCGACACCTTTGTCTATACGGGCGACATCCATGCCATGTGGCTCCGCGACTCGGGGGCGCAGGTGTTCCCCTACGTGCGCCTTGCCCCTCAGGACAGACACCTGCAGCAGATGCTTAGGGGGGTCATCCTGCGCCAACTGAAGTGCATCTGCCTCGACCCCTACGCCAACGCCTTCAACCGCGAGCCCAACCCCAACGGTTCGTGGATGAAGGATCTGACCCGCATGACCCCCATGCTCCACGAGCGCAAGTGGGAGGTCGATTCCCCCTGCTACGTCCTGCGCCTGGCCTACGAATACTGGAAGCAGACAGCCGATGAGAGCGTCTTCGGCGACCTGTGGATTGAGGCAGTCCACAAGATTCTCACCACCTTCCGCGACCAGCAGCGCAAGCAGGGCAAGGGGCAATACCAGTTCCAGCGTCGCACAGAGCGCCAACTCGACACGATGAACAACGACGGCTGGGGCGCACCTGTCCGTCCCGTGGGGCTCATAGCCTCCGCCTTCCGTCCCTCCGACGATGCCACCACGCTGCTCTTCCTCATTCCCTCCAACTTCATGGCCGTCACCCAACTGCGCCACGCAGCCGAGATACTCGCGCAGGTCAACCATCGCGACGACCTCATGGAACAATGCCTGACCCTTGCCGACGAAGTCAGTAGCGCCCTCAGTCAGTACGCCGTCCACCACCATCCCGAGTTCGGCCCCATCTATGCCTATGAGGTCGATGGCTTCGGCAATCAGATGCTCATGGACGATGCCAACGTGCCCTCCCTTCTTGCCATGGCCTATCTGGGCGACGTGCCCCTTGCCGACCCCATCTATCAAAACACGCGCCGCTTTGTCTGGAGCGACTCCAATCCCTACTACTTCCGCGGCCAGGCGGGCGAGGGCATTGGCGGTCCCCACATCGGCTACGACATGGTGTGGCCCATGAGCATCATGATGCGAGCCTTCACCAGCCAGGACGATGCCGAAATCAGGCATTGCATAGAGATGCTGATGCACACCGATGCAGGCACGGGCTTCATGCACGAATCCTTCCACAAGGACGATGCCACCCGCTTCACCCGCAAGTGGTTTGCCTGGCAAAACACCCTCTTCGGCGAACTCATCCTCAAACTCATCGACGACGGCAAGTTAGACCTCCTCAACAGCATTGGCGATTAGGGATGGTGACCCCTCCTGCCCTCCCCTGTAGGGGAGGAATATTCCCCTCCTACAGGCGAAGAAGGCCTTCAGATGATTGCCTTTTGGCAATCAGCACCTGATGAAGGGGTAAGGGTGACCCCTCCTGCCCTCCCCTGTAGGGGAGGAATAGCAGGGAGGAATATTCCCCTCCTACAGGAGGGGTTAGGGGAGGTCACTTTAATTATCAATCTCAAGTTTCGCATGTTAAGAAGATATAGGAAGATAAAGGTAGATAGCCGCTTTACAGCGGCGGAAGATAGAGGACAATACTCTGTCTGCAGTGTTTCTGCGGCAAAACTAATGTCTTTTATCTCCTTCTGTCTCCCTCTAACTTCCTCTAACTACAAGGCAAGCGGAGCTTGCGAAAGTTGAATTATCAATTATCAATTATCAATTAGCCGAAGGCAGGTGTGGGGTAAACAAGCGGCGTGGTGCAAGTGGTGCAGGTATAATTATAAAAAATATAAATTTCGCGTACAAAAGTCAAAAGTCTATATCGATAGGCACTTTTGTATATAGTATTAAAAGTTATAAAAACTACCTGCACCACCTGCACCACCTGCACCCCAAAATACCATATACCATCCCCCTCATCACTACCCAATCAACACGCATTCACTACCCAATCAACGCATCATCATTGCTCCAATCAACACGCATTCAATACCCAATCAACGCATCATCATTGCTCCAATCAACGACGATTCATTGCCCAATCAACGCACATTCATCGTAAGTTCAACAACCTATATTTCGTCGGAATTCACGATATTCTTAGGCGTGTAAGAATACTATTCCTATAGCCGTAAGCAAGTATTCTTTTGCACGTATTCTTATTTTGCCGTGATTGAAAAATCAGGGAATTATTCTTTGTGAATTTGTAAATTTATTCGTAAATTTGCCCTCGACTACCGCTGCCCAGTGGGGCGGTGGGGTCGGCAGGCGGACTTGTCCGCAGGTCAATTTTAGTGGACAGCCTTAGCCCTTCGTGGCTGGGGCAAAGGACGTTTTCAAAACGTTATCTTCGAGTCATCAAATCTCGCAAATTTGAATTCTATCAGAAGATATCGCAACGAAGCGTCCACGTAGGGCGTATTATATACCTATATAATATGCTACGGCGTGGGCAGACGGTAGTTGTTTATCCTGATAGAAGGCAATGCGAGAGCCCGATGACTGGGATAAACGAGGAAGTTTCTCCCACGTCTTTTTAGTTCCATACTAACACTTATGTTTAACCACCACGGCCAGGGAGAGGCTGGGGAAGAAAAACTATTGTGTGATATGGAAATCGACGAAAGACACATTTTAAATTTGGTTACAACTGAACTTACATTTATGAATGAGTTGAAACAGCCCCTGGTTGTAACTTCAATTTTGCCCTTTTTCATTTATTTGCATAACCCCTTAGATGAAAAAGATTTTGATACAAACTTTGAATTTGTTGCTAAATTGAATTTTTCTAATTCAAAGTCTGCTATTCGGCGTATCTGTTGTTGGTATAACAAGACGAAACAGATATTATACAACAAAGCTCTTGTGATGCCATCCAATATATCATATATTAGGGTGAATGTGGTAGGGAAAGATATTTTATATGGGGGATATATACTCAACGAGCAACTGGAATGCATTCTAAAAAGTGATGAGTTTTCACAAAGAGATGTTTTATGGAGAGAGGCAAAAAATGTAACAAGCAGATACAGCGAAAATAATTGTCCTTCAAAATGTACATTATATGATAGCAATTTGAAGAAATGTTTAACTATTTCATTTGATTAAGAATATGTCAACTATTAACTGTAGACAATTGCCTAGGGAAAATTACAATAGCGATTTTGTTTCCCTTGCAGACATGTATAATTATGATGTCATTGGTAAGCAAATAGTTTCGTCGTTAGACGAACTAAGTCCTATCGGAATAGAAATTGTACCTTTATCAACAAGTGCCATAAGAATTTCTAAATACACAGAACTGAGAGTAACTATTCAGCGATTAGGTAACTATTCAGCGATTGCCCACGTCCGATCTATCCG